>ENA-OBIO01000003-OBIO01000003.1-metagenomes-genome-assembly--contig:-NODE-3-length-151565-cov-5.01168_pt1 | contig 151565 bp, 124 predicted proteins | sample MGYA00153383_OBIO01 | MGnify analysis MGYA00153383 | reverse complement strand
AGTATCGGGAAGCAGACTTGAACTGCCGACCTTCGGGTTATGAATCCGATGCTCTAACCAGCTGAGCTACCCCGACATCATATTATCAACCCAAAACTTAAGAATTCGTATTTGAAAACAAATAGAAACTCAGCTGGTTTTGGGCGGCAAAAATAAAGACTTTTGTTTAGATAAATGCATCTTTTTAAATTTCTATAAATAATAAGTCGCTTCTTTTAAAGGAAGCGACTTATAAAATTTCACTTATAAATTTTAAAAAAATTAATATCCTGCATTTTGAACTAGGCTACTGTTCACTCGTATTTCTCTATCAGGTATTGGATAAATTAATTTTGTTGAAGTAAAAGGCAAAGCTCCAACATTATTTTGAAGTCTCTTTGCATCATGCAGCGCAAATCCCTCAAATGCCAGTTCCAATTTTCTTTCTTTTAAAATATTTGCTAGTGAAACTACTAATAAACTTGGCAATCCCACTCTGTTTCTGATAATGTTTATATCATCCAAAGCTGTGGCTCCAATTGCAGATCCCAACCTAAAATTAGTTTCTGCTCTTGTTAAATACATTTCTGCCAAGCGACTTATATGTACATTACCATAAGCATCGTCAAACTTAGTTGAAACAAGCGCATTAACATCAATAAGCGACAATCTTTGATCTCCTGCTTCGTACAATGCTACATGGTTATTCGTTAACCCAATATCTCCTCTGCCATACACGGAAAAGAAGGTACTAAAATCATTTACACCCTGTGTTGCATTTACCTGAATCATAAAAATATCCTCCTGTGTGTTACCTATAGCAAGAGGACCGTTGGGATTGGAAGGAAATTCATCTGCATAATTAGCATTTAATGATTGCTGGTTAGAAATTATTACTCTGTTTGCTGCTTGCAACGCATTTGCGTAATCTCCTTTTTGTAAGTAAACTCGGGCAAGCATTGCTGTTGCTGCATTTTTTGTAGCAAAAAAACCATTTGCCACCGGCAATTTCGCCTCTGCTTCAGTTAAATCTTTTATTACCTGATCGTACACCTGCATCACACTGCTTCTCGCTACATTGCTTGCCGGAGATATTGATTTAGTAGGTGTAAGTATTAATGGTACTCCAGGATTATTCGCCGGTGTTCCATCATTCCAGGCTTTGCCAAAAAGTCTTACCAAATCAAAATACACTGTGCCCCTAATAAATTTCGCTTCACCTTCCACCCTGTTCGCCTGGTTAGCATTTACAACAGCTAAAGCACTTAACACATTGTTTACATCATTTATGGTACGGTAACCTGTTAGCCAGGTGCCGGCTACAAACCCATTATCTACAGGTATTGTTTTATTGAATATTTGGGTAAGACCCTGAAATGTACCTGACCAGCTTAATTCGTTGCTGTTGCCTAATAATTCAGTGTTTACATAAACTCTCCCACCATAAAGATCAGCTGCTCCCATATCAGCATAAGCACCTACGAGCGCCACCTGCACATCGCTGTTTGTTTTTAATGCAACACTTTCATCAATACTTTGTGTTGGTTCTACATCTAAAGGTTTTTTGCAACCAAATATTAGAATTGCACCTGTTAGCAATATAGCAAATATGTTATTTTTCATAATAATCTTATTATTCATTAATTATAATCCAATATTAATTCCAAATACAACAGTTTTTAACTGAGGAGCAGAGTAAAAATCCTGTCCCTGGTTAATTTCACTCGCCTGAAAATCAGCATTTACTTCTGGGTCCCAACCTTTATACTTTGTAATGGTGAATAAATTTTGACCTCTTACATAAATACGTGCTTTATCAAGGCGTAGTCTTGAAAGAATTGATTTTGGTAGATTGTAACCTAGTGTAATAGCTTTTACTCTTAGGTAAGATCCATCAGATATGTAACGACTTGAATTATCCGTACCGTTGGCAAAAAACATTCTTGCTTCTGGCACCTGCGTAATATCACCGGCTTTTTTCCATGAGTTTAATTGATCACGGGTTTGGTTATCAAAACCATTACTGCCACTTGCTGACATGTATTGACCACCACCGTTAAAAATTTCATTTCCATAAACGCCTTGTAACAATACATCTAAATCCAAGCCCTTGTAACTAAAATTATTTTTAATTCCGTAAATAAATTTAGGATTAGGGTTTCCGATTACAACATCCTGAGCCTGGTTGTAATCATTGGTTGTAGACCTGTCAAGTTTACCATCTGCACCTACAGTATTTTTATAGAAAAGAGCATCACCATTTTTAGGATCAGCTCCTGCAAATTCTCTTGCATAAAATACTCCTAAGGCTTCGCCCTCTTTAGCTCTGTTTAAAGTTCCAATCTGCTGACCTTTTAAATCAATTATTTTATTTTTATTTGCAGCAAAATTTATGTTTGTAGACCATTTGAAATTTCTTGTTACAACATTTTCAGTATTTAAAGTGAATTCAATTCCTTTATTATTGAGCTTTCCTGCATTTCTGGTTTGTGTTGAAAAACCACTGGTGCCCGGTATGTTTACGTTTAATAAAAGGTCTCTTGTTTTTCTTTCGTAATAATCAACTTCCAGCGAAATTCTGTTCTTTAAAAAATTAGCTTCAAAACCAAGGTCTAAACTTGCAGTAGTCTCCCACTTTAAATCTGGATTTGCCAATTGAGTGGGGTGTTGACCAGGTAACCCACTGTAAGCTGCATTTCCGGAATACAAACCTCTTGAAGCAAAATTATTTATGCCCAGAGAATTACCTGTTTCGCCATAACCCGCTTTTAACTTTAGAAAGCTTAACCACCTAACATTCTGTAAAAACTTTTCTTCCGTTACAATCCATCCTACAGATGCTGCAGGGAAAAAGCCGTATCGGTTGTTTGCACCAAACTTTGAAGATCCGTCATACCGACCGCTAACCGCAAGTAAATAGCGGTCATTCAATTTATAGTTAACTCTTCCAAAGTAAGAAAGTACTCTAAAGCCTGTACCGCCACTAAACACATTAACAGGTAAGGCAGCACTGCTTATTTTTTTATAAGCATCACTTGGGAATTGTTCGCCACTTAAGCTGATTGATGAGATATCATATTTTTGATAGCTTGTACCTAAAACTGCATCTAAAATATTTTTATCGTTAAAAGATTTATTATACTGGAAGAAGTTATTAATTGTTAAATTAAGTATTTCATCAGACGAAGCAAAAGCCGCACCATTTGGTACCCCTTGGTTTCTTGCAGTTAAACGGCCATTGTAAGTTTGTTCATTTTGGTTTGTTTGATCAACCCCAAATTCAGATCGAAAGTTTAATCCTTTTGTAAGCCGAATGTTTGAAAATATATTCCCAAGTGTACGGTTTACAGTAGTTAAATATGAAGCATTATCAGCTCCTAGCAAAGGATTATAATAGACCGGAAAATTGGTATTTGGTCGGCCTGTAACGGTGTCTAAAGCACCACTTGTTTGTCCTGTTCTAGGATCAATCAATGGCGTTATGGGTGAAAGGGCAACTATTTGCAAAGGTGTAGAAAATGCATTGTCGTTTGAAATTCTGTTGTTATTTGATCTAACAAAACTCATATTCATACCAAAAGATAACCAGTCTCTTACTTTATGTTCAAGGTTTAATCTGCCGCTATAACGCTTGAGGCTATTTCTTGTAATAATTCCTTTTTGATCTATATATTGACCACCCATGTAAAAAGTGGTTTTTTCATTGCCACCAGAAAAATTAATATCATATTGGCTGATTGGAGCTTTTTGAAAAGCCTGTTCCTGCCAGTCAGTATTGACCTTTGCAGTCTTGTAATCGTCATTACCGCCTGAATATCTTTTCAGCCTTCTTTCCGCGAAAGCTACATAATTAAAAGACGGGTCTAATCTGAATGCATTAGCAGCTGCCATTCTCGTGTAGTCAACAAATTCCTGCGCATTCATAAAATCTCTTTTACCTGTTGGTTTTTGATTACCTGTAAAATAACCGAATTCAATTTTTGATTTGCCGGCTTTACCTTTTTTGGTAGTTATCAAAACAACACCGTTTGAACCATTGGCACCATAAATTGCAGTTGCAGATGCGTCTTTTAATATTTCAATTGATTCAATGTCATTAGGATTAATATCTGCAAGCGGGTTTGTACCGGCGCCATTACTAGACAAGCTGCTGTTTTGTAATGTTATTCCATCAACCACATAAAGTGGATCTGCACCTGCAGTAATTGAAGCAGCGCCGCGAACCCTTACTTTAATTCCTTGCCCAAGTTTACCATTTTGTTGCTCCACAAAAACTCCTGCAGCTCGGCCTTGAATGGCACTTTCGAATGATATGGCGGGTGTTCCTGAAATATCCTTGGCGCTTACTTTTGAAATAGAACCAGTTAAATCTCGTTTTGCTTTTGTTCCAAAACCTACCACAATTACTTCAGACATAGAATTATCTGACTGAGAAAGAGAAATGTTAGCAGCATTATCAATGGATGTTTCCTGCACTTTAAAACCAACATAGGAAATCACTAATGCTTTTGTGTTAACAGGTACATTTAAAGTAAACGTGCCATCCTGTTTTGTAGTTGTAGAGCTTGCAGCACCTTTGGCTTTCACGGTAACCCCAACCAAGGGAGAGCCGTCCTTCAAATCTGTAACTTTTCCGTTTACTTCTTTAGTCTGAGCATTTGCTCCCAGAAAAAGCATCCAAAAAAGAAAAAGTAATTTTATTTTTCTCATAGTAGTTTGTTTAGACCAACAATGTAAATAAAATTTTGTTAAAACGACTTTAAGATCAGGAAAAATTTGTGTTATTACTAAATATAAAAATTATTTTGGTAAAAGTTTAAAAAGTTTCAAAGAAAAACCCAACGGTTAAGTTGGGCTTTTTAAAAATCAATAGAGAGGTTTTTTATGCCATCTCTGTAAAATATTTATGAAAATAAGGAATGGTCTCTATTCCTTTATAATAATTTTCTACATTAAATTTTTCATTGGGACTATGAAGATTATCACTATCCAAGCCAAAGCCCATAAAAATTATTTTAATACCGAGTTCTTTTTCAAACAAAGCACAAATAGGTATACTACCACCACCCCGAACAGGGATAGGTAATTTACCAAAAGTTGTTTCTATTGCTTTGGAAGCAGCCATGTAACCCTTACTGTCAGTTGGAGTCATATATGGTTCGCCGCCATGGTGCAATGTTGCTTTTACTGTTACGTTTGCCGGAGCAATTTTTTGTAAATGATTTATCAGTATTTCTGTTATTTTATCTGAGCCTTGGTTAGGAACAAGCCTTGCTGATATTTTTGCAAATGCTTTGCTTGGCAAAACAGTTTTTGCACCCTCACCGGTATAACCACCCCAAATACCGTTTAGTTCTATTGTTGGTCTTATGCCGGTTCTTTCATTTGTTGTGTAACCTTTTTCACCCCACAATTCTTTTACCCCAAGTTCCTCTTTATATGCTGCTTCATTAAAAGGAGCTTTTGCCATTAATGCTCGTTCTTCGTCTGTAGAAACTACAACATCATCATAAAAGCCGGGTATAGTAATATGGTTATTTTCATCATGTAACGAAGCAATCATTTTTGCCAGAATTGTTATTGGATTTGCAACTGCGCCACCATAAACACCGCTGTGTAAATCTCTGTTTGGTCCTGTTACTTCAACTTCTATGTAACTAAGACCACGCACACCAACGTCCATACTCGGTGCATCTAAACTTATCATTGCAGTATCACTAATAAGTACAACATCTGCTTTTAATAATTCTTTATTTGCAGCTACAAATTTGCCAAGGCTTGGTGAACCAATTTCTTCTTCACCCTCAATGCAAAATTTAATATTATTTTGTAGCGTGTTTGTTTTTACCAATATTTCCAATGCCTTTAGGTGCATGTACATCTGGCCCTTATCATCACAACTTCCTCTTGCAAAAATCTTTCCGTCAATAATTGTAGGCTCAAAAGCAGGGCTGTTCCAAAGTTCGAGCGGTTCTGCGGGTTGCACATCGTAATGGCCATAAACCAATACTGTTGGTTTGCTTGAGTCAATAATTTTTTCTCCGTAAACAATTGGGTGCCCTTCTGTTTCGTAGATAGTAACTTTATCTGCACCTGCATCCAGCAAACTTGATTTTACAGCTTCTGCACATTTAAGCATATCGGCTTTGTGTTCGACCTTTGCACTTACGCTTGGTATGCGCAACAGATCCAGCAACTCATTTAGAAAACGTTCTTTGTTTTGTTCCTGATATTCTTTCCAAGTATTCATATTTATAATTGTATTTAGTTTGATATTTTAATGTTTGAAGTATTTAAAATTATTAGAGTTTAAATTTTAAGTATTTTAACAGGTTGTTGTGAAATATTTTTTTAAAAAATATGATTTAAAAAGTAGTTGTTTTACTACATTTGTTTTACGATTGCAATGTCAATTCATCAGCCTTTGATCAGCTCCCTTTCTAATAGATAAGTTGCTTTTCAAAGGCTGAGTCTATTATAAGAGGTTTTACTTTTTATTAAATCTTGTTTCTGTATAACTCCAGTTTACGACATTCCACCAATTTTCAATATAATCAGCTCTTTTGTTTTGGTATTTTAAATAGTAGGCATGTTCCCACACATCCAGCCCAAGTATTGGAAAACCTTTGATATCTGATTTGTCCATTAAAGGATTATCCTGATTGGGTGTACTTCCAATTTTCAAATTATTTGCAGCATCTACATATAACCACGCCCAACCGCTTCCAAACCTTGTTTTTGCAGAATCGCTAAACTGCGTTTTAAAATTTGCAAAAGAGCCAAAAGTTTTTTCAATTGAAGCAGCCAGATTTCCTGATGGTTTATTGTCTGTTTTTTTAGGTTGCATACTTTTCCAAAACATTTCGTGATTGTAATGCCCACCGGCATTGTTTCGCATCTTTACAGAGTATTTAGAAATTTTGGCAAGCACATTTTCAAGGGGTTTTGTCGCATCAATTCCTTCTGCAGTTGCTGCTTCTTTAAGCGCTTTGCTGTAAGCCGCAGCATGCTTGCTGAAGTGTATTTCCATCGTTTTTGCATCAATTACATTTTCAAGAGCATCATATGCATAAGGCAAAGGCTGCTGGTTAAAACCTGTTAATAAGACTGGTGGAATCGCTAAAGAATTTGTGGGTGAGCAAGATGCCAAAAGACTGGAAACACCTCCACTGCTAACAGTTATAATTGCTGCAACCTGTACAGTATTTTTTAAAAATTTACGGCGGCTGTTGTTATTTTCCATGTTGTTTATTTTAAGTATTTGACTGTTTTTTTACTGGTATAAATGATTTTAGTTTTCTATAAAAGTTAAGGTACAAATCTTTATTAAACAATTGAGAATCATTCATTGCTTTATAAGTAAAAAATATACCTACGGGTGTAAGAACAATAATTGCCAGCCACATACCTAAAAAAGGGGAAAGGGTTTCAGTTCTCACAAACTTTTCGCCAAACATATTAAGCAAATGGAAAATTAAAAAGAATACAATTGCAACTACCAATGGCATACCCAGCCCACCTTTTCTAATAATAGAACCAAGCGGTGCACCAATAAAAAATAAAACCATACAAGCAAGAGAAAAAGCAAATTTTCGTTGCCATTCAAGTTTTAAATTAATTATGTCCTGCTTTTTACTTTCAAACTCTGTATTATTAAAAAATAAATTATTTTTTATTTCTCCTATTTTGCTGATTGATCTTTCGTAGAGAATATCTTCAGCACTGTCAGGAAAAAGTTTTTCTTTGTTACTAAATGTTACAGGTGCAACGTTTTTCCACTGTGAAGAAGTGTCATTTACATATTTTAATGATGCATGAATGTACCTGCTGATATTTTTTGAAAGACTGTCTTTAATTTTCGAAACTGAATCTATATTTTTATTAAGCTGGGTTGCGCTCAACATTTTAGAATTATTTTTTAAATCTTCTTCATTACCAGCTTTCTGGTTAAATGCACTCAAATCAAAAAGTTTTTTAAAGGTTTGAAATTGTAGTCTTACATATTCTGTTGAAGTGTCTCCATAACTTCCTTTTTCCTGATACCTATTACCGTCTTTTAATTTAAATTCAAGATAATTATTGTTATCAGAAATTTGCATGTTTCCGCTTTTTGCAACGATCGTATTTTCCTGCAATATGTTTGATTGTTCATAGATTAAAACGTTCTCTATTTTAGTTCCGTTTTCATCTTTCTTACCAACCTTTATCGCATACTTATCAATGTCTTTATAAAAAATTCCCTGCTTCATATTCAGTGCAGGTTTTTTTACAAGTATGTCTCTGTATAGCGTAACAAATTTTAGTTGTGAGTAAGGAATAACATAATTAGCAAATAAAAAAGTGATGATACAAAGCAGTACAGTAAACCACATCAGCGGACGCATAAACCTTAGTAATGATATGCCTGCAGATTTTATTGCTACAAGCTCAAAGCTTTCGCCAAGGTTACCAAACGTCATGATAGATGAAATAAGTATTGCAATCGGCATAGCAAGAGAGGAGAGTGTTGCACTGGCATACCATACAAATTTGGCGATCGTAAAAAAGGGTAATCCTTTTCCAACAAGATCATCAATATACTTCCATAATATCTGCATCATTAAAACAAAAAATGCAATAAAAAATGTAACGATAAACGGACCCAGAAATGATTTAAGAATAAGTTTATCTAATTTTTTTAACATGAGGGCTGTATAAAAGCTTTACTTTTATCCTTCATTTTTATAAGATGGATAACAGAACAAAAGTAATGCTTTCTGCGGGCGAACTTGCCATGGCAAATGATAAGGATTTTATTTTAACTAAACAGGCTGTCATTAGTAAAGCAGCGGCATTGTTTAATGAACAAATCCCGATTATATCATCACATGTTGGAACAGTTATAAGTACTGAAGAAACTTTAATTTCAGCTGTTCCAAAAATTTCAAAAGGTGAAAATTATAATGGTTTCCCTTATGTAATAATGGATTACCCGGCTACTTTTAGCAAAGAAAATATTTTTGCTTTACGTACAATGTTTTGGTGGGGAAATTTTATCAGTATTACCCTTCACTTAAAAGGAACTTATAAAAAAAAGTATGCTGCTAAAATCTTAGCTAACTTAAAAAATGAGAATGACTTTTATATATTGGTCGGGGAAGATGAATGGCAACATCATTTTGGAGATGAAAATTTTAAGAAAATTTCCTCATTAACCAACGACTTAAAAATACTAATTGAAAGTCGCAATGTTTTTAAAATAGCCTTAAAATTCGAACTGCATCATTGGAATATGATGCAGTCTGTTTTACCCGAAGGATATAAAAAAATTTTAAACCTTTTTACAACTTAGCTACCTATCCGGTGAAAAAGATCTTTAACCTGATATTCCCAAAGTTGGGTCTGGTCCTTTATATCTTTCTTTTCCGCAAAATCTGTAATAATTAAAATGGTCTGGTTGGTAACTTCTGATTTTTCAATTTTAAATTCGAAGTACTCATCTTTAGGGCCGTTTAACCATCTGTATCGTATCAGTTTATTGTCTTCTCTTTCTAACACTTCAGCTTTTTCATCTGTTCCATTCCATCCAAAAGTATAAATGCCGTCTCTGTCATCAACTTTCTCTGCAAACCACTCCTGAAGCGCTGAGGCACTACTTAAAAAATCATATAAAATACCGGGAGAACTACGTACTGGATATTCTAAAGTGTATAAAACTTTTTTACTCATTTCAAAATTATTAAATTCTTGTAATGTGCAATTATAGATAAAAATGTAACGTGAACTTTTTTTTTATTTTTTATATTTAAAACCTTCAAGTCATTTTACCAAAAACGTAACTTTTAAAAACTAAAAACCTATAAAAATCTATTTGAAAGGAATGATAATTTTATCCGAAATTCGCAAAAAATAAAACGATTTTAATGGCTATCGATATTAAAGTTCCTACCGTTGGAGAAAGCATAAACGAAGTAACGCTTGTAAAATGGCTAAAAAATGATGGAGATTTTGCAGATAGAGATGAGGTAATTGCTGAACTGGAAAGTGAAAAAGCTACGTTTGAAGTAAATGCAGAACAGGCCGGGTTTGTAAAACATGTGGCTAAAGAAGGAGATACTCTTGCTATTGGCGATGTAGTTTGCAGTATTGATACAGAGGGAGCAAAACCTTCTGTTGCTGAGAATAAAGTTGAACAAAAACCTGAAGAACCGGCAAAAGAAAACAAAGAATTTCCTGTAGAAAATACTGAAACTAAAAAGGTAGAAAATATTGAAGCCAAAAATGATATTAAGGCTACACCAGTAGCAGCAGCTATCATTGCAGATAAAAAAGTTGACAGCAACAAAATAATTGCAACAGGCGAAAATGGTAAAATTATTAAGCAGGATGTATTGGAAGCATTAAGTAATCCGGGCAGAAATCCCGTTGCGCAAATGTTTAGCAGAAATGAACGTCCTGAAAAAATGAGTAACCTTCGTAAAACCATTAGCCGAAGACTGGTAGAAGCGAAAAATACTACAGCCATGCTTACCACTTTTAATGAAGTGGATATGACGGCCATAATGGATATCAGAAAAAAATCGAAAGATAAATTTAAAGAACAGCATGGAGTTAATCTTGGCTTCATGAGTTTTTTTACAAAGGCATGTTGCTATGCTTTACAAAAGTTTCCTGCAGTAAACGCTTATTTGGATGGAGAAAACATTTTATATCATGACTACTGTGATATTTCTATTGCGGTCAGTGCGCCGAAAGGCTTAGTGGTACCGGTTATTCGCAATGCCGAAAGTTTAAGTATGGCCGGTGTTGAAGCCGCTGTAGTTGAGCTGGCTACAAAAGCAAAGAATAATAAGCTTACTATTGAAGAAATGAGTGGTGGAACGTTTACCATAACAAATGGCGGCATTTTCGGCTCAATGATGAGTACACCCATTATTAATATACCGCAGAGTGCAATACTTGGTATGCATAATATTGTGGAGCGGCCAATGGCAATAAACGGACAGGTAATAATAAGGCCAATGATGTATGTGGCTTTAAGTTACGATCATAGAGTTATTGATGGAAGGGAATCTGTAGGGTTTTTAGTTACAGTAAAACAGTTGTTGGAGAATCCTGCACTGTTGCTGTTCGGAAAAGATCCAATAGATGCATTGCTGGAATTATAAAAATAATTTGAATTAACTGCTGGGGGCTTTTTCATTTGTTTGAAGAAGCCATTTTTATAAAAATAAATATGGATATCAGAAAAATAGAACAGGAAGATAATCCTGCAGTTGCAAAAATTGTAAGAAGTGTAATGATAGAATTGGGAGCGCCAAAAGTTGGGACTGCTTATGCTGACCCAAATCTCGATGCTATGTTTGAAACTTATCAAAAAGCAAATGCTGTTTATTTTGTTATTGAAAATGAAGGAAGAATTATTGGCGGTGCCGGCATTCAAAAATTGGATAATGGAGAGGATACAATTTGTGAACTTCAAAAAATGTATTTCCTGCCTGAGGCCCGTGGACTTGGTGTAGGTTCAAAAATGATAGCATTGTGTTTACAACAAGCAATAGACTTTGGGTTTAAAAAATGTTATTTAGAAACAATGCCATTCATGGCTGATGCACAAAAATTGTATAAAAAATTCGGGTTTTATAACATTGAAGGATCTTTGGGTAATACCGGTCACACCTATTGTTCAGTATGGATGTTGAAGGATTTATAATATTTTTAAACCTGATTTATAAGTAATGTTATCTACATTTATTTTTACCGTAAATAAAATGAATTGAGCCACCATCATTCCCATTTAACATCGGCTGTTAAAATTATACAGACCCATAAAAATGGTGAACCACTTGTACATCATTTAAAACGTTTTTTTGCAGCAGATAAAAAGTATGGCTCCAAAGACAGAAAGCAAATAACATCCCTTTGTTATAATTATTATCGGTTAGGTGCGGCTAAAAAAAATATTTCTATTGAGGAAAGAATTACGATTGCCACTTTTGTATGTAACAATAAAAACAATAGTTTTCTACAGAAAATAAATCCCATTCTTCATGAGAAAATAACATTAAGTACAAATGCAAAAATCAGTTTTTTGAATATTAATATTGCAGATATTTTTTCTTTTCAAGATGATATCGGGGAAGGAATTGACAAAGAAAAATTTGCGGTTTCTTTTCTTGAACAACCGTTATTTTTTTTAAGGATCAGGCCGGGTAAAGAAGGATTGGTATTAGAAAAACTTACAAACAATAAAATTGATTTTGATGAAATAACCAATTCTTGCATAGCATTAAAACAGGGGTTTAAAATTGAACTTTTATTTGTGCCAAACAAAGAAGTGATTGTTCAGGATCGTAATTCTCAATTGGTTTTTAATTATTTGCAAAAGCCGGATGTTTATTTAAAAAAAGATGTGGAAGTATGGGATTGCTGTGCTGCAAGCGGTGGTAAATCAATCTTGATACACGATATTTTGCATGGTCAAGTAAAACTAAATGTATCAGATATTCGCCCCAATATTTTAAATAATTTACGTATTCGTTTTAAAGATGCAGGAATAAAAAAATATGATTCCTTTACTGCTAATCTTTTAGAAGAACAAACTATAAGTTACCAAAATAAATATGATATAATAATTTGTGATGTGCCCTGCACAGGTAGCGGTACATGGAGCCGCACACCTGAGCAATTGCATTTTTTTAATGCTGTTAAAATTGATGAATATGCTGCCATGCAAATGAAAATTGCGGGTAATGCAATTACATACTTAAAAAAAGACGGCCTATTTTTTTACATTACCTGCTCAGTATTTAAAAAAGAAAATGAAGCAGTAGTAGATGCTTTAAAACAAAAATTCCATCTGCAATTAATACAAATGGAATATTTAAAAGGTTATGAAACACAAGCTGATTCTATGTTTGTAGCCGTTTTATCTTTTTAAAATCTTTTCCGTAACTATTTTTTTATCATCGGCAAATATGGATAAAAAGTATATTCCGCCGGCCATTTGTTTCATGTTAATTTGTGTTGCTGTACTACCAGCTGCCTGCTGATATGTTGATTGATATAATCTTTTGCCCGATGCATTGAATAACACAATATTTATCTTTGTTGAAGCGATTCTACTGATAACAATGTTTGCAATATCAACCACAGGATTTGGATTTATTTTTACGTTGTTTTCTTTTTTTAACTGACAAGTCTGTGGCGTATTTATTACCAACGAGTCAAGATAAAAACTGGTATCGGCAGCAACATCCATTCTAATTCTGTATTTAACAATGCCACCACTTGTAAGGGATAAATCATCTGTAAAACTTAAATTTTTGTTACTGAAATTACCCGAGCCGGTAAATGTTTTAAAAGGAGTATATACAACTTCGCTTGCCTGTTTTCTTTCTATTACAACACTCATGCTGTTATCCTGTTTTACATTTAATTGTACGGCTGCTATGCATGCTGATAAATTTGATTGCTGCAGGTAAGATTTTTTTAATAAAATTACAAATGCTTTTTTCATATCAGGAATACCATAACCCACACGGTCATTGGGCGCAGTGAATTTACTTGCAGACCGCTGCATGGCATCTAAAACTGCCATATTATTATATTCCGGAAAAGCCTGCCACAAACAGGTTGTAAGCCCTGCTATATTTGGCGCTGCAAAAGATGTTCCGTTACCTAAAACCGGCTGGCCTGTACTAGGACTTGCAACTACAGCTCTTACTCCGGTTGCGGCAACATTTGGTTTTACTCTACCATTGCTGCTTGGCCCATAACTGCTAAAACTGCCAACGTTGCCTAATGTATCAACAGCACCAACACTCATAACGCTGTCTGCATCTGCCGGGGTAGAAATATAATGCCATGCACTAGTGCCTTCATTACCTGCAGCTATAACAGGCAGCATTCCTTTTTTTGCTGCTATACCCGATGCAATTGCGCTCATGGTTGTATTTCCATTCATATCAGCATAAGTATAATTTTGCGATGGGTTATCAAAAGTGGTATAACCCAATGAAATTGAACACACATCTACGCCAATACTGTCAGCTCTTTCATAACCCGCAGCCATATTGTGTTCTTCAATCCTAGTTTCACTCGTAACATCTTCAGTTTTGTAAAGGCAAAACGTTGCCTTTGGGGCAGTACCTACAAATATGCCCGGTAAGTTTGCTGCTATTGTACTGAGGCAATTCATGCCATGGCTGTTCTCTTCATTCACGCTGGTTTTATTTCCCACAAAATCATAGGTATTTAATATTTGATTATTTATACGGATACTGTCAAATGTGGACAAGTTTAAATATTTAAAAAATCCCGCATCTAAAAGAGCAAGTTGCATGCCTTCTCCTTTAAAACCATGATTATGTAGAAACTCTCCTTGATGCAAATGAACCTGACCGTGAGAAGCACCATAATCTAATGCATCGGCTAATAACCTAGATGAAAAAATAGTTTCATTAATTGGTAAAGGTATATCTGCAGGCTTTTCTAATTGTTTATTGACAGGAGTAACATGCTCGTTTGTTCTTGCAGCAATCGGCATTGAATTTCTTACAAATGGGAAGCTGTTTATTTTTGCCAAAGCTCCAGCATCAGTCGTTCTTATAGAAATTTGATTTAACCACTTTGAAGTATTTAAAATTGTAACTGCGCCAGAAAGCCTGATGCTATCAATATATCTTGGTGTTACAGGTAAATCCAAACTGTCAATTAAAATATTGCAAACTGTCAATTAAAATATTGTACCTCGCTCTGCGTTGCAATGCACGCTGACTTAAATATTGAGAAGGATTTGCAATAGAAAAGGGATTGGTACCTTTATCTCTAAACTTTACTAGATAACGGCTCTGAGCATTTGTATTTATCGAAATTAATAACACTGCAATGGCCGTAAAAATTATTTTCATTTTTTATGTAAATTATTATGCTCCAAATATTTCTATGTTTTAGAAATATTAACATCTATGGTTAGGAATGATTTGTTTTAATTTTTGAGACTTATACCAATTATTCACTATTTATCTCTCAACTTTCATTTGTTATTTCTCAACACTGATATTTTATTACATACTACAAATTTTTTTAGTATGCCCATTTTACAAGCGTTGCACCCCAGGTAAATCCGCCGCCAAATGCTGCAAAAATAAGATTATCGCCCTTTTTTAATTTATCCTCCCAATCCCACAAACACAGCGGAATGGTTGCAGCCGTTGTGTTGCCATATTTTTCAATATTGATCATTACTTTTTCTTTTGGTAGTCCCATTCGGTTTGCTGTTGCCTCTATAATTCTCAAATTTGCCTGATGCGGTACCAGCCATGCAATATCATCACCTGTTAAGTTATTCCGTTGCAGCAATTCAAAACCTACATCTGCCATACCTTTAACCGCAAATTTAAAAACCGTTTGTCCTTCCTGGTATATGTAATGTTCTTTGGCAAGAACAGTTTCCACTGTGGAAGGCTTTAAAGATCCGCCGGCTTTCATGTGTAAAAAAGGTTTTCCTGAACCATCGGTTTTTAAGAGACTATCTTTTATACCATTTTCATCTACCGAAAATTCTAATAAAACGGCACCGGCGCCGTCTCCAAATAAAATACAGGTTGTTCTGTCAGTATAGTCTACAATGCTGCTCATTTTATCTGCACCAACTACAATTACTTTTTTATAGCGCCCGCTTTCAATTAAACTTGCTGCAGTTGTAAGGGAAAACAAAAAACCTGAGCATGCTGCATTTATATCAAAGCTAAATGCATTTTTTATACCAGCCTTGTCGCAAATTATATTGGCTGTAGAAGGAAAAAGCATATCAGGCGTAACTGTTGCACATATAACACAATCAATTTCATCAGGCGAAATACCTTTTTTCTGAAGAATATTCTTCACAGCTTCAGCACCCATATCGCTTGTTGCCAAACCTTCTCCTTTTAAAATCCTGCGCTCACTAATACCCGTTCGTGATTTTATCCATTCATCGTTGGTATCAATCATTGATTCCAAAATTTTGTTTGTAAGTCTATATTCAGGTACATATCCACCCACACAAGTTATAGCCGCAGTAATTTTATCCATTCCTTAAATAATTTTTGTAAAATTTCTTAATAATTACGGTAAATATAATTCAAATCAGGTCAACTAATTTTTGAGCAACAAAACCAAAAAATGCCTTATTTTCGTTAATTTACAGACTTACAAAAATATGTACGCATATATAAGGGGAGATTTTAGTTTCAAAACGGCATCGCAGGTTTATGTAGATATTAATGGTGTGGGTTATGAGGTAAATATTACTTTAAACACTTACACCGCTATTGAAACACTTTCAGCGGGAAAACTTTTTACTTATCTTCAAATAAAAGAAGATGCCCATACGTTATATGGTTTTTTTGAAAAGGAAGAGAAAGACATGTTTATTTTATTAATAAGCGTTTCAGGTGTTGGTGCAGCTACAGCTCGTATGATGTTGTCTTCTTTGAGGCCGGAAGAAGTTGAAATAGCCATTACAACCGGGAATCTAAAATTGATTGAAAGTGTAAAAGGAATTGGAAAAAAAACTGCTGAACGACTTGTGCTTGAACTGAAGGATAAAGTGGGTAATAAAACCTCATCAAGCAGCCTATCCTGGAGCAAAGTGGTCAATACTTTAGAAAAAGATGCTATAAATGCATTGGTTGCTTTAGGAATCATGCAGAAACAGGCGGAATTATCGGTGAAAAAAATATTGGCAGCAGAACCGGAAATTATTAAATTAGAAGAACTAATAAAAAAAGCCCTTAAAGTAATTTGAGTCCAGATTTACATTAACTTATTATCTTAATGCCGCTTATAAGAAAATTACTTCTCACATTTCTGATGTGTTCTGCCGTGTCTTTACTATTTGCAAATGCTGCTACAGACAAAAAAAACAATACATTCTTCAATGAATTACAAAATGTAAGGGATACGCCTCCGCCGGCTTTACTTCATTATCCAATAAATGACAGTAGGGGAGATGCATTCTCCTCGGGCAATAGAGGTACATTTTATTTGCCTAATCCTGCCAATGTAAAAGATTCCGTAGTTTATAATGCAATTACCCGGACTTATTCTGTGTACGAAAAAATTGGCGACAAATATTATCGTACACCTACAACATACAATTTCGATGAATACTGGGCCATACAAAATCGAAAATCAGAAATTGCCTATTTTCAAAAAAGAGCAAATACTACCAATTTATTAAACAGAGGTAAATTATTAAAACCGAAATTATCTCTTTCAGATAATTTGTTTAACAGGTTATTCGGAACCGGCAAAATTGAGATTACACCACAGGGTAATGTTGATATTACTGCAGGTTACCAAGGCCAAAGAATTGATAACCCAACTTTGCCCGAACGAGCAAGAAAAAGTGGCGGTCTTGATTTTAATTTAAATGCTCAATTAAATGTAAATGCAAATATTGGCGACAAACTTAAATTTCCGATAAATTACAATACGCTTGCCAATTTCAATCTGGATAATCAACTAAAACTGGATTATACAGGCAGTGATGATGATATTATAAAAAGATTTGAAGCAGGTTCTGTAAGTTTTGCATCTAAAGGAACATTAATACCTGGAGCACAACAACTATTCGGTATAAAAACACAACTGCAATTTGGTAAGTTGTACGTTACAACAATACTCGCAAATCAAAAATCGCAGCGACAGAATGTAAATTTACGGGGAGGATCAGCTTCACAAACTTTCGAAATAAAGGCTGATGAATATGAAGAAAACCGTCACTTTTTGGTAGCTCAATATTTTAGAGATAATTACAACAGAGTAATGGCAAATGCGCCTGCTATTAACAGCCCGATCCAGATTTTAAAAATGCAAGTTTGGGTAACCAATAGAAACGGCATTACTACAGAAACAAGAGACATTGTAGGTTTAATGGATCTTGCAGAAAGAAATCCATATTTAAAAGCAGATACAATAAACGTTTTAAGTAGCCAGCCAATTCCAACTAACGGTACAAACGATTTGCTAACTAAAATAAGAAACCTACCCGATGCAAGAAATTCATCTACCATTTACAACAACTTATTAAGCTTGCGGTTAAAACCAGTGCAGGATTTTGAAAAAACATTTGCCAGAAAACTTGACAGCACTTCTTACACTTATAACCGTCAGCTTGGAACTTTATCTTTAAGTTCTCCTTTACAAACAGACGAAGTGCTGGGTGTAGCTTACCAATATTCTTTCAATGGAAAAATTTATCAGGTAGGTGAGTTTTCAGAAGATGTACCACCCGACAGTTCCCTTGCTACACAAAAAGTATTATTCTTAAAATTATTAAAAGCTACATCGCAGCGTACGAAACTTCCCATTTGGAAACTGATGATGAAAAATGTGTATTCGGTTGGTTATGGCGTATTAACCCCACAGGATTTTAAACTGGATGTATTGTACGAACAGCCGGGGCTTGGTGCAAAACGTTATTTGCCTTTCGGAAATAAAAATCAGGGAGCGCCCATCTTATCATTGATAAATCTTGATAGGTTAAACAGCCAGCTTGATCCGCAGCCTGATGGTGTATTTGACTACATTGAAAATTTTACCGTAAACTCTCAATACAGCAGGGTTATATTTCCATTGCTTGAACCTTTTGGAAGAGATTTAGCCCCACAAATTTATACAACAGTCCCAATTACTGCAGCCGATACTTTATTTTATGCCTTGTACGATTCAATTAAAGCAGTTGCACAACAATACCCAAATTTAAACAGATTTTTACTTCGTGGTTCTGCTAAAACTTCCGGCTCCGGCGATATCAGTATTGGTTATAATATTCCAAAAGGTTCTGTGTCTGTAAGTGCGGGTGGGCGTGCATTGCAGGAAGGAGTAGATTATGATGTTAACTACGATCTGGGTACCATTAAAATAATCAATCCTGCAATATTAAATTCCGGTTTGCCTGTGCAGGTTAATTTTGAAAACAATGCATCATTTGGTTTGCAGCAAAAATCTTTTCTTGGGTTAAGGCTTGATTATCAACTTAAAAATACAGCAAAAGAGCAACTTTCTATTGGCGGTACAATTGTAAGATTAAGCGAAAGACCTTTTTTTACAAAAGTAAATCTGGGCGAAGATCCTATTAGAAATGCCATGTATGGTTTGGATGTAAATTATAGAAAGGATTTACCAAGGCTGACCAAATTGCTGGATAAATTACCATTTTATTCTACCAAAGCACCTTCATCAGTTAATGCTTATGCAGAAGCTGCAATGTTGAAACCGGGTCATGCCCCGCAGATTGGTAAAGGGGCAAACGGTGTAATTTATATTGATGATTTTGAAGGTAGTAAATCCGGAATTGATTTACGTTTTCCGGCAGTGGCTTGGGGGCTTTCTTCTACACCATTGGGTGCTACTGCAAAAAACAGTAATGTAGAATTATTCCCTGAAGCGAAATTAAATAATAATTTAAACTACGGTAAAAACCGCTCAAAAATTGCGTGGTATCAAATTGAACAGATTCTTCAACAATACAGAGCAACCAACAATCCTATTACTGATCCTAATTTATTGAGTGATCCAAGAATTAGACAGATTTATCAGAAAGAAATTTTCCCTCAAAAAACTACAGGTTTTGGTGAAAGCCAGCTTGTTACTTTTGATCTTGCATATTATCCCAAAGAAAGAGGACCTTATAATTTTGATGACAGTGCAACTACCATAAATGCTCAAGGCAATTTTTTAAATCCACGAAACAGATGGGGTGGGCTTCAAAGAAGTATTGACCAGACAGATTTTGAAACTGCCAATATAGAATTTATTGAGGCCTGGATACAGGACCCGTTTATAACTAATCCATCATCTACCGGAGGTAAATTGTATTTTAATTTGGGCAATATTTCTGAAGATATTTTAAAAGACGGAAGACGTTTTTATGAGAACGGAATTTCTACTCCAAATGCGCCTGCACCTATGGACGAAACAGTTTGGGGCCTGGTACCAAGAAACCCTCTGCAAGTAACAAATGCTTTTAGTAATAATCCTGACGACAGAAAATATCAGGATATTGGGCTTGACGGATTAAGTGATTCTGCTGAAGTAAGAAGAAGGCAATCTTATTTAAATAAACTTGCTACAAACTTTGGTACCAATTCACCGGCATATCAAAATGCACTTCGTGATCCTTCAAGCGATAATTATAAACATTATAGAAACGCCGGTTTTAGTGCTGCCGATGGCATTCTTGCACGTTATAAAAACTACAACTCTCCTGAAGGGAATTCACCTATTGACAATGGTGGACAATTTACATCTGCAGCAACTTTATATCCGGATGCAGAGGATTTTAACCATGATAATACATTGAATGAAACCGAGGAATATTATCAATACATATTGGATTTAAAACCATCTACAGATCCAGTAATGCAGATAGGTCAAAACTTTATTGTAGATAAAAAAGTAGTGCCTGTAAATCTTCCAAACGGTACTACCAGAAATGAAACATTTTACCAGCTTAGAATTCCTGTAAACAGTTACGATAAAAAAATTGGTAACATTCAGGATTTTAAATCCATCCGCTTTATAAGAATGTTTATGACGGGTTTTGCAGATACTGCAGTCGTTCGTTTTGCACAACTACAACTTGCAAGAAATATATGGAGAAGGTATAAATTTCAGATAGACACCACCGGAATGTTTAACGTGGCGACTAATTCAACATTTAATGTGGGAGCAGTAAATATTGAAGAAAACGATACAAGGTTACCTTTACCATACCGCACGCCAAGAGATATTCAGCGCCAGCAAACATTAAGTAACAATGGTGTAAATCTTTTGCAGAATGAGCAATCAATGACGCTGCAGTTTTGTGATTTAAAAAGAGGAGATGCAAAAGGTGTGTTTCAAACTTTTGGAAACAAGGATCTGAGGCAGTTTAAAAAAATGGCCATGTATATTCACGCTGAGCAATCAAAAACGGCTAACCCTGCTTTAAAAGATAAGGATCTGACTGCCGTTTTTAGAATGGGTACCGATTTTGTAAATAATTATTATGAAATTAGAATTCCATTAATTAATACCAAGCTGGATGCAGCCTCAAAACTTAATCCTAATTCGCAGGCTTATAATGATTCTCTGTGGAATCCTGCCAACTCACTTGATCTCGATTTAACGGTACTTACCAAATTAAAACAAACAAGAAATTTATCAAGCACACCTTTAAATAAAATATACCAGGCACTACAATCAAATGGGCAAACCTACTCTGTGATGGGTAACCCTAACCTTGGTGAAATTAAAGGAATACTGATTGGTGTGGAAAATACTAAAACATCTTTGGTTGCCTGCGGCGAAATGTGGGTAAATGAATTAAGGCTTTCATCTTTAGATGAAAATGGTGGTTATGCAGCTTTGGCAAGAATAGATTTTACACTTGCAGATTTAGGTACATTGTCACTATCAGGTAATATGCACACAAAGGGTTTTGGTACGCTGGAACAAAAAGTTAACGAACGTTACAGGGACAATTTTTATCAGTTTGATATTGCTACAAACCTTGAGTTAGGTAAACTTTTGCCCAAAAAAGCAGCCATGTCAATTCCTGTTTTTGCCAGCTATTCACAGTCAGTAAGTGCACCTGAATATGATCCATACGATTTGGATATTAGGTTGAAGGATAAATTAAAAGTTGTACCGTCAAACCAAAAAGATTCTATCCGTAAAACTGCTGTGGATTTTACTTCAACCAAAACATTAAATTTTACCAACGTAAGAAAATTAAAAACAAATTCGAAAAAGCCTAAAATTTATGACATATCAAATGTTGATGTAAGTTATTCATACCTTAAAATAAGCAGCTATAATCCATTGATTGAATTTAATGATGTGACGAGGCATCGTGCAGCATTAGGTTATAATTATGCACCCCAACCAAAATACATTACACCGTTTAAGGGTATTTTTAGGAAGACAAAAACAAAATGGTTTGATCTTTTAAAAGATTTTAATATAAATTATCTTCCTTCTCAGTTAAGTTTTAGAGCAGATCTGCAAAGGCAGTTTGGTGTAATTAAACCAAGAAGTCTTGGAGGCGATAAGTACCGTACACCGGAGACCTTCGATAAATATTTTGTTTTTCAAAGAGATTATATTATGCGATGGAATTTCACAAGATCTATCTTGCTGGATTATACCGCCACAAACAATTCACGTATAGATGAACCTTCGGGAAGGTTAAATACAAAAGCAAAAAAGGATACACTTTTTACCAATTTATTTAAGGGTGGAAGAAATACCCTTTTCTATCAAACAGCAGCTTTTTCATATACTTTGCCTTTGGCTAAAATACCTGCGCTTGATTTTGTAACTGCCAATTTAAAATATCAGGCAACATATAGATGGATAGGTGCAAGCAGGCTTGCAGTAAACCTTGGTAATTTTCTGGAGAATGGTCAGCAAAAAGAGGGAACCGTGCAAATGGATTTTAATAGGCTTTATCAAAAATCTAAATTTTTAAGACAGCTCGATGTGCCTAAAAATATTGATGACAGAGAAAAGTGGCGGAACAGATATACAAAAGTAACAGACAGTGTAACAAATAAACTTGGGCAAAAAGTATTGCGTACCCGCAAAATTTTAGATAAATCTGCAATGCCGTATGTTAGTACTCCACTAAAAGTTTTTGGAAAATTGTTAACCAGTCTAAAACAGGTAAATGTTTCTGCAGGAGAAACAGGCAGCACACGTTTACCGGGCTACACAGACAGCACACAATACCTCGGACAAAACTTTAAAAGCATGGCACCCGGATTCGATTTTATATTGGGTAGGCAAGTTGACAGTAACTGGTTAAATAGAAAAGCAGCCCGCGGTCTTATTACAAAAGATTCAAGTTTTAATTATCTTTTTCAACAAAATTTTGACCAGACATTTACTGCAAGTGCTACGCTTGAACCGGTAAGAGATTTAAATATTACCGTAAATATTAAAAAAACATTCAGTAAAAATTATTCTGAAACCTTTAGATTTATTGATACTACGGGTGGCAATAACCAAAAGTTTATGCATTTAACTCCATATTCAACAGGTGGTTTTGATGTGAGTTATATTGCCTTCAAAACGCTGTTTGGAAAGTTTGATCCAAACAGGGTTTCGCAAACTTTTAAAACCTTTCAAAATAACAGGGCAACACTATCCAGAAGACTTGGAAAAGCAAATCCATACACAACTTCTCAACCCGGTGGTGGTTTGCAAACAGATGGCTACTATTACGGCTATGGTAAATATGCAGTTGACGTTTTGATACCTTCGTTTATTGCAGCATATACGGGTCAAAATCCAGACAACGTATTTCTTATCAAGCAAACTGACGGTCGTACAAAAACAAATCCTTTTAGATCTATTTTGCCAAAACCCAATTGGAACATCAGTTATAACGGCTTAACAAAAATTAAAGGGCTTGATAAAATTTTCAACAGCTTTAGTGTATCGCATGCTTACAACGGAAGTTTAAGCATGAATGGATTTACTTCTGCCCTACTTTATCAGGATGTATCAAAATTTGGTTATCCGTCTTTTTACGACACAGTTTCTAAAGCATTTATACCATTCTTTCTTGTGCCCAATGTTAGTATACAGGAACAGTTTTCGCCATTACTTGGCTTTGATATGCAGTTTACAAACCAGTTTCAGGCAAAGTTTGAATATGCAAAATCCCGCACGCTTAGTTTAAGCTTATACGACTATCAGTTAAGTGAACAACGCAGTACAGAATTTAGTGTAGGTGCAGGTTACCGCAAAAGGGGCTTGCAATTATTAGGAGGTTTAAAGCTACCCAAATTTTTAGGAGGTGGAAAAAAATTGGAGAATGAAATAAACTTTAGAATTGATTACAGAATAAGGGATAATGTAACTGCAAACAGTAGACTGGATCAGGATAATAATTTTGCTACCGGTGGCAGCAGAGAGATAACTGTAACACCAACAGTTGATTATTTTTTAAACAACAGGGTTAATTTAAAGTTCTATTTTGATCAGCGCAAAGTAAAACCTTACATCTCATCCAGTGCACCAACAACAAATACAAGAGCAGGAGTGCAGGTGCGAATTTCATTGGCTCAGTAAGCATATATTAATAGGTGAACTTTAATGAATATATGCATGTGAATTTGAATAAATAAAACACAGCCTTTTTTGATATATAGCTTTTACATATTTTAAAAAGTAACATTGTATTTATTGTAAATCCAATTACTGCTAAAATAAAACTGTAAAACTTTAGATTGATTGCTATGATGTTTGTTTTATTAAATGTTGAGAGACAAATAAGTATTTGAAAATTGATGAATTAGCCTTACCTAATCCCAAAATATCGTATGCAAAAAAAGAGACTGTTTCTACTGAAAAAGTCTATTTTTAATCTGTTAATATTAGAAGAAAGTAATTTTTAAGGCTTTACTATTTTTTTAAAGATCATAAAATATCCGCAAAGTTCTTTTTTCTTTTTATTGATTTGTACAGGTTTTATCATGTGGTATTCAGTAAACTGCGGTATGTAATCGTAGTTAATAATATTACCATCAACATCTCCCCACATTTTACGCTGGAATACCACCTGCTTTTCATTCCAGTCAAACATGCGCACTTCATACACCCTCGAAGTAATATCCCCTATAAAAATTACTCTGTACCATGTTCCCTGTTTTAGAGGAACAACTACAGGAATTTCATAATCACTTTCCATCGGCATACTGGCTTCTTTCGCAAGCATAAAACCCTGTTTTACAAATTCTTTCTTTAAACTGTCAACCTGTTGTAGTATGGCTATATTATCGCAACTTGTTTGCTTAGCCATCGGCTGTGCGGCTACTTTTGCTTGTAAACCAATGAATAACATTATAGCAATAATGGTTATATAGTTTTTCATCTGAAACGAATAAAATGGGATTTTTGGACTTGAAAACACAATTAATTTACTAACGGAAATCTAATTCTGTTATTGTGCTTGGAACGTAGTTTTGTATATATTGTTCTGTAGTTGAAGTACTACTATCTTAATTTTTATTGAATAGAGTTGCATTTGCTTGTTGTAAACAGGTAATAGTTAAGTCATTAATGCAAACATGATTTGGAAGAGTAGCGCAATAAAAAATGGTTTCTGCAACATCTTTAGGGGTTAACGGAATATAATTTTTATATGCAGCTTCAGCTTTAGCTTCATCTCCTTTAAAACGAACGATCGAAAATTCTGTTTCTACTGCGCCTGGATTTATAGATGTTATTTTTATATTGTATTTTAAAAGATCAATACGCATTGATTTTGAAATGGCATCAACTGCAAATTTACTTGCACAATAAACATTGCCATTTTCATAAACTTCTTTTCCTGCTATTGAACCTAAATTAATAATATGTCCTTTTGTATTTTTTATAAACGGCAGCAGTGCTCTACTTGTATATAAAAGTCCATTAACATTGGTATTCATCATGGTCTCCCAATCGGTAATGTCTGCTTCATCAAAAGCATCTCTGCCAAGAGCAAGGCCGGCATTATTTATCAAGACATGTATTTCAGTTGAGGCCGGTAAAAGTGCTACTGCATTAAAAACAGCTTCTTTATTTTGAACATCGAAACACAACGTTGTAACTTGAACTTTAAATCTATTTTCTAAGTCCTCTTTTGCATTTTTTAGTAAAGCCTCACGCCTACCTGTGATAATGATATTATAATTATTTTCAGCAAATTTTTCAGCGCAGGCTTTTCCTATGCCCGATGTTGCACCGGTAATAAAAACTGTTTTATTCATATTGTTTAGTTTTTTAAATATTGCCTTTTTAAACTATAAACTATCTTATTAAAATTACTGAGCCTTTTTTAAATACTTTTTTGTTTTTATAATCTGTTGCATTTGCCTGCCATACGTAAGTACCTGCATCTTGTGCTATTCCTTTATACTTACCATCCCAACCATCATTAATTTTACTCGTTCTGTATAACATTACTCCCCAGCGATTGTAAACACTAAAAGATTCCAGTGATTTTATACCCAGTGCGATCGGTCTGAAAATATCATTTTTTGAATCCCCGTCGGGGGTAAATGCCGATGGCACATAAATATCCGGTGGAAGAAAAAATACTTTTACATTAATTGTATCCATAGCAATACAACCAAAAGCATTACTTACTGATACTGTATATGTAATATTATTTTGTGGAATTGAAATCGGTGTTGCAATGTTTGGGTTGTCAAGATAAGTTGCAGGATTCCATAAATAATTAATGCTGCCGGTTGCATTTAATTGCAAAGGCTGACCTAAAACCACTGAGGTATCTGAAGGCCCTGCATCTGCAAAAATCCTTATAACATTTACTTTAAGGGTTTTGAAGATGGGTTTTGGACAGCCAAATGTATCCTTAACAGAAATCGTATATGTTATAGATTGTTTAGGAAAAACAGCTATTGGATTTGGAATATTAGTATTGTTTAAATACAATGATGGCGACCACAGATATATACTGCCACCGGTTGCATTAAGTTGCGAATTTTTTCCGAAGCAAACAGAATCCTGACCCGAAATTACAGCCAGAGGATAAGGCACTGTTTTTACAACAACATCGGCCTCTTTAAAACATTTGTTAGAAATAGATGCAAATACATGAAAGGTTGTTACTGAATCTGTAGGAAATATTATTGGGTTTTGTACTCTTGGGTTTAAGATAACATTTGCAGGGGTCCAATTAAAATAAAGTGCATCAGTATTTAAAATAAGTTTGGTAGTATCTGTTCTGCAAATGGTAGTATCATTGGCAGATAACAAGGTTACTTCATTGACAACTTTTACCAAAACACTCGCCGTATTATTACAACCTTTAGGGTTTTCGTAAAAGGCTGTGTACCTCGTTGTAACATCTGGGCTCACCAATGGATTATAACTGCTGGTATCATTTATCATATACCTGGGTGACCAAATAACTTTGCCGGTTGTAGCACTGCTTCGAAGTTGAATTGTGTCAACAGTACAGATCAACGTGTCTTTTGAAATGGAAAAATTCGGGACATCAACAATTTTTACAGGAACAGAAAGTGTATGTCTACAACCTTTACTGGTACCAACTATTAACTGTGCCAGATAATTACCTGCAGTTGCGTAAGTATAAGTCGGGTTTTTTATGCGGCTTGTATCTGCTGTTGTGGTTTGGTCTCCAAAATCCCACTTCCAATAATTAACTGCGGGGTATGTAGCAGTTGTGATATCATTAAATTGCGCAGGCACGCCTTTGCAGGTATTGGTAACAGTATCTGTTGCAGGGAAAAAACCGGGATAAACCTTTACAATCGATGTATCGCTTGCGGCACAAGGTGTACCTGCATTCACCGTTAATATTAATCGGTAATCTCCTGCTGCTGAGTATTTGTGCTTTGGCGTTTCTTCATTGGAAGTGTTTAATGCACCCGTTAAAGGATCGCCGAAGTTCCAGTCGAATGTTAGGTTAAGTGCAGAATTACTTTCATTTTTAAACTTTACTGTAAGGCTATCGCAGTTTACATAGCTGGTTTGTAGTTCAGAACTTGCAAAATCACATGGGGCGACTGTTACAATAAAATCTTTTCTGTGATCAGAAATAAAAACACCCTTGCGGTACTCTTTTACCAAAACGCATACAATATATTTACCTGCAGTAGGTGCAGTACCGGAGATAAAACCTGTCGATGTGTTTATGACTCCTAAAGGCCCAAGCGGCTGAACCCCTGAATATGGTGTGGAATAAGGTACAAACTCATAAGGTGGCGGTGCAGGGTTTGCAAAACCTGAGTTCATTGCAGCACCTCCATTGTAAGCACTTGCGGTTGAATATACCAGCGAATCTCCATCAGCATCTGTTGCACTAAAATCAAGTAAAAATTTATTTGCCTGGCAAATAACTGAAATACCTGTTTGAAATTGAGGACTGCTATTATTTCCCAGTAGTAAATTTTGTGTTCCGGGAATAGAGCCTACATAAGTTGAACCGACACCGGGTGCATTACCAACGTTTGCTATGTTAGCCACCCTGCAACAAGTTTGGTAAGTAACAGTGTAACCTTGAGTATTATTTGGCAACTCTACGTCAAATGTATAACTGCCCACACTGTAATTAAATAAAGGAGGATTGGTTAAGCAGGAAGGTGAAGAAACAATTCCTACAGAATTCTCTGAATTCCGCAGTTGATTCCTAATTCCTCCAATAAGTGCATTATTACTGTTGTCAAAAATTGCGATCGGTGCAAATTCAGGCATAGAGGCACAAGGAGGCGGGCAATTATTGTCTCTAAAAAGTCTTAAAGTAATTCTATAAATTTTTGTTGATGGGCTTGCACCGGGACTTACATAACTATAAATAATTTCGCCCCCAGTAACATGGGCTGCAAAAACAGGGAAAAAACTACCTATTAAAAATATGACGTATAGAAGTTTCTTCATGTTACAGATATGATACTAAATTAAGCATTTATACTTTATTTTAGATGCTTTGCTTTAAAGCGAATTTAAAAATTCTTCTATAAAATTATTTACCAAATCAGGTTCTTCTTTCATACCCATATGGCCGGTATTACGTAATAAATGTATATACGCCATTTGTGGTAGATGTGATTGTTGTAGGCTGTGCTGAAAAGGGATTGCCTTGTCATGCTCACCTATAATAAAGAGTATAGGATGATTAAAAGTTTTTAAAACAGAAGTTGTATCAGGGCGTACAATCATTGCATTGTATTGCTGAATCAATACTTCGGGGGTAAAAGAATTTCCCTTCTCGATAAGGGTTTTTATATCATCTATATTTTTCTCGTGATTGTAAAAAAGGTTTGTGATTGTTGTTTTTAAAAAAGCTGCAATGCCGTTTTGTTCTATAAATGAAATGGCTTTTTCTCGGGTAGCAATTTTAGCTTCATCATCTGCATATGCACTGCTGTGTAATAAGCCAAACCCATTTAAAGTTTCTGCATACTTATCAGCGTAGGCAAGGGTTATGTATCCGCCCATACTATGACCGATAAGTGTAAAACTGTTTATTTTTTCTTCGTCAATAATAGCTTTTAAAATTGCTGCATAATCTGCCAGCTCTACATTTTCTTTTTTAAGCATTTCAGATTTACCGATGCCCGGTAAATCAGGAACAATTACAAGGTATTTTTCTTTCAAGTAATTTACCTGTGCATCAAAAATGCTGCTGTCTTCTGCAAAACCATGCAGTAACATTACAGGTTTGCCACTGCCGTAAATACTGTAATGGATATTGATATTTTGATAAGAAATGTTTTTGTGTTGCATTCTTTTTAAATTTTTGATTTCTCCAATTCAATTGATTTTTGATTTGTTCGAATGGAAGACGCTGCTCTCCAGATCATGAGTACAATTAACGGTAAAAGTGCATTGTTCATTTTTTGGGTCAGAAAAAACCATGAACATAAAAGAAGCACAAGAAAAATGCATAAAAGCAATGAATATGTTTTTATGCTCCTGTAGCTTTTATGTATAAAAAACGCATAGACAATATGCACAGGCCATGCCCATAAAAGGTTGTAATTATTTTTTGTCATTATGTGGGCTGTGCCAACCCACATAAATATTAACAATATGCCGAGTAATCCAATGGAAAAAAAGAGAAAACTATCCAATAGTTTTAAAATATTTTGGGTAGTAGAATTTTTAAAAAGGCTTAATAAAATAAAAATCAATAACACTGAAGTAAATAACACCAATGGTGTGAAAAACGATTTTTTATTATTGGATTCTCCTAATACATAAAGGTTTTTTGAGGAAGAAACGATTGCAGTATTTTTTGTAGAAGGTTTCTCCTAATACATAAAGGTTTTTAGAAGAAGAAACGATTGCCGTGTTTTTTGTTGAATCCAATGCCTTCATTAAATTTTCAGGCAAGAATTGTTGTTGAGGAATTGTCATTACTGCATCTGTAGGTGCACCTAATAAAATATCAATTCCAAATTTACTCCACAACATATTATTGCCATCAAGGTATTGATGTATGGCATTGCGAAAGGTATATGTGGTTGGCATTACGGCTGGCAATAAAGGTTTTGGCCGATGGTATTTTACAAGGATATCTCTTAACCTCGTTGTACAATTATCAAAAAAGAAATCGTACATATAAAATTTATTTTCTTCTTTTTTATTTTCGATAAGTGCACGATGTATAATTATTTTTTCGGCAGCGGTAAAATTTAAATCCTGTTCAGTGATGCCTCTGTTTTCTGCGATGTATCCAAACTTAAAATCCTGAAATTCTTCTACATTTACATAATACCTTAAATGCCCACGTACGAATTTTAAATAGAAGCCTGCATCATCAAAATTAAAAGTGCCAAAGTTGTAAACATGGTCCGTTACGCTGTTGCTGTCTATAACCCTTAAAGCGCTGTGGCCAAAAGTTGAATACAATTCTTCGCCGGGTGTGCAGGTTAGTAAAGAGATTTTTATCCGGGAACTATCCTGCGCAGCAGCACTGCTTATTTGAAAAAATATTGTTATGCTGATAAATAAAAAACGAAGAAAAATATTTTTCACAATTTTTGTTTAAATCTTTATTTCATTATGAATTTGATTCTCATTATCTATAGCATAAAAAAAGATCAATAAAGGTATGCCGTACAAGTGAGTGACACAACGATGATGACAATAGCTGTGTTTTAGCCGGGCCAAAAGCAACGCTTTTGGCCCCAAGAAAAAACCTCCCATACCTCTACACTTGAGAAAGAAGGTGCTTTTACCTGCTGTAATTAGGAGCTTCTTTAGTGATGGCAATATCATGTGCGTGACTTTCTCTCATACCGGCATTGGTAATTTTTACAAACTGCCCTTTTACCTGCAAAGCCTTTATATCTGCAGCTCCGCAATAACCCATACCGGCTTTTAAACCGCCGGTGTATTGGTGAACCACTTCCTGCAAACTTCCTTTAAAAGGCACACGACCTTCTATGCCTTCGGGCACGAATTTTTTAATATCATCTTCTACATCTTGAAAATAACGATCGCTGCTGCCTTGGGCCATTGCACCAAGCGAACCCATACCTCGGTATTGTTTAAACTTACGCCCTTCATAAATAATTGTTTCGCCTGGGCTTTCTTCTGTGCCGGCAAAAACGTTACCCATCATAACACAGGTGGCGCCTGCTGCAATTGCTTTTACCATGTCGCCGGTATAGCGAATTCCACCATCACTGATAATACCAATGTTTTTATTTTTAAGAACGGATGCTGCTTCTAAAACGGCTGTAATTTGCGGTACGCCTGTGCCTGCAACAATACGTGTAGTGCATATTGAACCCGGACCTATACCAACTTTTACTGCATCGGCTCCCGCATCTGCCAGGGCTTTTGCACCTGCGGCTGTTGCTATATTACCAGCAATTACATCCATGTGTTTGTAAGATTTTTTGATAGCTTTCAGCATATCTATTACACCTTTTGTATGCCCGTGTGCACTATCTAAACAAATTACATCTACACCTTCTTTGTACAAAGCTTCTACCCGCAACATAGTATCAGAAGTAATACCTACTCCTGCGCCAACGAGCAATCTGCCAAAGGAATCTTTAATGGAATTAGGGTAGCTTTTTAGTTTTAATATATCACCAAAAGTCACGAGGCCAATTAATTTACCTTGTTTATTTACAACAGGTAATTTTTCAATTTTATTCTTTCTGAAAATGAGTTCTGCCTTTTTTAAATCAGTGCCTTCCGGAGCAGTAATGAGGTTTTCTTTTGTCATTACCTCGCTTACTTTTAGTTTCTTATCTATATCAAAACGAAGATCTCTGTTGGTTAAAATACCAACGAGTTTGTGTTGCGCATCTACAATAGGAATACCACCGATTCTGTTTTCCTTCATCAAGCGCAAAGCTTCGCCAACTGTAGCATCGGGTAATAAAGTTACGGGGTCAAGTATCAAACCGTTTTCACTTCTTTTTACTTTTCTAACCTGCTCTGCCTGCTGCTCTATACTCATATTTTTATGAAGAATTCCAAGGCCGCCTTCTCTTGCCAATGCAATTGCAAGTTTAGCCTCAGTTACGGTATCCATAGCTGCACTAAGCATGGGCACATTAAGCATAATTTTTTTGGTGAGCATTGTCTGTATGTTGACATCTCGTGGTAATATCTGTGAGTATGCAGGTACGAGAAGTACATCATCAAATGTAAGACCTTCGCCGAAAAATTTAATTGGAATGTTAGTTGCGGGATATTTTTTTATTGCCATGGGCAAAGATAGAGGAAATTGTAATTGGTTGAATTGAGAAGGATAGGTTTTAGACGATGGACAATATACCATCTAAGATGTGATCGTGACTTAGCCCGATGGGCAGTGGAAGTCTAACCTGGGACAGCAATACAATAGCTATTGAAATTTATTAATTTATAGAAAAATATACTTGAGTTGTGGGCACCTTTATCGTGCATTGTCTATCGTCCATCGTTTTTCGTCTGGTTAACTTAATTTAAATACTTTACCCGGCATCATAGAAACTACACCCTGCATTTCCAGCATTAATAATGCATTTGCAACTGCACTGCTGCTTAAGCCGCTTTTTAAATAAAGCTGGTCTATTTGAATGCTTTCCTGTTGCGAAAGAATGTCTGTAATAATTTTTTCATCAGGGGTTAGTTCAATAAAAAGTTCCCGCTGTTTTTTTACTTTTTTGGGTTCATCTTTCCAGTTCATTAAGTGAAGTAAATCATCTGCGCAGGTAATTAGTAAAGCTTTGTTGTTTTTTATAAGATAATTGCAGCCTTCGCTACGCAGATCATTCACCCTGCCGGGGATGGCAAATACATCTTTGTTGTAACTGTTCGCCAATTCAGCAGTAATAAGAGAACCACCTTTTTTGCTGCTTTCAATAACAATGAGAGCATCGCACATGCCCGCCACTATTCTGTTACGCCTGGGAAAGTTTTGTTTGTCAGGATTTGTACCACTCATAAAATCTGTAAGTAAACCACCTTGTGTAAGCATTTCTTTTGCCAGAGTTTTATTTTGTGCGGGATAAATTTTATCAAGACCATGTGCTACAACTCCAACCGTTTTTAGATTATTTTTTAATGCTGCTTTGTGTGCTATGCTGTCAATACCAAAAGCGAGTCCGCTAATAACCAAAATGTTCATTTCTGAAAATTCCTGTATTAATTTATCGCAAATATTTTTGCCGTAATCTGTATTATTTCTTGTGCCAACAACAGAAACAATTTTAGTGGTATTTAAATCTGCATTGCCTTTGTAATAAAGTAGGGTAGGGCTGTCGTAACAATTTAGCAAACGTTGTGGATATGCCTCAGAGGCAATAAAAAGTGTTGTAATTTTATTTTTTTCAATGAACTTTATTTCATCTTCGCATACTTTAAAATCAGTAAAATATTTAATGGAATTTGCAGCAATGGTACCAATACCATCTATAGCTTCTAAGTGCTTTTTGGGTGTTTTAAAAATAGCTTCAGCATCACCAAAATTTTCTATTAAGGCTTTAGCACGTACATCTCCAATATTTGGAACAAGGGTCAGGGCGATTTGGTAGAGTAAATCTGATTGCATAAAATAAAAACAATGTTATGCAATCAATTTGAAATAACCGTTAATTCTGTTCTTCTGTTTTGCGATTTACCTGCCTCTGTTGTATTTGATGCAATTGCATTCGATTCGCCAAAACCTTTGCCTGTAAGTCTTTTACTATCTATGCCTTTGCTTTGCAGATAAGTTATTACTGCTTTAGCTCTGTTGATGCTGAGTAAAAGATTATCTGCCGGTTTGCCAACATTATCCGTGTAACCACTTATCTGTATTGTTAGTGCAGGATTTTCTTTTAATAGTTCTGCAACCTTATTAAGTTCAGTAAATGATGTGGTTTGCAGTTCGTATTTTTTTGATTCGAAGAAAATATTTTTTAAAATAATTGATGATCCTTTTTCCAAAGGTTGTAACCCAATATTAACCACCAGTGGCGAATCATTTACGTTATCTTTTAAAGTGAAATTTTCAGAATAAAAGAGATAACCTTTTCTGTTTACAGAGAATGCGTAACTTTTCCCCAACGGTAATGTAGTAAGGTAATTTCCTTCTTCATCGGTTCTCAGTTTTGATAGCACATAACCCGAATCGATTGTTGTTAATTCTACAGAAGATGGAAGGCCACCATTTGTTTTTTTATCGTAGATTTTACCCTTTACCCAAAATGTTTTTTGTGCCCTAATATCTTCTCTAAGTTCAAAACTATAAAGGTCCAGTCCGTTTTTAAAATCACCTTTGTCGCTCGCATAAAAAGCTGTTTTTCCATCTGCCGCAACAATCAGCGAACCTTCATCATCAATTGTATTAATTGGATAACCAAGATTGGTGGGAACCTGCCATTCGCCCTTTTCATTTTTACGAGTTACAAAAAGATCGCTGAGGCCGTAACCTGGATGGCCATTGCTGTTAAAGTAAAGTGTTTGGTTATCAGCATGTATAAAAGGGCAGCCATCATCGCCACTGGTATTAATTGTTGGGCCAAGGTTTTCAGGCTTTTGCCAACGGCCATTTTCTGTTCTGTGCGATACCCAAATGTCAGATCCACCAAAGCCACCAGGGCGGGTACTGGAAAAATACAAATCTCTTTTATCAGGCGATAAAGAAGGGGCTGATTCCCATGCATCTGTATTAATATTTCTTCCCATATTTTCCGCTTCACTCCATTCTCCATTTTTGTTTTTGTAGGAAATATAAAGGTCACAACTACCTAACCCTTCCGGATAATTACAGCCTGTAAAAATGAGCCATTCACCATCCTGCGAAATGTTTTGTGCACCCTCATTAAAATTTGTATTTAATTTGCCGGCAAGGGGTTTTGCATTTTGCCAGACACCATTTATTTTATTGCTTTCATAAAAATCCTCATCACCATTTATGCGCCGGTTAAAAATCATTTTATTGCCATCAACTGTTAAGGAAGGCAAATATTCCAGGGCCGTTGAATTAATGCTGTCACCCATATTTTGTGGGTTAAACAAATAGTTTTTTATTGATGATTTTTTCTTGTATTGCAAAGCAAATTCGTATGTGCTTTTTCTATAGTTGCCGGCTTTAATACTCTGCTGGTTTATTTTGGGAGTTGTCAAAAAACTATTTACTTTTTCAAGTGCTTTTTCAAAATTGCCAATGCCTGCTAACGATATTGAATAGGGCAATAAAAAAGTGCTGGCGTATAGAGAATCTTTAACAAAGGCAGTTTCAAAATCAGTAACAGATGCTTGGTAGTTTTTCATGTTTGCATAAATGCCGGCACGAGAAAGATATACATCCAAGTATTTAGGATCTGCCTTTAACGCATCCGCAAGGTGGGCTATTGATTGTGCATATTTTCCATCAATTGCTTCTTGGTAGGCAGTCTCATAAAATAACACCGCTTTTTTGTTTACTTTTCCAGGATCGTACCATTGCGCATTTACTAAGTTTACTATTAAAATACACAACACAAATAAGCATACCCTAAATATCTTTTTATCTTTCATTATTTTGTATTAACAATATTGAAGATAATTTTTAAAATAATAAGGTAATGTGAAAATTTGTTAGAATAGTGGGTAATTATTTTTGTAGAATTTTATAATCTAGCAGATTAAAATAATAATAATTTCATAGAAAGGTTACTTCTACTTTTATCAAATAAAATTGAATAATTTAATTAGAAAAAAGATAGTTGAATGGTAAATGCTTAAATAGTTATCAGCATAAGGTTTGCATGGATTATTCATAAAGTAACTACGGATCTACTTCCCTATGACTTCCCTATAAGTTCCGTATAACTCCGCTAAAACTTACTATAAATTATGGAACGTTAATGTACTTATGCAATTGTAAACTCAGTTCCCACTTTGGGTTGTCTTTAATGTATTCAACAATAAGGGGTGTAATTTCCCGGGATTTGCTCCATTCTGGTTGCAAATAAAGTTTACAATTTTGCGAAACCAAAGTTGCGAATTCTTCCCCCCATTTAAAATCTGATTTATTAAAAACAATAATTTTTAATTCCTTTGCAAAAGGTACCACTTCTGGCAAGGGAGCTTTAAACTTTTTAGGAGAAAGGCATATCCAGTTCCATGAGCCTGATAATGGTGAGGAGCCGGAAGTTTCAATATTTGTTGCCAGACCTGCCGCCTGCAATGTTTTTGTAAGCAATGTGAGGTCGTGCATCAAGGGTTCACCGCCGGTTATTACAACCATTTCAGCAGGAGTATCTTTTACTTCTTTCAGCAAATCATCAATATTTACAAGTGGATGTTTGGCTGCATCCCAACTGTCTTTTACATCGCACCAAACACAGCCCACATCACAACCTCCAAGTCTTATAAAATAAGCTGCTTTGCCTTGGTAAAATCCTTCGCCCTGAATGGTGTAAAAACTTTCCATTACAGGTAATTGTGTATTAATCGTCTCTAAAATTTCCAAAACAAATATTATTTTTTAGCACTTGCTGCAGCAAGTGTGTTTTTTAAAAGTGCGGCTATTGTCATTAAGCCTACGCCACCAGGTACTGGTGTTATAAAACTACATTTTGATGCTACGTTTTCAAAGTCAACATCACCTTTAATAGCATATCCTGATTTTTTAGAACTGTCTGCTACTCTTGTAATACCAACATCAATTACTACTGCACCTGGCTTTACCATATCGGCAGTTAAAAAACCGGGAATGCCCAATGCAGCAACGATAATATCTGCACCTGCACAGATTTTTTCTAAATCTTTTGTTCTGCTGTGGCAAAGGGTAACTGTACAGTTTCCGTATTGTGTATTCTGGCTTAATAAAATGCTCATTGGTCTGCCTACAATATTGCTGCGGCCAATAACAACGGCATGTTTGCCTGATGTTTCAATCTGGTAATGTTCCAACATCAGCATAATGCCTAATGGTGTAGCGGGTACAAAAGTTTCTAAGCCTTGCACGAGTTTCCCTACACTTATTGGGTGAAACCCATCAACATCTTTTGCAGGATTAATCAGGTTTATTATAGAGGCTTCGTTAATGTGTTTAGGCAATGGCAATTGCACAAGAATTCCATTTACATCGTCATCTTCATTTAATTTAATAACCGCTTCGGTAATCTCCTGTTCCGTAGCAGTTTCATCGAACCTTATTAATGTGCTTTTGAAACCAACATCAGCACAATTTTTAATTTTACTTGCTACATACGTTTCGCTTGCACCATTATTTCCAATCAATATTGCTGCGAGATGAGGGGTGTGACGATTGCCATTTTTATGCTCAATGACTTCAGCAATTACTTGTTCTTTTACGGCATTTGCCACTATTTTACCGTCTAAAATTTGCATTTCCAAAAGTATAAAACTATATCCATTATTTATTTATTGATAGATGTGTTTGATTTTCACAATTTTATTTATCTTTCGACAACAAAACCAAAACTGCTTTGAGAAAATTATTACTACCAATAATTTTATTGTTTTTAGTGGTGCTGCAAAGTTATTTTGTGACAAGTCAATCACTCAGGTATTCAACAGGAATGCCTTATTTGAACTTAAGTGCTTACTCTACAAAGCAAACAGATCCTTTTTCATTTACAGGCAACCAGGCTGCATTAGCAAAAGCAATTGTCGGCGGTGTCGGCATTTATGGAGAACGCAGATTTTTACTTGCTGAGAACAATGTGTACGGGCTTGCTGCAACCGTGCCTACCAAGTTGGGTAATTTTGGTGTACAGGTAAATTATGCAGGGTTTCAAAACTTTAATGAACAAAAAGCAGGGCTTGCATATGGCAGATCACTGGGTAATAAAGTAGATATTGGCATCCAGTTTAATTATTATGGTTATAAAATTCCTGCTTATCAAAATGGATCAGCCGTCAACTTTGAAGGGGGAGCCATTTTTCATTTTTCAGAAAAGTTAAATGCAGGCGTCCATGTTTATAACCCTGTGGGAGGAACCATCGACAAAGTAAACAATGAAAAACTTGCTGCTGTTTATAAATTTGGATTAGGCTATGATGCCTCGGAAGATTTTTATGTGAGTACAGAAATTTTAAAAGAAGAAGACCACCCAATAAATGTTACAGGAGGTTTTCAGTACAGGTTTAAGCAGCAATTTTTTGCAAGGGCAGGTTTTAGAAGTGATAATAATACAGGTTATGCCGGCGTTGGTTTTTTGTATGATAAATTAAGAATTGATGTGGCTGCAAGTTTTCATCCACAACTCGGCGTTTCTCCGGCGCTTCTATTGATTTATAATTTTAAGGAAATGAGCAAATGAAAAAATGTATCATCACTTTAACCTTTTATTTTATCCTTATAATTTGCAAAGCACAAACTCCCGAATCGCCCACTAGGCCGTTAACACAATCCAACAATAATGTAGAGCAGCAGTTGGAGAATATTACGGAAAACAATGCTGATTCTGAAACTGAAGATGATTCTTATTTACAGGAAATGATGCAGTACCAAAAACACCCTTTAAATATAAATACTGCAAGTACATCAACGTTATCTGGGCTTCGTATTTTATCACCCATCCAGATTCAAAACATATTTAATTATAGAAACCTACTTGGTAATTTTATAAATATTTATGAGCTACAAGCTGTGCCCGGTTTGGATATAGGTATTATTCAAAGGTTAAAGCCATATATTATTGTTACCGAAAATGCAGATTTGTTTGCATCATTAAATAACAGGCTAAAAAATGGCGATAAAACTATTTTATTAAGAGTATCGCAAATTCTAGAACGATCAAAAGGATATGCTGTTGATCCAAATTCGGGTAAGAATTTTTATATGGGTTCACCGCAAAAGCTAATGGTAAGGTATAGGTACAATTATAAAAACACTTTGCAGTATGGTGTTGTTGGAGAAAAAGATGCTGGGGAACAGTTTTTTAAAGGAGCTCAAAAGCACGGATTTGATTTTTACTCATTTCATTTTTTTGTCAAAAATATAGGAGTCATAAAATCGCTGGCAATCGGCGATTATGCGGTAAACATGGGGCAGGGGCTTACACAATGGATGAGTCTGGCATTTAAAAAAAGTCCTGATATTTTATCCATTAAAAGGCAGGCAGATGTTTTACGACCTTATAATTCAGCAGGAGAAATAAATTTTCACCGAGGCTTAGGTATTACGCTTGCGAAAAAGAACTGGGAAGGAACTTTTTTTGCATCTTACAGAAATGTTGATGCAAATTTTTCAGCAGGAGACAGCACACAAACACAGGATGATTTTATAACATCGCTGCAAATTTCAGGTTTTCACCGAACCAAAAGTGAAGTAGCGGATAAAGGCTTACAAAAGCAACTGGTTTTTGGTGGAAATGTGGCCTACCAATTAAAAAGTCTGCATGTAGGATTTAATGCCATTCAATATATTTTAAAATTCCCCTTACATAAACAGCCGGAGCCCTATAATCTATATGCATTGGCAGGCAAAAACTTTGGCAATTACAGCACTGATTATAGTTATACATTAAAGAACCTGCATTTTTTTGGAGAAGCAGCATTAACAGATAAAAAATATACCGGTTTTATTAACGGTTTGCTTATCAGTGCTGCGGCAAATGTAGATATGAGTTTTGTATATCGAAACATAAGCAAAGGATATCAATCTCTTTATACAAATGCATTTACTGAAAACAGTCTACCAACAAATGAGAAAGGTTTTTTTTCGGGGATTACAATAAGACCAACAGATGCATGGAGAATTGATGCATATGCAGATATATACAAGTTTCCGTGGTTAAAATATAGAGTAAATGCCCCCTCAACAGGTGCAGATTATGTTGGACAAATAACTTACAAACCAAACAAATTAATTGAAATTTACACAAGGTTTAAATCTGAAAAAAAATCTATTAATTATAATCCTTCAGATTTAACGCTGAGCCCTGTTGTTGCACAGCCGAAACAGAACTGGAGAACACAATTCTCGTACAAAATAAATAGTACGTTTACTTTTAGAAGCCGTGTTGAAGAAGTTTGGTATGACAAAAATGGCAAAGCTGCGGAAAAAGGATTTTTAATGTATGCTGATGTTTTGTTTAATTCGCCATTAAAAAGTTTGTCAGGCAATATCCGATTACAATATTTTGAGACTGATGGTTATAACAGCAGAATTTATGCTTACGAAAATGATGTATTGTACAGTTTTTCGATTCCGGTTTTTTATGGCAAAGGTTACCGGTATTATTTAAATTTAAATTATTATATTACCCGAAAGCTAACAGTATGGGTAAGGGCTGCACAATACATATATCCAAATCAAATTAAAATCGGATCTGCATTAGATGAAATTAATAAAAACCAAAAAATTGAAGTGAAATTGCAAGTTGTGTATAGATTTTAGCTTTTTTTATGAAATTATGCAGCGTTAGTTATTCCTGACTTATCTTTTTAGCAATAAAGTGTTGGCTAAATTTAGATTAACTTTTTTTTACGATTCAAAATTTTCCCTATTTTTACATTTCAAAAACTTTAACATTTGCCCATGACTAGAATTTTATCACTGTTTGTGATGTTTATGCTCTTTGGAGTATTGGCATTTGCACAAAACCGGGTGGTGACCGGAACAGTAACCGATGAGAAAGGTAACTCAGTAGAGGGAGCTTCTATTAGAGTTGTGGGTACAAAGCTAGGTACTGCCTCAGATCAAAACGGTAATTTTCGTCTTTTAAATGTTGCGCCGGGCGCAACGTTACGTTTATCGGGGGTAGGTATACCGCAACAAGATTTATTGGCTTCAATTAATGTAACCAATTTTTCTGTGAAACGTACTGAAGGAACTGAACTAAATACTGTAATTGTAACTGCCTTAGGTATTCGTAGGCAACCAAAAGAGTTAGGTTACGCTACTACAACCATAAATTCTACTGAATTAAACCAAGCCAAAGTAGTAAATGTTGCTACAGGTTTGGCTGGTAAAGTATCTGGGTTACAAATAAATCTCGTAAATAATGGTGTTAAACCATCTGTGCGTGTCACTTTACGAGGTAATCGTTCAATTCTTGGTAATAATCAGGCTTTGCTCGTTGTAGATGACATTCAATTGCCTATTTCTTATTTTGAAAAAATAAATGGAAATGATGTTGAAAATGTAACTGTACTTAAGGGTGCTTCAGCATCTGCATTATATGGTTCAAGTGCTTCGAACGGTGTTATTATTGTAACTACTAAAAAAGGCACAAGAGGTAAACCACAGATTAAATTAAGCAGTACTGTAAGTTTTGAAAAAATTGCATATTTGTCAAAATTTCAAAATGAATTTGGTCAGTCAAGTGGAGAAGGCGGTATTTATTCTCCGGGTGGTGGTTCCTCTCCAGCATGTGCAGGGTGTGTATATATTCCGGGAAATCCATACGTTCAATACGTTCCATATGAAAACCAAAGCTATGGTCCACGTTTTAATGGCCAGAGAATTGCATTGGGAGCGCCTATCAGAATTTATAAACCCGATGGTTCGTATGTTATAGGCCAAGATTCTGCTACCTATGCGGCTTCGCCAAATGCTCGTGAGAATTTCTTTAATAAGGGTGTTACTACTCAGAACGATGTCTCTTATTCTGCAGGTGATGACAAAAGCAGATTTTACTTATCATTTCAAGATGTAAATACAAAAGGTACAGTACCAAGTGATGTAAGCAGACGTAACTCTATACATCTAAACGGTTCGAGAGAGTCGGGTATTTTTCGTGCTGATGTTAGTATAGGTTATACCTTAACTCATACAAATACTACTCCCGGTCAAAATGTACCTTTTGACTGGCAGGTAGGAGGAGCACAAGGGGGCTATGGATCTTCCGGTGGTTCTTATTATCAAGACAGACCTGTTTTTTACACAGTAATTAATACTGCGGCAAATCTTGATCTAAGACGTTTTAAAAACTGGAAAGTTGATCCATTTTCTAATCCGGATGGTTATTTCAATGCATATTATGGAAATCCATGGTGGGCAATTGACCAAACTCGTTTAGATGAAAAAAGTAATGATATACTTGCAAGCTTGGCTTTTACGGTTACCCCAACAAGCTGGTTAAGCTTTAAATACAAAGCAGGTATCGCCAGAACTGATTATGTAAACAAATACACCCGTGTAGGCTATGATTTTGCTCCATGGGCCATAGCTGATACTTTAGGCGCAGGTAATACAGCATCCTCCGTTAAAATATTGGCGCCTCAGGTTGGAGACGGAAGAAGTTACAACCAAAGATTGACCAGTGATTTATATGCTACAATTAAAACAGATTTTGCGAAGAATTTTGACCTGAATTTAATTTTAGGAACTTCTTTAATTGTTAATAGATACCAATTATCCTCAACAAATGCAGTAGCCTTAGTGGTACCTAACTTTTATAATATTGCTAACCGAGTAGGTGAAGCTGTAATAGTGGACAGGTTTGAAGAAAGAAGAAACCTTGGTGTGTTCGGAGATTTAACTTTAGGATATAAAAAATTCCTTTACCTGCATTCTTCTTTGCGTAATGATATGACTTCACTTTTATCACCTGCAAATCGGTCATTCTTATATCCTGCTGCCGATCTGGCCTTTATATTTACAGACGCATTTGAAGGGTTAAAAAGAAACGATGTGTTTAGTTTTGGTAAAGTTAGAGCTGCTTATAGCAGAACAGCTCAAGTAAGTATAGGAGCCTATTCTTTACAGAATACTTTTAACGCAGCTCAGTTCGGAAGCACTCCAGGTTTTACAGTAAATAGTGCATATGCTAATCCCAATATTAAGCCGGAAATAAGTAAAGATCGTGAGGTTGGTTTAGAATTGGGCTTCCTTAAAAACAGGATATATTTTACCGGCGCTTATTACAGCGTTTTAACAAATAATCAAACCATTCCGATAGCAATTACCCCTGCCACAGGTTTTACGAGTGCTTTTGTGAATTCCGGTTCAATGAGCAATAAAGGTTACGAGTTAGATCTAAAAGTAACAGCAATATCGCCACGCAACGAAAATGGGTTAAAATTAGACCTCGGTGCTAATTATTCTCATAATGACAATAAAGTTGTGTCATTAGGTTATGGATTGGATGAAGTATTTCTTGGAGGAAATTCTTATGCTTCTGTAGGAAGGCCTTATCCTTCTATTAAAGTTGATGACTGGAAAAGAGATCCTCAGGGCAGAATTATTGTTGACAAAAACTCAGGATATCCAACATTAGACCCCACTCAAAAATTTGTTGGAACTGCAAACCCTCCTGATAAGGTTGGTCTTACTACCTCAATAAAATATAAAGGCTTGACTCTTGGAGTTGTAGCAGACGGAAGATTTGGCGCAATCATTTATAATGCTTTAGGATCAGACCTTGATTTTAGCGGTGTGTCTGCGTTTAGTGCTAGTTCAGGTCGTCAGCCTTTCGTTATTCCCAATAGTGTAATTGATGCTGGAGGAGGAAAATTTCAGCCAAATACTAGCTATGTAACCAGAGATGGTAATCTAGGTTTTTGGTCAAGCGTTTGGAACCAGGGTCAAATTAACTATGTTAACAGCGCAGACTTTTGGAAAATCCGAGAAATTTCTTTAGGATATGAACTCCCTAAAAGTTTGATGACTAAAGCAATAAAAGCAGCAAGTTTCCAAATATCCGCTAGAAATGTATATACTAGAAGAGCTAAACAAAATGTATGGTCAGATCCGGAATTTGCAAACACCACTGGTAACGGCACCGGTACAACGGATATCAACCAAACACCACCTACGCGCTTTATTGCGGTTAGTATAAACTTAACTTTCTAATTGGATTAATAGATTTAATTTATTTAAAATAATTTTGATATGAAAAATCTCACATTAATAACCCTTATTGCAGCCGGTGTTTTTGCACTAAATGGTTGTAAAAAAGATTACTTTGACTTAAGTGCAAATCCTAATGCATCGTCAACAGCTACTCCGGCACTCGTACTTACAAATGCTATGGCCACAACGGGTAATTTTCCAATTATAAGTTTTGATGCTCAGTCTGCATGGTTAGGTTATTGGTCACCAAGCGGAAGTTATGCCATCAATAATACTGATGCAGCGAGTTATCAACAAACTACAGGATATGGAGATAATTTGTGGAGATCAGTTTATCATAATCTTGAAGATTATGCATTTGTTGAATCAGAAGCAACAAAACTAGGGTCATACTTTTATATTGGTTGTGCAAAAGTTATGAAAGTTTATGACTACCAAATGCTTGTTGATGTTTTTAATAACGTACCCTATAGTGAAGCTTTACAAGGAACAATTAATCTTCTTCCTAAATACGACAACAGTCAATTGATTTATGAAAATATGGCTAAGCAACTAGATGCTGCAGTGGTGTTGTTTAAACGTTCAGATGCAATTGGATTACCTGCGAGTGATATAATGTTTGCTGGAGATAATACTCAGTGGATAAAATTTGCCAATACATTAAAACTAAGATTGTTAATTCACCAGACTCAAATTGCAGGGCGTACTCCATATATTCAAGCTGAGATAAATAAGATTGTTGCAAACGGTGGAGGTTTTTTAACAACAGATGCAGGTGTTAACCCTGGTTACTCAGCTTCTACAGGAAAGCAAAATCCTTTTTGGAGTTTAAACTACAATACCTCAGGTACCTATATAGGTGATTATTGGAAAGCAAGTAGATATTCAATTGATTTTGGTAACATAAACAACGATCCAAGAACCTTAAGAATCTATAGTACAGTGAATGGAAATTTAGTAGGTGGTAAATTAGGTGCTATAAACAATCCGGTAGGAAGTGCTATTTCAGGATTTGGACCAGGTGTACTACAATCTGTTGCGCAACCTTCGATCTTAATAAGTGCCGCTGAAAGTAATTTTCTACAAGCCGAGGCTGCTCTGAGAACTTTACTTCCAGGAAATGTGCAAACATTTTTTAATGCAGGTGTGCAAGCGTCGTTTGATTATTTAGGTGCTACTGGAGCAATCACTTATTATACTCAAGCTAATAATAAAAATACCAATTATGCCGCGGCAACAACACCTGCTGAACAGCTTTCAGTTATCATCAGGCAAAAGTGGGTAGCTAATAATACAGTTATGCCACTTGAGGCTTATAGTGATTATAGGAGATTGGGTTTACCTAGTGATATTCCTATTTCAATATCTACTTTTCTCGATGTTCCTATGATACCGACAAGGTTCTTATATCCTACAGTTGAGTACAGCACAAATGCTGCTAATGTTGCTTTGCAAGGAACTATTAATCACCATACTTCCAAGATATTTTGGATGCCTTAATTAATCAGATTTAGAACTAAAAACGATATATATGAACCTAACTTTTAAAAATTACCTGTCAGCAGCATGCTTAACTCTAGCGATTTTTGGGTTAAATGCTTGCGTCAAAGACCGTAATCCAGGTGCTACTGACTTTAGTAACCTTGCACCAACTGTTTCAATTGTAGAGGGGGGGTTAGCTAAATTCAATTCTCAAACATTGCTATTTCCCGGTTCTGATGTATCTGATACTATAAGTTTTAGAATTAACTATAGTGCTACTACTGTTGCCCCAAGAGATATTACTGTGACATTAGCATATGATGCTGCAGCACTTACAGCCTACAGTAATTATTTAAAATTTCCCGATAGTATTTATGCCCCCTTTCCTACCAAGGTTGTGATTAAAAAAGGGCAAAGCTATTCTGAACTGGTTAATTTAGTTGTATATCCAAAAAAAATTGATCCATCAGCAAACTATATGTTACCTATTTCAATTGTAGATGCAGAAGGCATTGTGATTGCCTCTAATTTTAAAACTATATATTACCATATAATTGGTAATCCTTTAGCGGGAAACTACAGTTTGGTGGGTACAAGATATAATTACTCTGGATCAGTTTCCTGGGCCGGTTTTCCTGACCCTCTTCCTACTTTTATAGGTACTATCAATTTAACTGCAGCATTTCCTACCAAAGTTGCATCAGCTATTGATGGGCAAACTATTGCTTTAGATTTTTCTAATCTCGGAGGAAATGGATATCAGTATCTAGTTACAGCTAATGCAAGTTTCAGTAGTGTTAGTGTTGCATATAACACAGCTGTACTTTCAGGTGATGTTATCAAATATTCTATCATTAAGGATTACAGTTTTATTGGAGCAGGAACTGCAGCAAGTCCAAAGCCTACCTTTAGGATAATAACTCATTATAATAATAATGTAAGTGGTACAGGTAATGATCGTATTTTGGATGAACTCTTCACTCATCAATAAGAATATATAAAAAAAGTTTAAAGAAGCCGTCTCAATAGAAGAGACGGCTTCTTTATTATCAATTTTTACAAGCGCATAAATCAGAACAACTAAATTTCAATAATTATATAAATGAAAACTCTGATTATTTTTTTGACTTGCCTATTGATGGGCGCATTTAGTTTTTCTCAATTACCCGGCCGCCAACAGATTCAAAGTGATGCAAGACTGCTTAGTACCAAGTCTAATGGATATGCTACCATTCAAACTTATAATGAAGCTGCCAAAGGATCTCAATTTTACCCTGAAGTTTGGTCTAAAGGTGTGTTACAAACTACTGATAATCTAAAATACGATTCTGGGTATTTGTTTATTTTAGATAAAGTACATCAGCAATTATTTGTGCAAACAATAGGAACTTCAAAAATATTTAATATAGGCAAAAATCAAATTAAACAACTAAGGATACACACAGACGGAAAAGATCATATTTTTAGTGTTTCAGATACCTATTTAAAAACTAAGGAGGGTGATTTTTGTGAAGTTCTTGTTGATTTCCCCAATAAATTTTCATTTATAAAAATTATAACTACAAAATATATTCATTCTGATAATACGGACTTTTCAAAAATGAGGGATGGCGAATTCAGGGACGAATTTCTTGATAATATAAGTTATTACCTTATTAAACCTGATCTTTCTTTTAATAAAATCTTACTTAACGAAAAAGGTATAAAAAAAGCTTTTCCTAAAAATAAATTAGTTTCTCAATACTTAGAACTTAATACATATGTAAGTAACGATGAAAATTATCAAATCAACATGATAAATTATATAAACCTAAACATAAATAAATAGCCTACAGTAAATATAATCAAAGATGGAAAATACTTCTCCCAATCAAATCAATATAGAAATCTCTGAGGAAACCTCAGAAGGTACTTATATCAATCTCGCAATTATTACACACAGCCATGCAGAATTTGTTTTTGATTTTGTAAATGTGATGCCTGGTGCGCCTAAAAGTAAAGTAAAAAGCAGAATCATTATGACACCTTTTCATGCAAAGCGTTTTATGAAAGCTATTGTTGAAAATGTACAAAAATTTGAGGCTGTAAATGGAACTGTACAGGATTTAGAAGCGGTAGAAATACCATTTAATTTTGGCGGACCTGCAGGTCAGGCTTAATAAAGTTTATACAATTATTTTAAAAAGTAACTTTTTAAATGAGCTACTTTTTTTATTTATTTGTTAGAGAGTTTATCTTTTTATAGTAAACCTTCATCTGCAAAACTGTAATGCCCCTCATCGCTAACAATAATGTGATCCAGTATTTTAATATCAAAATACGAAGCTGCCTGTTTTATTTTTTGGGTCAATTCCTGATCAGCACGACTTGGGCTAAGGTTTCCTGATGGATGGTTATGACTTAATACAAGGCTTGTAGCGCCTTCTTCAAGTGCTTGTTTAAGAATGGAACGTGGATCTGCAACAGTACCGGTAATACCTCCCTTGCTTATAATTTTAAAATTTTTTATTTTGTTAGCCTGATTTAAAAATAACACTGCAAAAACTTCATTGCTATTGTCTTTTAAAATGCTTCTTAAATAATTTGCTATTTCTTTACTGCTGCTAATTTTGGTTCGTTGCAAAACATTACCTCCACTTCTTCTTCTGCCTAACTCCAAAGCTGCAGTTATTGCGATGGCCTTGGCAATACCGATCCCCTTTATTTTTTGAAAGTCTTTTATGGAGAGTTTTCCAAGTTCATCTAGATTATCATAACCTAATTTTAAAATATCTTTTGCTAGCCCTACAGCAGATTTTTCTTTATTTCCATTATTGATAATTATGGCAAGCAACTCTGCATTACTTAATATTTCAGCACCGTGCCGAGCCATTTTTTCTCGGGGACGATCATCCTCTGCCCAGTTTTTTATAGAAGTTTTAATGTTTTCAGAATTTTCCATGTGTGTTACTCATTATTGATGCAAACTAAATGTATTTTCGCACAAAATTTACCTACCTATATACCAACATATGCAGTCTAACGTAAAAATATTTTCAGGAACCGGTTCACAATATCTTGCAGAAAAAATTGCAAAAAAGTTTGGGGAGCCATTAGGTAAAGTAAATGTTCAACGATTTAGCGATGGGGAAATTGGAGTTGAATTTCAAGAAAGTATAAGAGGCAGGTCTGTTTTTTTAATCCAAAGTACCTATGCACCTTCAGATAATTTGATGGAATTGTTGTTAATGATTGATGCAGCCAAAAGAGCATCCGCATATAAAGTAATTGCAGTAATGCCTTATTATGGTTTTGCAAGACAGGATAGAAAAGACAGGCCGAGAGTTGCGATAGGATCGAAACTTGTTGCGAATATGCTTACTGCCGCCGGTGCAGACAGAGTAGTAACAATGGATTTACATGCCCCGCAAATACAGGGGTATTTTGATATACCTGTAGACCATCTTGATTCATCAGCTATTTTTATACCGTATATAGAAAATCTAAACCTTAAGAATTTAACTTTTGCCGCTCCGGATGTAGGAAGTGCAAATAGAATCAGAGAAATATCCACATTTTTTGAATGTGAGATGGTTATCTGTGATAAACACAGAAAACGTGCAAATGAAATAGCGAGTATGGTTGTTATTGGTGACGTAACGGACAGAGATATTGTTTTGATTGACGATATTTGCGATACAGGTGGTACACTTGCGAAGAGTGCAGGTTTAATGAAAGAAAAAGGTGCTAGAAGCGTGAGAGCTTTGTGCACACACCCGGTATTAAGCGGAAATGCTTACGAAAACATACAGAACAGTGCCCTCGAAGAATTAGTAGTTTGCGATACAATACCGGTACGGGGAATATGCGATAAAATAAAAATACTTTCTGTAGATGAGCTTTTTGCAGTGGCTTTGCGAAATGCCTATGAAAATAAAAGTATAAACAGTTTATTTATTAGGGGAAGATTAAGAGAAAAATAAAACACTTTGATAAAAAATAATCAGCAAATGGGTTTATATGGGGAAAAATGGAAAAATGTAAATTTTTCATTTGAGCATACCAATGAATATAAACTTGAAATATCAAACTTTGGTAGAATGCGTTCTTTTAATAAATTATCTAAGGGTAATATTTTAAACGGATCAATAACTGAAGGTTATAAAATAATTAGACTAAAGTTTTTCCAGACTTCAGACCCATTAACTTTAAAGAAAGCGCAAATTTTGCAAAAGAAAATTGCAAATAGTATAAAAAAAATTAAGCTGTTAAAACAAAACGGAGAATCAATTTCAATTGTAAAACAATCAGAACAAGATTTACAAAAAATAAAAACTGTTTATTCAAAAAATCTGGCACAAAATACCAAGGATCGGACTATTCATTATCATTCCCTCACTCATCGGCTTGTTGCAGAATATTTTCTAACTACACGATCTTCAAAAAAAACAATTGTTGCACATTTAGATTTTGACAAACTAAACAACGATGTAAAGAATCTTAAGTGGATGACGCCGGAAGAAAATTATGCCCATCAGCAAAAAAGTCCATATGTAATTGAGGAAAGAGAACGACGACTTGCTTATGGACCAACCATTTCAAAAAACATTAAACTAACGGTAACAAAGGTTATGTTGCTAAAAAAAATGCTGAATGAAGGCAGAAAAACTGTGACCCATTTAGCCAAACAGTTTAAAGTAAGTGATATGCAAATAATTAGGATAAGAAGAGGAGAAAACTGGAGTTTTGTGCCTGCGGCAGAATAATTATTGTATTATGTAAGTAGAAATTAAAGGTGTTTAATGTAGCTTAAAATCCATATTTTTGCACCTCATAAAAAATAAAATAATGAAAACAATTACAATCGAAGGACAACTGAGGACCGAAAGCGGAAAAAAAGCCACCCGCCAACTTCGCTCTCAGCAACTTGTGCCAGCTGTAATTTACGGTGGTAAAACTGAAGTAAATTTTTCAGCTCCTGCAACTGCTTTCAAAAGCATCGTTTACACATCGGAATTTATGTTTGCCAACATTACAGTTGACGGAAATTCTTACAACTGTATTTTAAAAGATTTACAGTTTGATAAGGTTACAGATGTACTTATACATCTTGATTTTCTTGAGTTGGTAGAAGATAAAAAAGTTATTGCAACTTTACCTTTAAAATACACAGGTACGCCACTTGGAGTAAAAGCAGGTGGTAAACTTGTTTTAAAAATAAAATCTGTAAAAGTAAAAACGCTTCCAAAATTTCTTAAAGAAAATATTGAGGTTGATATCAATAATCTTGAATTAAATGAAAATATTCGTGTTGAGAACATTAAAGCAGACAATATGGAAATTATGAATTCTCCAAGAATTCCTATTGCATCTGTAACGATGACACGTCAACTAAAACAAGAAGAAACAGCGGCAGCTAAAGCACCCGTAGGCAAAGCCGCTCCTGCAGCAGCTGCAAAAAAGTAAAAATGTTTTTATAGTATAAAAATGCCTTCGTAACGGAGGCATTTTTAATATAGACAACCGTTTAAACTTATTACATTTGCAGCCTTAACGCCAAACAGGGATTACCTTTTTAAGAAATGTGGTTTTTGTGGAAATAATGATATTGTATTCAAATATTAAATACTAAAATTAATTATAATGGGAATTGATAAGAATACGCTTATAGGTTTTGGGCTAATCGGTGCTTTGCTTGTAGTAATGCTGCTGTTAAATAATAACAGTAAGGCTACTTATGAACTTGAGCAAAAAAGAATAAACGATTCCATTGCGGCATTAAAACCTAAAGTTGATTCAAATGCAGTAAAATTAGATCTGCAAAAAACAGACTCCATAATAATAGCAAAACAAACACAAGGATTTGTTCAGGATACACTAAAGGCTGCAATGGTTTCTTTAGAAAATGATGTAATGAAAGTTACTTTTAATACAAGAGGGGCACAACCTGCGAGAGTAGAACTAAAGAAATATAAGAAGTTTGACAGTACACAGGTTTTACTCCAAAGCGGCAATTTTAATAAATTATCCTATAATATAAATTCAGGTTCAAACACTACAGCCCAAACAGAAAATATAAATTTTATTGTTCAGCCCGTAGTCGTAAATGCAGATAAAAGCCAGACTATTTCTTTTAAAACAGGAGATTCTACCGGAGGAAAAGAAATTGTACACCAATATACAATTAGGGAGGGTGAGTACATGATGGACTTTAATATTTTGACAAAGGGGGAAAATTTATTTACAGGTAATGTGATTAATCTGCTATGGCAAACAGAAGCATCGCAGGTTGAAAAGGATCATAAATATGAACTTACGCAATCTCAAATTGGATACTCAGAACAGAATAATTATGATTTTGAACATGTTGCAAAAGAGGGTACAAAAACTTTCTCCCAACCCTTAAGTTTTATTGGGGCAAAACAACAGTTTTTTATTGCAGCAATCTCAGCCAAAGAAAAGTTTGAATCTGGTTTAGTATCCTGGAAAATACCAACTGACAGCAATTCCTATATATTTAGATCTACAGCTAATTTAAAATTACCTGTAAAAGCCGGTAATACCAGCAATACAGCGCTTCAGTTTTATTACGGTCCAAGTGATTATAATATTTTAAAAAGATACAATAACAAAATGGAAAACATGGTGCCCTATGGTTCCGGTATTTTTTCTTTTGTAAAATATATTAACCGTTATTTTTTATTGCCCGTATTTGATTTTTTGCAAAAGAATATTGCAAGTATGGGTATTGTTATTCTGCTGTTAACCTTGCTTATAAGGTTAATTACTTCCCCTATACTTTACAAAAGCTATTTAAGTGGGGCAAAAATGAAAGTTTTAAAGCCTGAGGTAGATGCATTAAAGGCAAAATTTACCGATAAAACCGGTCAGTTGGATCAACAGGCATTTAGTATGGAGCAGATGAAGTTGTGGAAGACTGCAGGTGTAAGCCCCCTAGGCGGCTGTCTGCCGGCGGTGTTACAAATCCCTATATTTATGTCACTTTATTATTTTTTTCAAAGTAATATAGACTTACGAGGTAAGAGTTTTTTATGGTCAAATGATCTTGCTTCATACGATTCAATTTTAAAGCTACCTTTTGCTGTGCCTTTTTATGGAGATCATGTAAGCTTATTTACATTAACTGCAGTTATTACAAGCATGCTCATTTCAATTTATAGCATGAGCAATATGCAGGATAACAATAACCCTGTTATGAAGTATATGCCTTACATATTTCCTGTTTTACTGTTGGGCGTATTCAATAACTTGCCATCTGCACTTACTTGGTACTACACAATTTCCAACAGTATTACCTTGATTTTACAAATTGTTATACAGAAGTATGTAATTAATCATGAAAAGATTTTGGTACAAATAAATGAGAATAGAAAAAAACCGGTCAAAAAATCTAAGATTGCAGAAAAAGTTGAAGCTATGCAAGAAAGCCAGCGCAAACTTCAGGAATTGAAAAACAAGACTAGTAAAAACTAATAACCGTTAAAAATATGTTACTAAGCTGTACTTTTTAAAGGTGCAGCTTTTTCAATTAAGCATATTTTGTGGTTTCGGCATACATTTTATTACCTTAGATTAAATATTAATAATGATGAAAATCTTTACTTTATTTGTAATGTTTGCATTAACTATCCTTTGCAGCAAAACTTTATCTGCTCAAAAAGTCTTAAAAGAAGGAATGTTGAAATACAGTATATCCATTGAAAGTTCAAATGGTGAAAAGCAGATTTCAGGGGCTTTAAATGGTGCTACTTTATCTGTTTACTTAACAAAAGATAAAAGCCGATCAGAAATGATCAGCACTCCGGGTAAAGAAACTACTGTATATGATAACAAAAGCGGAAGAGGATTTATTTTAAAGGAGTATAGTGGGCAAAAATTGATGATAACAATAACTGCTGAAAATTGGACCCAGAAAAATCAGGTAAATACAAGTTTAAATTTTGAAACCCAACCTGGTACTATGAATATTGCAGGTCATGTTTGCAAGAAGGCATCAGCAAAAAGTAATAATGGTAAATTATATACAGTTTATTATGATCCATCCATTTTAATAGAGAACAAACAATACAATAATGCATTTTCTCAATTAGCCGGCTTACCTGTACAATATGAGTTGTCATCAGGAAACTTGATTTTTAAATATACACTAACGGGCTTTGATATGGATATATTAAATTCAGCGAGATTCGATTCCCCAAAATCTGGTTTTAGGGTAATGAGTTATGAGGAAAACCAGCAATTGAAGAAAGTGGAATAATTTAATGGAAACTAATAATAAGTTTTGTTCCGGCAAAACCTTGATGAACATCGGCTACAAATATTTTTTGCTTGAAGGGTAAGATGTAAACACTGTTACCTTTTTGGTAAGTAATTAAATTGTTGAAAGAACTTGGAACCTCTGTAACATTGTTCATGATTAAAGAACCTGTGTATTTCAAACCATTTTTTAAATTAAAATTTAAAGCAGTTTTAAAGTTGTTAGGCGTTTTGATATTTATTACTACTTTATTTTTTTTCTTACTGACACCCCTGTCTGCAAACGAAATGTTCATCTGTAGAGTAAACAACGTTACAAGAGATAATATGCGAAAAGAATTATTCATTTTTGAGAAGATTAACAAATATAATACAATAAACGAAATTTTTTAGTCTTTAGTATGTAATATTTCACTTTTAGTTAATAACTAATTTTAGGGAGCTACTAAAGTTCTTAATAAATCATTAAATTACAGGTTACAAGGCTGAAATATGAGAAACGAAAGATATAGGCAAGAAAGAGAAGAATTAAAAGAATTACTAACGCAATATGATAATTTAAGAGCAGGCAGATCTAATTCTTTTTTAGAACAGGAGGGCTTTGAACGACTGGTTGAATATTTTGATGAAAAAGATAAATTTGAAGATGCATTAACAGTTTGTGAATATGCCATTAATCAATACCCTAACACTGCGGCTTTGTTAATTTTAAAAGCCAATCTTTTAATTGTTACAAAAAAATACAAAGATTCGTTGGAGACGCTCGAAGAAGCTGAAAAAATTGATATTTCTGACATTAATTTATACATATTAAAAACAGATGCATTTTTAGCGTTGGATATGCAGTTAAGAGCAGCTGAAGTACTGGAAGTTGCTATAGAAAATTTTGAAGGAGATGAAAAGGTAGATTTGCTTTTTGAATTGTGTGACGTATATGATGATTACGAAAATTTTGAAAAAGTTTTTGATTGCCTCGTTTTAATTTTAAAGCAAGACCCCGCAAACGAAGAAGCATTATACAAAATATGTTTTTGGACAGACTTTACCGGAAGAAACGAAGAAAGTATAACTCTACACAAACAAATTATAGAAGAGCAGCCTTTTAATGAACTGGCTTGGTTTAATTTAGGAGCGGCTTACCAGGGTATAAAACTTCACGAAAAAGCACTTGATGCATATGAGTACGTCGTAGCCATAAATGAGAAATTTGAAAATGCATACCGCAATATGGGTGATGCACACCTCCGACTGCGCCAATATAAACTTGCCATAGAATCTTTGGAAAAGGTACTGGAATTAACCATGCCGGAATCTGTACTTTATGAAGCTATAGGGCATTGTTATGACAGATTAGAAAACTTTGCACAGGCAAGGTTTTATTATAAGAAAGCAAGCCATATGGATACGGAAGACAATCGTATGCATTATAGAATTGCCTGCACTTATATGAATGAAGCTGCCTGGAGCAGCGCAATTAAGTGTTTAAATACTGCTCTTCGCACACAATTAATGCAGCCGGATTACAATCTTGCATTAGGCCAATGCTACATGCAGATGAATAATATTGATGAAGCACTTACCTGCTTTGGAAACGTGGTACGCATAAGGCCCAAAAATATAAACGGATGGACAGAATTATTAAAGTGCTTATTGCATGCAGATTTTTTTACGGAAGGTATTGAGTATGCTCAATTTGCGTATGAACAAACATATGGAAAAACTATTTTTCTGTTTTACGAAAGTATGTTTCTGTTTGCGAATGGTCAGTCAAAAGAAGCTGCATTGCAACTGGAAAATGCTATGGCTGAAAACCCAAAACTTATAAAAAAATTTATTCAACTCGATCCCCGAATACTGAAACACCGCCAGGTTGTTGAAATTATAGCACGTTACAAAAAAAGGGGAAATAGATAAAGCTGAAAAGTGGTTAATTTTTCTTTAAATATATTTGCTGCTTAATTTAAAGATTACAAAATATTTCACGATGAATTTCAATCTTTCTCAAATGCCAGAACGTTCTGCACAACCACGCGTTAACGGGCTTACAATGGTAATGGACAAAGGCCTAAGTATTGAAGAGGCTAAAAATTTTATGAGTGTTGCTAGCTCCCATGTAGATATAGTAAAACTCGGTTTTGGTACCGCTTTTGTTACGCCAAATTTAAAAGAAAAACTGGCTGTATATGCTGACAGCAAAGTACCGGTATATTTTGGCGGTACTTTGTTTGAGGCATTTTTAATACGCAACCAGTTTGATGATTTTGTAGCAGTGTGTAATGATTTTGGTGTAACTACTATAGAAGTGAGCGATGGTTCTATCACTATACCACATACAGAAAAATGTGGATACATAGAAAAACTGGCAAAGAACTTTAAAGTTTACAGCGAAGTTGGCAGTAAAGATGCTGCCCATATTATCCCGCCATATAAGTGGATAGAATTGATGAGTGCCGAGCTAAGTGCAGGTGCAAGTTATGTAATTGCTGAAGCCAGGGAAGCCGGGAATGTAGGTATTTACAGAGGCAGTGGAGAAGTGCGTGAAGGGTTGGTACAGGAAATTCTTACACAGATACCTGCAGAGAAAATTTTGTGGGAAGCTCCGCAAAAAGCACAACAACTTTACTTTTTAGAACTCATAGGCTGCAATGTTAATCTTGGTAATATTGCACCATCTGAAATGCTTGCTTTAGAAGCAATGCGTGTTGGTTTAAGAGGAGATAGTTTTGAATTTTATTTGGATAAAAAATAATTGTTTTTGGGTTGTAAGACTAATAGAGTTAAGCAGCATTTGTTCGGGCTATTCGCTTCAATCTTTTGTTCGTCCCTCACAAAAGTATTTACGCTTCTATCCCGCAGCCCTTCACCAATATAACATCCTTAAACTTAAAATAAGAATATGCCGGCTGAAAAGCTGGCATATTCATTAACATCATTTTCCTGAAAATATTTTTAAATAAATTTAATTTTTTATGAAATTATTTGGTCTAATTGGTTACCCACTCGGTCATTCTTTTTCAAAAAAATATTTTGATAAAAAATTTAATGATGAAAATTTGGATGACTGTAATTTTGAATTATTTGCCCTAAAAGATATAAATGAATTTCATAAACTTACTGAAGAAAATACCAATTTAAAAGGTCTTGCAGTAACCATTCCATACAAACAAAGCATACTTCCATTTATTAATTATGTGACCATTGCTGCAACAGAAATTGGAGCAGTAAACTGCATAAAATTTACTGATGGTAATACAACAGGTCATAATACAGATGTTGTAGGTTTTGAAAAATCTTTGATTCCTTTATTACAACCGCATCACACAAAAGCGCTTGTGTTAGGTACAGGGGGTTCATCTAAAGCAGTACAATATGTTTTAAAACTATTGAAGATTCATTTTTTATTGGTTAGCAGAGACAACAGCAATATCCAAAATTGTATTGCTTACAATGATATCGACCAAAAAATAATGGCTGAATATTCTATTATTATCAATTGTACCCCGATAGGTATGACGCCAAATGAAAATGTTATGCCTGCAATTCCTTATGAACTGCTTTCGGCAAATCACTTGCTTTACGATCTTATATATGCACCTGAAAAAACACTCTTTTTAAAAAAAGGAGAATTGAAATACTGTACAATTAAAAATGGTTTTGAAATGCTTGTAATACAGGCAGAAGAAAACTGGAAAATATGGAATGCCTAATGTATAAAACTTAAAAGCTGAGTAAATTTTTCAGGTATTTCATGCACTTTTTTTTCTTCGTAATTGTAACAAACCATTCCTGTTTTTGCTTTCGCTATTAATATATTATTTGCGTTTCTGTTTACATGAATTATATAATATAATTCAAAACCCGCTTTACTAATTTCTCCTACAGCAATTTCGATTATCAATAAATCTCCATAAAAAGATTCTCCTTTATATTCCACGGAAAGATCAGCCATGATTAGTGAGGCTCCCTCAATATTTAATTCAGTGTAATTTTTGGAAGTAAGCCATTGTACTCTGGCTTCGTGTAATATGCGCACGAATGCATCATTGCCTACATGGTTGCCATAATTAATATCAGTTATTCTAACTGCAATTTCTGTAGAAAAGATTTTGCGTTCAGGTATTAATAATTTAACTCTCGCCATCGTAATTATTTAAAAATTTAATTAATTTTTGCAGTGCTTTTTTTCTATGGCTGTACTTACTTTTTTCGTCCATGCTCATTTCGGCAAAACTTTTATCTGCGCCATCAGGTGTAAAAACTGCATCGTAACCAAACCCCATACTTCCTGTTTCTTTGCTGTTTATTTTGCCTTTGCAAATACCGGTGAATAAATATTCCCGGTTGTTTAACAGCAAACAAATGACTGTTTTAAATTGTGCATTTCTTTCATCTATTCCTTCCATATTTTTTAAAAGCAATGCAATATTTTTTTTGTTATCTGCTTTAACCCCTGCATAGCGTGCACTTTTTACACCTGGTTTTCCATTCAATGCAATCACTTCAAGTCCGGTATCTTCACTAAAGCAGTTTTGTTTTGTAATACCAAATATCACTGTTGCTTTCTCTATTGCGTTTTCTTCCAAAGTATTAAATGGTTCATCAATTTCAATATCAACTCCCGCATCTTTTAAAGTAATAATTTCTAACCCTTTGGTTAATGCGGCTTTGATTTCAGCTATCTTATTTTGATTGTTTGTAGCAAATATTAATTTCATAAAAAGTTTATCAGATTGAAAATATTTTTTGAAGTGCAACCCAAAGTTGTTTTTTCTCTTCTTTATCGGCTGATAATTTTTGCAAAGAAGGAGCACATAAATATTTTTGCTTGTTGTAGCCCTGCACTTGGTACATGGGTATTTGCACAGGGAAACCCAATGCCTGCGGTTCTGCACCGATAAATAGTATGAATGATGGTGTAAAGGTTTTAATTAGTTTTTCATAAACAATATTATCATTATCGTAACTGTTTACCAATACTGCATCTGCCATTGTTAATTTGCAGGCGCTTAGTATATTCAGTAAAAAACTTAGATCATCATCTCCCAAAAATTTATGGTCTTTTTCATTTACAACTATTAAAATATGCCTGTTGTTTTTTCCTAAATATTTAATTGAATCTTTCTCATTTGCATAAGGCGGAATACCTTTTTCAGATTCAATATTTTTTACAATTTGTGCTTTTACATCATTTGCAAAGGATGATACAACCAATGTTTTTTCATACATTTTTTTTACTAAAAAAGGAGATAGTTTTATATCGTCTAAGCTCATAATGCGTGCTTTTGCAGGTTATTTTTCGTTTCTTTGCACAAAAATAAACGATTATGATTGCTGCTGCAGATTTTAATATAACCAAGATAGAGAGAAGTAAGCTAAACGATATCAATCTTGATAATATTCCTTTTGGAAAATACATGACAGATTACATGCTCGAAGTAGATTATGAAAACGGCAAATGGCAAACTCCTGAAATCAAGCCTTACCAACCTTTATTAATGGCCCCGTCTCTTGCAGCTATACATTATGGACAATCCATTTTTGAAGGTGTAAAAGCTTATAAAAATGCAGAGGGTGAGCCATATATTTTTAGGCCATTGGATAATTTTAAAAGATTTAATAAATCTGCTGAAAGAATGCAAATGCCAACTATACCTGAAGAAATTTTTATAGATGGAATGAAGCAACTTATTAAACTTGATAGTAACTGGATACCTGCAAAAGAGGAACATTCTCTTTACATCCGTCCTTTTATGTTTAGTACCGATGAGACTATTGGTGTTAAACCAAGCGAAAATTATAAGTTCATGATCATTCTTAGTCCAACAGGACCTTATTATGCAACTCCAATGCGTATTTATGTTGAAGAACAATATGTACGTGCAGTACCCGGTGGAATTGGTTTTGCCAAAGCAGCCGGTAACTATGGAGGATCTATGTTTCCTACAGCTCAGGCCAAATTAAAAGGGTATGACCAAGTTTTATGGACTGATGCTTTTGAACATAAATATGTGCAGGAGTGTGGCACTATGAACGTAGTATTCATCATTGGAAATACTGCAGTTACACCTGATTTATCTACAGGAACTATATTAGACGGCGTTACAAGAGACAGCGTAATAGTATTGCTAAACGAAATGGGCTTAACTGTAGAAGAGCGGCCATTGAATATTGATGAAGTTATTGAAGCACATAAAGCAGGAACATTAAAAGAAGTTTTTGGTACGGGAACAGCTGCAACTATTTCTTTGATTAAAGAGTTGCGTTATAAAGATTATGTAATGAATTTTGAAGTCGAGAAATGGGAAGTTGCACCGAAAGTTAAGAAGATGTTGAATGATATTCGTTATAGCAAAACAGCAGATAATAATGGTTGGATGATGAAATTGTAATGTTGTACATAATTTTTAAAAAAAAGTCTGCAATAAAGCATACTTTTTAATTATTGCAAAATAAAAAGACATTTTGTTGTATTAAATTTCCTTTTTTCTAATTTAACTGTTACCTTTGCCGTCCGAAAAAAAAGGTTATATAAATGCCAACTATAAATCAACTGGTAAGAAAAGGAAGAGAAATTATTAAAGCAAAGAGCAAATCCAGAGCACTAGATTCTTGTCCTCAGCGCCGCGGTGTATGTACAAGAGTATATACAACAACTCCTAAAAAACCAAATTCAGCACTGCGTAAAGTAGCAAAAGTTCGCCTTACAAATAAGATTGAAGTTATTGCATATATTCCTGGTGAAGGTCACAACCTGCAGGAGCACAGTATTGTTTTAATACGCGGCGGAAGGGTAAGCAGGTGTTAAAGATCGCAAGCAAAGTCGAAGTAAATACGGTACTAAGAGAGCAAAGAAATAAAATCTACACATTAGATTTTAGATAAAAGAAAAAACTTAAATAACATAAGTAGGGTTGAGTAAAGTTTCAAATCTTGAAGAAACTCATTCCATAAATTAAATAACAATGCGCAAAGCACAAGCAAAAAAACTTCCCTTAGCACCTGACCCAAAGTTTAACGATAAACTTGTTACACGTTTTGTAAATAACTTAATGTGGGAAGGTAAAAAAAGTGGAGCTTACAACATTTTCTACAACGCTCTAGACAAAGTAGCAAAAACAACCGGTGAAGAGGGTTATGAGGTTTGGAAAAGAGCTTTGACCAATATTACTCCCGGTGTAGAAGTAAGAAGTCGCCGTATTGGTGGTGCTACTTTTCAAATACCTGCCGAGGTTCGTCCTGACAGAAAAGTTTCTCTTTCAATTAAATGGATGGTGCGTTATAGCCGTGAAAGAAACGGACGTAGCATGTCAGATAAATTAGCAAATGAAATAGTTGCAGCAAGTAAAGGTGAGGGTGCTTCTTATAAGAAAAAAGAAGATACACACCGTATGGCTGAAGCCAACAAAGCATTTGCTCACTTCAGAATCTAGCATACTAAATCCAAATTATAATATGCCACTCTAAACAGAGTGGTTTTTTTATGCAATTTAACTTTTCAAAGAGTCTTCAAAAGAGGTTTCAAAAATTATAAACAGGAAAAAAATTGTTTCGTAATAAAAGTCTAAGTCTGATGACGATTGTAATATCGACTATAAAACAGTTTTGCATTTCAAAAAAATATCAATAATTATTAAGAAAATTAAGTTATAGTGTGGTTATTAAACTAAACAGATTCTTATTAAAAAAGGGATCTATGAGTATTTATTTTCTCATAGATCCCATTTTAATAAGTTCTTTTAAAAACTTATTTACCTCCATGCATTTCGGCATGTTTTTTACTTGCATTTTTAGAAGCATCCATAGCATGAGTTGTGTGACCAGCTGCTACCTGAGCATGATGTGCACCTTTTTCATGGTTACCTGCTTCGTGTTCTTTTGACGCTGCTTTGTGATGCTTTGCTGCATGTTCATGATGTGTTGATGCATCCATATGATGCTTTGCTACTTCTTTTGACATTTTTTTAAATTTTTAATATGAATTTATTGAAGGTTACATATCACTTTGTATGCCAATAAAATGCATTAAAAAACTGAATATGTCCAGATATTGCAAAAACATTCAAGATTCTGCTCCCTTTGTTTCTGCGCATTATTATTTGCAAATTTGTAATCTGCTGATGATAAAAAATGAAGTAGTAATTTGTGTATATATTTAAATGAATAGCTTTTTAAATTTAATTTTGGTTATAGCATTTGTCTGGCTTTGAAATAAGCCTGAAATTGTAATCCATCATTCTCCCAAAAATATTTAAATACTAATTTGGTTTTTGGTAAATTAATTCGCAAATAATAATTTAGTTTCAGTTTTATAGTTACAGGATTAATAGCCAAACCTTGTTATAGATTGATCTTTTAAAACAATTTCTACAAACATTTCATGCCCTTTTGCATGCCCCTGAACTTCGTAAACCAGGGATAGTTCGCTACCATCTTTTAATTGCCTAATAAGAACATATTTTAATCCATGCCGGTTCATTAGTTGCTGGTAATGTTGGGTTGCATTGTCAAAAAACGCACACTTAATAGAATACTCTTTTGTTTGGTTAAGTTTATCTATCCATGTTTCTATGCGTGGTAAAATAATAAGTACAATCATTATGAGCATTGAGGCAAAACCCGCAGCAAAATAATATCCGGCGCCAATGCCCATCCCCACAGCAGCAACCGCCCATATAGTAGCTGCAGTAGTTATACCATTTACATGGTTATCTCCTCTAAAAATTACACCCGCCCCTAAAAAACCAATACCAGTTACAATATTAGAGGCAATACGGTCTGGATTAGCATGACCTCCAATTTGTGCGGACATAAGAGTAAAAAAGCAAGACCCAATGGAAATCATGATTACGGTGCGGAAACCGGCAGATTTCCCCCGGTATTGCCTTTCAATGCCAACAATGCCTCCCCAAAGCACAGCCAGTAAAAAGCGAATGAATATTTCATAATCCATGTTGTGGTATGTTATATTTTAAAATATCCTGCTTTCCAGGCTTTATAATATTCATTGTAGTTTTGCTGAACAATTTCGGCGTAATGCAAACACCATTCTGTTAACGGCTTTATCCAGTTTTCATTTAATGCAAATTCTTTTAAAGTATCAGCCGTTGCAGATTGTAATCTTCCACTGCTTCTTAATTGTGCAGATGCTGTTACTATGGCTAGATCTCCCACATATTTTTGCATGTTTCCATCATGCCGGGCATTTTTTTGGATAACGATTTTATCGCTTGTGGGTTGCAGTTGCTTTACTAAATACACATCATTATCAAAATTAAAAGAAGATAAAAAAGCAGGTGATACATGCTGCATCATTTGTTGTGTTTTAACTACACGTTCTGCTTCGTTTTGCCAAACAGGCTGTATTGGATTTGTATAATTTAGTATGCAGCTTGGTGCTGCCTGTTTTATATCAATGAGTTTTTTTTGTTTCGGATTTTTTTCGTTTTGCAAAAGGCACAAATATCTTTGCACACCAATACTGCCTGTGCCTGCAATGCGAAATCCTGCATCAACTACCTTAAACCCTTTGTTATGGTTAGCTTCAAACCATGGAGTAAATTCTGTCATTAATCGTTTTTTCTTATCATCATCTATTGGCAGCAACTTATCGCATATTAGCAGTTTTACATTTTTCAGCTTGTTGTTTGTACGAGAAATTAACAGCGTATTTGTTTTTCTTTCTGCTACTTTATTAGTAAGGCTTTTTATTAATCCCCTGGCAGTTTCCTGTTCAATTACCTTCGATTTGTTGTTTATCAGTTCGTTTCTATATTGTTCTAAAAGATATTTTATTATTTCTTTTTTTTGTAAAGTGGTATATTTTATCTGTGTACATTTTACTTCTACTGATACCAACAATCTCGCTATTTCGAATAATAATGGAGCAAGTATTGATTCATCAAAATCATTCATGTCGAAATATATCAAACGATTTTCTCCTTTATAACACCCAAAATTTTCGATGTGCAGATCACCACAAATCCAGCTAGGCGGCGAAAAATCGAAAGGATAATTTTTCAGCAGATCTTCATAAAACAAATGGCATGTTCCCCGAAGAAAGCAAAATGGATCTTCTGCCATCATTTTGTACTTTATTGGAAGTACCTGTTGATTTCTATTGATATTAAATTTTTTAATACGGTCAGCTAAATCTTGTTTCATAATTGAGAATTAAACTTTTTATATTTATATAAGAGATCATTGATTTTACTGCTGTTAAGTAAAATAAAACGCACAAATCAAATAGGAAAAAAACCACTTGCAGACATTCAATTTACAATTATAAAAGACCTATTATAAAAAAGGTTGAGCCGGCTAAAGCCAATAAAATACCTATATACCACAATATTGTTTTTCCCGATAAAATAGAGATTGCGGAAATGGCAATGGCCACCTGAAAAAAGGTTACTGCCTTTGCAAGCCATGAATGTTTTTCTAAATTTATGGCGCTTTCTTTTTCAAATTCTTGTGCCTTTCCTTTAATTTCCTCTTCTTCTTTTTTTATTTGTTCTGGCGCTTTGCGTACAACGCCAGCAACTTGAGGTTGTAAACTTTGTATGACTGCTTTAATAGATTTGGCCTGGTAAAAAGCCCATTGATCGGATGCTTTTATTTGCCCAATTACGGCTTCGTTGCTAAAGTGGCCAGCTAATAAACCTGCAATAGCTGCAAATACCGCCATTAATGCTGTACAAATTGCAATGTACATAGATAATTTGCCTTCACTTTTACCCATCAGCTCTTCTGCTTTTTCTTTCATTTGCTCATGAAGATGTTCGGTAGGTATTTCAATTTCTTCCATAAAATAATTTAAACATAAATGTAAAACATTCTGTGATGAAGATTAAACCCATAATCAGCTAATCAGAATTTTTTTCCAAATTAAGTAATACCTTAAATTTCTTTTAAACAGAATTAAAAAATCTTTTAAACTTGAAACTTGCAGCTTTTTAAATATTTAAATACAGCTTTTTATATAATTGCTGTCGACATATTATAATTGATTGCTGTCTATTTTAGCGTTTTTAATATCACTATTTAACTAATTGGGTACTTAAAATCGATTTTAAGTATAAAAAGGTTTAGTGTGTTTTTACAAGATTTTTTATCATTCCGTTAAAAATAAAATAATGAAAAGGAAGTACGCTTAGCCAGTATAACCGTCCCCATAAACCTTTGGGGCGAAAAGTGGCTGTTTGCCTTAGTTGCATCTTGTTATGGCGTTTCATAATTCTAAACTCCAGCCAGGCCTCTCCGGGTAATTTCATTTCGGCATACAATAGCAATCTTTTATTCTTTTTATCGGCTATAAGTACACGCCAAAAATCAAGCGCATCGCCACGGTTTATTTCGCTGGAGTGTGTGCGACCTCTTCTTAAACCAACACCGCCCATAAACTTATCCATTAATCCCCTTACCTTCCACAGTGTGTTGCCGTAATACCATCCTTTAACTCCACCAATGCTCCAGATATTGTGAAGTATTTTTTCAATATTTTCCGGTTCAAGCTCTCGCCATTTAAGGTCTTTGTAACAACCAAAGCTGGGTATTTCAACGAGATCCATCCATTGCTGGTTTGCGTTAGATGAACTAAAGGAATCTTTCCAACTACTCAGAACAAGGTTTTGTTCTATTTTTTCAAATGCCAGCTGCACCGCAGTTTTGTAGCTAAGCAACTGTATATTTAAATCTTTTGCAAGATTATTGGATTTGGCAATAACATTCACCTTCATACTGTTTACGAGGTTTATAGCCAAAGGGTAAGAGGTAGATGTAACAAAATAAAGCCAGTAGGAAGAAATGCGTGGCGTCATGATGGGAACAGTAAAAATCCATCTTTTTAATTTTCTTACTTCTGCAAATTCCAGGAGCATTTCCTTATAGCTCAATACCTCATTGCTGCTTATGTCAAAATGATTATGGTAAGTTGTTTCCTTTAAAAGAATGCCTGCTAAAAATTCAATTACATTTCTTACGGCAATAGGCTGGCATTTTGTATTGAGCCATTTTGGAGTAATCATTATCGGTAGTTTTTCTACCAGGTCCCTTATTATTTCAAATGATGCACTGCCTGAACCCACAATAATACCGGCACGCAAAGCGGTAAGTGGGATGTTACTTTCCTTTAATTTATTTTCTACTGCCAGACGAGAATGTAAATGCTTTGACAAATGGATTTCATTTACTATACCTGTCAGATAAATAATTTGTTTGCAATTTGTTTGTTCAATTAAGTTTAAAAAATTAACTGCCGATGCCAATTCTTTTGCTTCAAAATCTCCTGAACTACTCATTGAATGAATTAGAAAATATGCAGCATCAATATTTTGAGGAAATACGGCTAATGAACTTTCTTCCAAAAAATCTACCTCAATAGTTTTAATGTTTGGGTGATTGTGTTCATCTTCAAAACGTTCTTTATCTCGTACACAGCAATATAAATGATGACCTCGCTCCAGTAAAACCGGAATGAGCCTCTGACCAATATATCCGTTTGCACCGGTGAGTAGAATGTTGTATGGCAAGGCGTTAAATTTTAAAAAGAGTAAAGTGTATAATAAACTTTCAGTCTTTAGTATTTATAAAGTTAAACCTTCCTTAGGCTTCAAGTATGATGCACTTGATCTTGTTTTATTACAATTAATCCTTACCTTTGCGGCGCTTAAAGCATCTGCACAATGTATAGACGGAGCAGAATGATTTAGCATATTATGAGATCGTAACATTATATATAAACCCCTTATTGCAAAATGTGATATTCTACAGGGCAAAGTTATATTCAGCAAAATACGCAGAAAAAAACCTAAATAATTAGAAAAAGATTAAATGTCGTTTTTTTTGAAGAAAAGAAAAAAAAACGAATTACAATTGCCACCGAAGCTGACTTGAATGAGTGTATTTGTTCGGCCAAAAAATAATTACATACAGAAAGAATTAAAATTTGAGAAGCACAATCTGCTGCTAAATAACAAAAAATATTGTTTAAACTTTTTAATAATAAAACACAAACAAAATGGGAGACTTACGTTATCAACGAAACTTTGGTATTGCTGCGCACATTGATGCTGGCAAAACAACCACTACAGAGCGTATCCTTTACTACACCGGTGTAAACCACAAAATAGGTGAAGTACATGATGGTGGCGCAACAATGGACTGGATGGCTCAGGAGCAAGAAAGAGGTATCACTATTACAAGTGCTGCTACTACCTGTTTTTGGAACTTTCCAATGGATCAGGGCGTTAAAAATGCTGATACCAAACAATATAAATTTAATATTATTGATACACCCGGTCACGTGGATTTTACCGTAGAGGTAGAACGTAGTTTGCGTGTGTTGGATGGTTTGCTTGCATTATTTTGTGCAGTTAGTGGTGTAGAGCCACAATCTGAAACAGTTTGGCGTCAGGCTAATAAATATAAAGTACCACGTATTGGTTTTGTAAATAAAATGGATAGAAGCGGTGCTGATTTCTTAAACGTAGTGAAGCAGGTTCGTGACATGTTAGGTGCAAAAGCAGTGCCTTTGCAATTACCGATAGGTGCTGAAGATAATTTTACCGGTGTGGTAGATTTAATTACCATGAAAGGTATCGTTTGGAATGAAGAAGATAAAGGAATGACTTTTAAAGAAGTGCCGATTCCTGCAGATATGGTTGAGGAAGTAGCACAATATCGTCAGGAATTAATTGAAGCTGTTGCTGATTATGATGAAAAACTGTTGGAAAAATTCTTTGATGATCCTAATACAATCACTGAAGATGAAGTTCATGCGGCTATCCGTAAAGCAACAATTGATATGTCTATTATACCAATGATGTGTGGTTCATCTTTTAAAAATAAAGGTGTTCAAACCGCATTGGATGCTGTAGTAAGATACTTGCCTGGTCCCTTAGATATTGAAGCTGTAAAAGGAATAAACCCTGATAATGATCAAGAAATACTTCGTCATGCAGATCCTAAAGAACCATTTAGTGCTTTGGCTTTTAAAATTATGACGGATCCTTTTGTGGGCCGTTTGGCTTTCTTCCGTGCATATAGTGGTCGTTTAGATGCAGGTAGTTACGTATTAAACACCCGTACCGGTAAAAAAGAACGTATCAGTCGTATCATGCAAATGCATGCCAACAAACAAAACCCTGTAGATTTTATTGAAGCAGGTGATATTGGTGCAGCAGTTGGTTTTAAAGATATTAAAACAGGCGATACTTTATGTCATGAAGATTTTCCGATTGTGTTGGAATCAATGACTTTCCCAGAGCCGGTAATATCTATAGCAATTGAGCCTAAAACTCAGGCTGATGTTGATAAAATGGGTATGGCAATTGCGAAACTGGTTGAAGAAGATCCTACGTTAAGAGTAAAAACCGATGAAGAAACCGGTCAAACCATTTTAAGTGGTATGGGCGAGTTGCACCTGGAAATTATTATTGACAGGATGAAGCGCGAGTTTAAAGTAGAAATTAACCAGGGTGCGCCAATGGTTGCTTACAAAGAGTCATTTAAAAATACGATTACACACAGAGAAACATATAAGAAACAAACCGGTGGTAGAGGTAAGTTTGGTGATATTGCTTTTGATTTAGGACCTGCTGATGCAGAATGGTTAGTACTAAACCCAACAGGCGGGTTACAGTTTGTAAATGAAATTTTTGGTGGTAGTATTCCAAAAGAATTTATTGCTCCAATACTTAAAGGATTTACAAACAGCATGACAAACGGTGTACTTGCCGGTTATCCTGTGGTAGATATGAAAGTGAGAATTTACGATGGTAGTTATCATGATGTGGATAGTGATGCAATTTCTTTTGAATTGTGTGCTAAGCAAGGATACCGTGAAGCCGGTCGTAAAGCAAAACCTGTTTTACTTGAGCCGATTATGAAAGTCGAAGTGCTTACGCCTGACCAATACATGGGTGATGTAACTGGTGATCTTAACCGTCGCCGTGGTATGCTTGAAGGTATGGATAGCAGACATGGTGTTCAGGTTATTAAAGCTAAAGTTCCATTAAGTGAAATGTTTGGTTACGTAACTCAATTGCGTTCATTGTCATCTGGCCGTGCAACTTCAACAATGGAGTTTAGTCATTATGCCCCCGCGCCAAACGCTGTATCTGAAGAGATCATTGCAAAAGCAAAAGGTAAATCTAAGATTGAAGACTAGTATCGAAATATAAGTATCAAGATATAAGATGAGACCCGTTCTTTTTAGAACGGGTCTTTTTTTTTAAGCAATTTTGGAAAATGTATAACGTTTTCAAATGTTGTATTGAATAGATTCTTTGTAAAATTGTGGAATTAACATTTGAGAAATGTCTCTTGTAATTATTTCAATATGGTACATTTTTCGAAATACTAATTTTATTATCCTTTTACTTTAAAAAATAAAATATGAAATCCCTCTTTAGCCTGCAAAACAAAAACTACGCATTAATTATATTAGCTGTTTGCTATTTTTTACCGCATAATACATTTGCACAAAGTAAAATAGATGCAGAGCATGAAAACTTTTTTCGGTTTGGTGCCAAGGCCGGTGTAAATATTAATAAAATAAGCGGCAAGGCTTACAACGAAGGGTTCAAATACAATTTTCAGGGAGGAGTATTTACACAATTCAATTTTAGTAAAATATTTGGTATACAGCCCGAATTAAGTTTTGTACAAAGCGAATCCGAATTTACGAATGATACAAATACCATTTATGATGATTTGTTTGGAGGTGGAACACAGCATAAGGCAAAACTTAATTATTTAGAAATTCCCGTGCTCTTAAATATTAATGTTGGTCCATCAAAAAGAGTAAAACTACAGTTCGGGCCCTCTTATGGTGCATTACTAAAAGAAACAGTTGACAGTTTAAGAACCAATGTAAAAAGTGTTTATAAAAACGGCGATTGGAGTGCTATTGGCGGATTGTGGCTTCAGTTACCGTTTGTAAATTTAAGTGCAAGGTATAAGCTCGGCTTATCCAACATAAACAGTGTCGATAACAGAGAATGCTGGAAAAACCAGGCAATTCAAATATCTGCCGGTATAACTTTTTAACGTGCTTGTTAAATAATTTAAACCCTGCCTTTTTTAGCAGGTTTTTTTTTGCTTAAATTGTAAAAATTAATTTTAAAATATGCAAAATATTAAAACAGAAGATTTGATTGTGATTGATATTGAGACAGCATCTGTTTCAGCATCTTTTAATTTGTTGGAAGAAAAATGGCAGGAGTTGTGGGAGGAAAAAACTGTAAGGATTCTACCTGAGGGAATTACTCCCGCTGAATTTTATCCGCAGCGTGCAGGGGTAATGGCGGAGTTTTCTAAAATTATTTGTATCAGTATTGGCTATTTTATTAGGGAACAACATTTAAAAATAAGGGTAAAATCTTTTTATGGTGATGATGAAAAAAAAATACTGGCTGATTTTCTCCAAACTGTTTCTAAAATTGAAAGCTTTAACAACAACTGGTGTTTTGCAGGTCATAATATAAAAGAATTTGATATCCCATTTATCTGCAGAAGATTGCTTGTAAATAATATGTGCATTCCTCCATATCTCGATTTTCAAAATATGAAACCCTGGGAAACAAATATTGTAGACACATTTCAATATTGGCGTTTTGGCGATTATAAAAATTATACTTCTTTAAAATTGCTGGCTGCAGCTATGGGTATTCCTTCACCAAAAGAAGATATTGATGGGAGCATGGTAGGAGAATTATTTCATAATGGCAACGCAGAAGAAAGATTCATAAATATGAAACGCATTGCTACATACTGCCAGAAAGATGTAGTAACAACAGCCAATATTATTTTAAGGTTTAAGAATGCTCCCATCATTAATGAAAATGATGTTGAAATTGTTGAATAAAATAACCCCATGTAAAAATCCACGAAATTTTAATTTCGTGGTTTTTTTAAATCAAATTTTTATTTCTTGTTTAAAAATAATACGTTGGATTTGAAAAGTGCCTAGAGAATTGAGAACAGTGTTATCAACTTAATATTTATATACTAAATAGTCATCGATATCCACATCTAGGATTTCAATTTTAACTAATCTAAAAAAACTTGATCCGTATTTTGTTCACATAATATCCCTGTTATTTTAAGTGTTTCTAACTTTACAATTTTTGCCATCATGTCAGCAAGGATAAAATGGCATTTTAATTGACATTCGAACATGAACATTAATTATAATTTATATGCAAAAAGGAAATATTAGGGTACAAACGGAAAATATCTTTCCCATTATTAAAAAGTTTCTTTACAGTGAACACGATATTTTTATTCGTGAATTAGTAAGCAATGCTGTAGATGCAACGCAAAAACTTAAAACCCTTTCTTCCATCGGCGAAGCAAAAGGTGATATTGGTGATATGCGAATTGACATAAAACTTGATGCTGAAAAAAAGACATTGACAATCAGCGATCGTGGTGTTGGAATGACAGAAGAGGAAGTTGATAAATATTTAAACCAGGTTGCTTTTAGTGGAGCAGAAGAATTTTTAGAAAAATACAAAGGGCAGAATGAAAATAATATCATCGGACATTTTGGATTGGGTTTTTACTCTTCTTTTATGGTGAGTGAAAAAGTAGAAGTTATAACAAAAAGTTTTAAAGAAGGTGCAACTCCTGTAAAATGGGAATGTGATGGTAGCCCAGAATTTACTTTAGAGCAGGCAGAAAAAGAATTAAGAGGAACAGATATTATTTTACATATAAATGACGAAAGCAAAGAATTTTTAGATGCTTATAAAGTAAAATCTATTTTAGAAAAGTTTTGTAAATTTTTACCTGTCCCTATTTTTTTTACAGATGTAAATGAAAAAATAGAAGAAGTTAAAGAAGTAAAGGAAGGAGATGAGCCTGCTGAAATTGTTATAGCAAAACCATTAAATAATACAACTCCGGCCTGGACAAAAAAACCTGCAGATCTAACAAAAGAAGACTACGAAAGTTTTTACAAAGAACTTTATCCTTACAACGAAACACCTTTGTTTTGGATACATTTAAATGTAGATTATCCTTTCAATCTTACAGGTATTTTATATTTCCCTAAAATAAAAAACAGCTACGAAATACAAAAAGATAAAATACAGTTATACAGTAACCAGGTTTTTGTGACAGATGAAGTAAAGGATATTGTACCCGAGTTTTTAATGTTGTTGCAGGGTGTTATTGATAGCCCTGATATTCCTTTAAATGTTAGCAGAAGTTATTTGCAGGGAGATCCGAATGTGCGTAAAATAAATGCACACATTACCAAAAAAGTTGCTGATAAATTAGAAGAACTTTTTAAAAACGAACGTGCAGAATTTGAACAAAAGTGGGATAGCCTTGGATTGTTTGTAAAGTACGGAATGATGACGGATGACAAATTCCTCGAAAAGTCAAACAGCTTCTTTATAATGGAAGATACCGCGGGTAAGTTTTTTACAAAAGAAGAATATGTAACAGCAACAGCATCACAAAAAAACAAAGAAGGCAAGCAGGTTATTTTATACACTACAAATCCTGTACAACAAGATGCTTACATACAACAGGCAACTGTAAAAGGGTATATAATAATAAAGGCTGAAACTTTGGTAGATGCTGCTTTTATTAACACGGTAGAAATGAAATGGAATGATTTTATTTTTACGAGAGTAGATGCAGATATTGCAGATAATTTAGTTGATAAAACAGAAGGTGCAGAAAGTGTTCTTACAAAAGAAGAATCTGAAAAATTAAAAACGTTGTTTGAACAGCCGCAGGAAGGTCTGAATATAAATGTAGAAGTAAAAGGATTAAGTGCAGAAGCACCACCGGTTACTGCTACAAGGCCCGAGCAAATGCGTCGCATGAAAGATATGGCCGCAGCAGGTGGTGGCATGGCTGCATTTTATGCGCAAATGCCCGATGAAGTTGCACTTACAGTAAATGGCAATCATCCAATATTTAAAAATATTTTAGCAGTAACGGATGCTCCCCAACAGGAGAAACTTGTAAAAAATCTTGCTGATTTAGCCTTGCTTTCTCAGGGTTTGTTAACCGGTAAAAACCTTACCCAATTTATAAGTAGAAGTGTTGAGTTGATGGGGAATAATGGATAAATATTTTTTTGATAATTGATAAAAAAAACCTGCAAATTTAAAATCTTGCAGGTTTTTTTATAAGATTAATTAAGTTTTACAAATACGCTTCCCTCCAAGTAGTGCATTTTTTTTGAATGAAATATTTCTTCGTAACCCCACTCCAGCAAAACATGTTTCTCTAATGGGTTAATGTAAACAATCGTCATCACCCTTGGGTTTGTTTCCAAACTCGTTTCTATATTTTCCATTACACCGCTCATAACAGTTTCATCAAAAGGATTAAAAAAAAATATACAATCCACATCTTCTTCTATCTCAAAATAAAAAGCATCGTTGTTGTAAATTTTAAAATAGGTAGATGTAAATTTTAATTTTGTTGCGGCTATGTTTTCTTTGGCAGTATTGTATAAATCTTTTGAAAATTCGACTCCACTAATCTTTTTTACATCATATGCTGCTGCCACACACATTGCTCTTGCTTTACCACACCCAACATCAAGAAAATGCGAAAAGGTTGATAATTTTATTTCCTCAAAAAACATTTCCAAAATATCGTATGATACAGGCATGTAAATAGTTGCATGTGTAATATCAATTCCTTTTTTTTCTAAACTTTTAAGAGAATCAGCACCTGTTGTATTAATGTTGTATTTTTTTTCTCCTCTAACCTCATTTCTAATAATATGGTAGGCTATACCTGCATCCCAATTATATAAAAGGTAAAAAAAGTAACGTAAATAGTGTAATGATTTCATGAAAATATTGGAGTTTCAAAAATTATTTTCTAAGCTTCACTTGGTCTAATATCAATAATTTTTAACTGTAAATTTTTATTCCCTTGCCATTCGTTTTCGTCAATACTAAAAACAATATCCACTTCTTTTTGATTGATAAGTAAAGAAAACTTTTCATGCATATTAAAAGCAATACCACTCATTACTGTTTCTTTTTGCCGAAGAACAAATTTAATATGTGCTTCTTTCAAAATTTTAGAATAACCGAAATCAGTACATTTTCTTGTAATAAAAATAGGGCGCATATTTTCGGGTCCAAAAGGTTCCATGCGGCAAATGATGCTATAAAAAGTTTCTGTTATTTCATCAAAATTTATTTCTGCATCAATAATAATTTCAGGTATTAGAAGTTCAGGATCTATTGTTACCGAGACTACTTCTTCAAACCTTTTTGTAAAAGCTATTAAATTTTCGGGAGCCAATGTAAGTCCTGCTGCTGCAAAATGTCCGCCATAAGCCATCAACAAATCTTTACATTCATATATTGCTTCGTACAAATTAAAACCCGGAACACTTCGTGCACTCCCGGCAATATAATCACCACTTTTGGTAAGTACTATTGTAGGTTTGTAATAATGTTCTATTAATCGGCTGGCCACAATACCAACAACACCTTTGTGCCAATGCTCGCTATATACAACGCAGGTTTTTTTGTTTTGTAAAACGGTACTATATTTTATTAGTTGCAACGCCTCTTCCGTTATGCTGCTGTCTGCTTCTTTTCTTTCTTTATTATCTGTATGCAGCATTTCTGCAAATGCCTTTGCTTTCTCAATATCTTTTTCGATAAAAAGCTGCACTGCCTTTTTTGCATCGTCCATTCTGCCCGCAGCATTAACTCTTGGGGCAATTATGAAAACTACATTGGTAATTGTCATTATTTTACTGATGCCTCCAAGCTCCATTAATGCTTTAATGCCTGGTAATGGATTCGTATTTATTTTAATTAAACCATGGTAGGCTAATATTCTGTTTTCACCCGTCATTGGGACAATATCCGCAGCAATGGCTGTAGCAACAAGATCTAAATATTTGTAAACAATATCTTCAGGCTGATTATAATGTATTGCGAGAGCAGTCATCAATTTAAATCCAACGCCACAACCACATAAATCTTTATAAGGATATAAACAATCAATTTGCTTGGGATTAAGTATTGCAACAGCATTAGGAATAATATTACCAGGTAAATGGTGATCGCAAATAATAAAATCAATGCCCAGCGTATTTGCATATTCAATAAGTTCTACTGATTTTATACCACAGTCCAAGCAAATAATTAATGTAAAATTATTTGCTGCTGCAAAGTCAATTCCCGCTTTGCTTACTCCATAACCTTCCCGGTATCTATGCGGAATGTAAAAATCTAAATTTTGTGGATTGTATATTTCGCAAAGAAAACTAAACATACTTGCAACGGACGTAGTTCCATCAACATCATAATCACCAAAAATTAAAATTTTTTCGTTAAATGAAATTGCATTACTAATTCTTCCAACAGCCTTGGCCATATCCTTCATTAAAAAAGGATTATGTAATTGCGTCAGCAAAGGCACAAAATATTTTTCAGAACTGTCGTAATCCTCAAAATTTCTTTGGGTGAGTATTTTACAAATTGTGCTGCTAACTTTTAATTTGTTTTGCAGGTACGCTGTCTTCTCAACATTATATGAAAGTATGTTCCATCTTTTTTCCAATGGTATTAAAATTTTCTGTCTGTTGTATAACGTACCAAATCTTTAAGAGCATTTCCAACATCCGAACTTGGGTAAGTATCGATTATTGCCAGAGCTTCATCTCGGTATTCAAGCATTTTTTGTTCGGCATATTTTATTCCGCCGGTACTAACAACTGTATCAATAACCCATTTAATTTTTTCCTTATTAATGTTATCGTTTTTTATAATGTAAATAATTTTTCTTCTGGTCAGTTTATCTACATTACTGAGTGTATATATAAGAGGTAAAGTCATTTTCTTTTCCTTAATGTCATTTCCTGTAGGTTTTCCTATTTGTTCCGTTCCGTAATCAAAAAGATCATCTTTAATTTGAAAAGCGATGCCGGTTTTTTCCCCAAATATTTTCATTTGTCTACAAATTTCATCATTCTGGGTAGTACTATAAGCACCAACTCCACAAGCTGAGGAAAGTAATGATGCTGTTTTGTTTTTAATGATTTCAAAATAAACATCCTCGTTAATATTTAATTTTCTTGTTTTTTCTATTTGAAGTAGTTCACCTTCGCTCATTTGCTTAATGGCTTCCGAAAGAATCCGAAGTTGTTCAAATTCTCCGTTTTGAGTTGATAATAATAAGCCTTTTGATAAAAGATAATCTCCTACTAAAACCGCTATTTTATTTTTCCATATGGCATTAATTGAAAAAAAACCTCTTCTTTCCATCGACTCATCAACAACATCATCATGTACAAGTGTTGCAGTGTGCAGCATTTCTACAAGAGCGGCGGCACGGTATGTACTTTCGTTTATGGTTCCATGAAGTTTTGCACTTAGAAACACAAACATAGGTCGCAACTGTTTTCCTTTTCTTTTAATAATGTATTTCATTACAGTATCCAATAAGGAAACATTACTTTTAACAGCATTTGAAAATTTTGATTCAAATACTTTTAATTCTTCACTTATAATGTTTTGAAAAGATTTCATCTTAAAAAAAAGCAATTTATGGCACCAGAGTGGCATTTTAGTATTTAATTTTAAGTAATAAAAATCTTTTTTTCTACCCTGTGCAACTATTTGGCTTTGGCATTACTCTTGATAATAATGGAATAATTAATGTAAATCAAAGATTAAATTATAAATAAATGATAAAATAAATTTGTATATCTAATCCCGTTAATTACATTTGCATCTAAACAATAAGAATATTTTCGAAAATTCAACAACTTTTAAGTTATGGTAAGCAAAAAAATTAAATTATTTACAGCTATTTGTTTAATAGTTTCAACCGGTGCTTTTGCACAGACAGGAGCTGGAAACACAGGGTATATGAATGGTGGATATAATGTCTACGATTCCTCTGTTATTCCAAACAAAAAAATGGGGCAACAAAATGAATTCTGGAATAACAGTTATTCTTTTCCTGCAAAGCCTCGTAATATGGTAGAAATTGGTATTAGTACTGGCATAGCCAACATCTCGGGTGACGTTTCTACAACATTTTTTACAGTGCCTAATTTTGGTATTACAGTGAGGAAAGCATTAGGTTATTTGTTTTCTTTGAGGGCTGAATATATTAATACAACAATGAAGGGTATGAATTGGAAAGCTGCTAGTGCTTTTTCTAAGAATCCTGCTTGGGGTGCATATTTCGCTCCTGTAAGAACCGCTAGTGGTCCAATAGTAAATACTAATGCAGCTGGCGTTACTAACCCTGCTGCAGATTTTGTTTATTATAATTACAAAACTAAATTGCAAGACTTAAGTCTAGAAGGTATTTTTACTTTAAATAACATTAGGTTCCACAAAGCAAAAACAGGTATAATTATATATGGTGGCGCAGGAATCGGTGCCTCAGTTTTTAGCTCAAAAGTGAATGCTCTTGATGCAAATAATAAGCCTTACAGGGCTCTCTTTAATGCAACTCAAGCAAAATATGCTAATGAGCCAGACCTTTACAAAAGAAGAAAGGCCATTATAAAGGAACTTAAAAATGGTATGGATAATACTTATGAAACTGCCGCTGAAAGTGATGGTGGTGTACCTCGTCTTGGTGGTAAAACTTTAAAACCTTCCGGTACATTTTTAACTGGACTTGCATTTAAGTTAAGCAAAAGGGTGAATTTAGCTGTTGAAGATCGGTTTACTCTTACCAAATCAGATTTATTGGATGGTCAACAATGGCAGGAACAACCGGTATCTGATCCTTCGCAAACCCGTGATTATGATTCATATAATTATGCTTCGGTCCATTTAAATTTTAACCTTGGTGGAAAAGCTGTTGAGCCTTTGTTTTGGCTAAATCCTTTGGATTATGCATATAGTGAATTAAATCAACCAAAGCACATGAAGTTACCAAAGCCAGTGTTTAATGATTCTGATGGTGATGGTGTTTTAGATGAATTAGATCGTGAGCCTAATACGCCTGCAGGTTGTCCAGTTGACACACATGGCGTGTCTAGAGATACTGATGGTGATGGTGTTCCAGATTGTAGAGACAAAGAATTAATCACACCTACTATTTGCCAACCTGTAAATGCAGATGGTGTTGGTAAATGTCCTGATCCTGAATGTTGTAAAAATATTGGAACAGCCGGTACAGGAGTTGTAGCAGTTATCTGTCCAAGCGATTACCCAAGTCTTACTTTTAAAGGAAATGTTCAAACTTTAAGTAACGATACAAAAGCTATGCTTGCATTTGTAGCTTCTAAAATGAAAGCTAATCCTACTTGCAACATAAGTGTAACTGGTTATCCTGAAGCATCTAAGGCTTCTCAAGCAGTATGTAACAAAAGAAACGAAGCAATTAAAATGTATCTTGTTGAAAAAGAAGGTATCAGTGCAGATCGTATCTCTACAAATTGCCAAGTTAGTGATGGTGCAAATAAAAATACTGTTGATATTAAATCAAACTAAATATTTCTAAATTTTCTGAAAGCCCTTTCAATTCTGAAAGGGCTTTTTGTTGAAAGAAATGTTTATATTTTCATTAACGATGCAATTTTGGATAATAAATATTATTGCTTCATTTTTGAACATTAAATCCTAATTTTACAAATATTTATGAAGGTATTATTTAGAATTCTCTTGGTTGGGTGTGTTTTTATAGGGTTATATTCCTGTAGTAAGTTCAGTAAAATTCAAAAAAGTAATGATACATCTTACAAACTCCAAAAGGCAGATGAATTTTACTCAAAGAAAAAATATAGAAATGCTCAATTACTTTATGAAGAATTATTCCCCTCTGTAAAAGGAACAGAAAAGTTTGAAGATTTGTACTATAAATGGGCTTATTGTTTTTATTATCAAAAGCTTTATAAGGATGCAGAAAATCTTTTTAAAGGTTTTTTAGAAGTGTTTCCTAATAGTCCACGTGCTGAGGAAGTAGATTATGTAAGAGCTTACTGTTATTTTAAACAAAGTCCTAAAATTGAATTAGAGCAGGTTAATACGTTGAAGTCAATGAACATGATGCAGATATTTATAAATACGCATCCTGGTTCATCTCGAATAAAAGATGCTACTGCTATCATTGATGAGGGTAGAGCAAAGCTAGAGTTAAAAGAAGCACGCTCTGCACAGCTATATTATAATTTAAACCAGTTTAGATCTTCAGGCTTGTCTTTTAATAGTTTGTTGAACAATTATCCTGAATCTCAAAAGGCGGATGAATATAAATTGATGGTGGTTAAATCGTTTTACAGGTTTGCGAAACTAAGTGTTCCTGAAAAGCAAATTGAAAGATTTGAAAAAGTTACAACAGAATACCTCGATTTTGCGGATAGATTTCCTGAAAGTAAATTATTAAAAGAAGCAGAAGATTACAGTAAATTAAGTCAAAAAAATATAAAAGAACTAACAAATGAGCAAACTTCGTCGTCAGCAAAGCTCTAATACGAGCAGTAGCGTTGAACCCAAAAAATTATCTGATATGAAAGATAAAACGGGTAATTTGTATGAATCTATAGCTATAATGGCTAAAAGAGCGAATCAAATTAATATTACTGTTAAAGAAGAACTTCACAGTAAACTAGAAGAATTTGCAAGCCATACGGATAGTTTAGAGGAAGTTCATGAAAATAAAGAACAGATAGAAATATCTCGTGCCTATGAGCGTATGCCCAATGCAGCTTTACTTGCTACAACAGAGTTTTTAGAAGATAAAGTTTACTTCCGAAAAAATGATGAGGATCTTTTTAGTTAAGATTGTACTTTAAATTTTTACAAAGAATTATTAATAATTTTAGCGACGGTATAAGCCGTCGTTTTTATTTGTATGCTTAGAGAAAAAAAAATTCTTATTGCTGTTACAGGAAGTATTGCTGCTTATAAAATAGCAACCCTTGTTAGATTACTTATTAAAGGTGGTGCCGAGATTAAAATAGTAATGACAAAAGCCGCTACACAATTCATACCTGTTCTTACACTTTCAACCTTATGTAAAAATGAAGTATTACAAGATCTTTATACTAATGATGCGTGGACCAATCATGTGATGTTGGGTAGATGGGCTGACGTGATTTTGGTTGCACCTGCAAGTTGCAACACCATAGCTAAAATGGCAAATGGTGTATGTGATAATCTCTTACTCGCAGTATATTTATCTGCGACATGCCCGGTGTTTATTGCTCCGGCCATGGACGAAGATATGTGGCTGCATCAATCAACCAAAAAAAATATTTTACTTCTTCAATCCTTTGGAAATACTATTTTGCCGGTAACTAATGGGGAATTGGCAAGTGGTTTAATTGGCGAAGGGAGAATGATGGAACCCGAAGATATGCTGCTTTACATTGAGCATTATTTTCAAAAAAATAAAAATTTAGAAGGAAAGAAAGTTTTAATATCTGCGGGCCCAACTCATGAGGCATTTGACCCGGTTAGATTTATTGGAAATAAAAGTTCCGGTAAAATGGGAATTGCACTTGCTAAAGAGTGCAAAAACAGAGGTGCAGAAGTTACCTTGGTTCTAGGGCCTTCAGTTGAATCTGTTCCTGCAGGTATTAACATTGTCAGGGTAAATACAGCTGCCGAAATGTATGATGCATGTGTAAACTGTTTTAAAGAAATTGATATTGCAATTATGTGTGCAGCAGTTGCTGATTACTCCCCAGTTACAGTATCTCAAGAAAAAATTAAGAAAAAAGAGGATACATTATTTGTGGAACTAAAAAAAACAAAGGATATTTTAAAACAACTTGGGCAATTAAAAACAGACAAACAAATTTTGGTAGGGTTCGCTTTGGAAACAGCAGACGAAGAAAATAATGCGATAAAGAAAATCAAAGATAAAAATGCTGACTTTATTATCTTAAATTCTTTGAATGACGAAGATGCTGGCTTTGGTTACAACACTAATAAAATTACTATTTTTGACAAAGCCTTTAACAAAATTTCTTTTGAAACTAAAAGCAAAGAAGCTGTAGCTGTTGATATAATAAATACAATTTTAAAAATCTAGTATGAACAAAGTGTTTTTAATATTTATTTCTTTTTTTATTTTTTCTTGTGTGCAGGCGCAGGAGCTAAATGCAAGGGTCACAGTTTCTGCAGTGCAGGTTACAAACAATGTAAACCGCAATGCATTTCAAACATTACAAACCGCATTAAATAATTTTCTTAACAACAGAAAATGGACTAAAGATTCTTATACACCAAACGAAAAAATTGACTGTACTTTTTTTCTAAATCTTCAATCAACAGAGGAAGCAAATATTTATAAAGGTTCATTAACCATACAGGCGGCCAGACCCGTTTTTAACACATCTTATCTTTCTCCCATAATTAATTTTAAAGATGAAGACGTGATCTTCAAATATGTTGAATTTCAACAGCTTGAGTTTAATGATAATAGAGTTACAGGGAACGACCCTCAAATATCTAATCTTACTGCAATTTTTGCCTATTATGTAAATATGATTGTTGCTTTTGATAACGAATCTTTTGCCATTAGAGGCGGAGAGGCTTCGTTTTTAAAAGCTCAAAATATTGTAAACAATGCACCTGATGGTAGAGGAATAAAAGGATGGAAAGCATTTGACGGCATTCGCAACAGATATTGGCTTGTTGATAATATGCTCAACACCCGATATGCTGTAATAAACGATATCTATTATAATTATTACAGACTTGGTCTCGATAAGTTTTATGAAGATGAAAATGCAGGCAGATCTGAAATTTTAAATACGCTTAATCTTCTTGGTGTTTTTAATAACGATAATCCAAATACCATGATAAACCAGTTCTTCTTCCAAGGAAAGTCAAACGAACTTATCAAAATCTTTTTAAAAGCGCAGCCACAGGATAAAGCGAAAGCAGTAGAGTTGCTCTCTAAATTAGATCTTACAAACTCAAATAGTTATAAAGAAGTTTTAAAATAATGAAAGTTTTTTTATGCTTATTTTTTAGTTTTTTTTTGTTGTGCTGTAAACAAAATAATCAATCCATTTTATCTTCAGATGAAATGGGAAAAATTGTTTGGGAACTCACGCAGGCGGATGTGTTTACACAGGATTTTATTATTAAAGATTCTTCCATAAATCTTGAAAAAGAAAACTTGAAAATCCAGCTAAAAATATTTTCTAAAAATAATACTGACCGAAAATCTTTTTATAAAAGCTATGATTATTATTTAAAGCACGAAGAACTTTTAAAACCTTTACTCGATTCTATTGTTGTGAGAAATGGAAGAATTAGGGAAAATATGAGATTAAAAAAAATTATAAAACCCATCAATGAACAAGTTAAGTAAGAATGCAGATGACGCTATAAAAGATATTACAGACGGCCAAACACTTATGCTTGGTGGTTTTGGCTTGTGTGGTATACCGGAAAACTGTATAACCGCCCTCGTAAAAAAAGGTATAAAAAACTTAACCTGTATATCTAATAACGCAGGTGTAGACGATTTTGGAATTGGCTTAATGCTGCAGAAAAAGCAGGTAAAAAAAATGATTGCATCTTATGTTGGAGAGAATATGGAATTTGAACGACAGTTGTTATCGGGTGAATTAGAGGTTGAACTAATACCGCAAGGTACGCTTGCTACAAGGTGCATGGCTGCGGGATACGGAATGCCCGCCATCTTTACTCCTGCAGGCGTAGGCACAGAAGTGGCAGAGGGAAAGGAAATAAGAACTTTTGATGGGAAACAATATTTACTTGAAACAGCTTTTGAAGCAGATTTTGCAATTGTAAAAGCATGGAAAGGAGACCGCAGCGGAAATTTGATTTATAAAGACACCGCCCGCAATTTTAATCCGCTTATGGCAATGGCTGCAAAAACTACGATTGCAGAAGTGGAAGAACTTGTAGAAGATGGAGAGCTGGATGCAAACTTCATACACACACCCGGCATTTTTGTTCAGCATATTTTTCAGGGCACAGGTTATGAAAAAAGAATTGAACAGCGAACTGTGAGGAAAGTTGCCAATTAGCAGTTGGTACCGAAATAATAACAAGCCTAAAAATAAACAACATTTTGTATTAATTTATTAGCACAACATAATCATTAGCAGGTTAGTAAATTTGCACAATTAAACATTTTCATATCAGCCCATTTTCTTACTATGGCATTAAATAAATTTCAAATAGCTCAGCGAATTGCACAGGAATTACAAGATGGTTTTTATGTAAACCTTGGTATCGGTATTCCCACGCTTGTTGCAAACTATATTCCTGTAGGTATAAACGTTGTTTTGCAAAGTGAAAATGGTTTACTCGGTATGGGGCCATTTCCAATTGAAGGAGAGGAAGATGCAGATCTGATAAATGCAGGTAAACAAACAATAACTACATTACCCGGGTCTTCAATCTTTGATAGTGCAATGAGCTTTGGAATGATACGTTCGGGCAAAATAAATTTAACCGTACTTGGAGCTATGGAAGTAAGTGAGAACGGAGATATTGCCAACTGGAAAATTCCGGGTAAAATGGTAAAAGGAATGGGGGGTGCAATGGATTTGGTAGCTAGTGCAAAAAATATTATTGTTGCTATGATGCATACAAGTCCTTCAGGTGAAAGTAAACTTCTAAAATCATGTTCTCTACCTTTAACGGGTAGAAATTGCGTTAAAAAAATTGTAACTGATTTAGCCGTTATTGAAATAACAGCCCATGGCTTTAAATTAGTGGAAAGAGCTGCGGGTGTTACCATACAAGAAATTCAAGAAAAGACAAAAGCGGATTTAATTGTAGAAGGAGAAATTCCGGAAATAAGTTTATAAATATTCATCACAACCTTTTTCAGAAAAACATCCTTCGCCAAATATTTTTAGTTTAATATTTTTGAGTTTTACACAAAAAGATTAAAATTATTTAATAATATCCCTACAGATTTTTAAACTTAAAAGAATATCTTTTCATCCTTCGCTTTTTGATAAAAAAATTTTTAAAAAACACAAATGTATTGCTTCAAAAAATTGCCACTTTAAAGACAACTCTTATATTTGCGCCCTCACTAAAAAACATGATATGTCAGTATCCCAAATGCCTGAAACAGTCAATGATATTTTGGCAACAATAGGTTTGAATACAATTCAATCTATTCATTATCAGCAAACGCCCGAAGAACTTACAGAAGCTACTGTAAATTTGGGTCAGGGAAAGTTGAATGACACAGGAGCTTTGCTGATTAATACAGGTGAATTTACAGGAAGAAGCCCCAAAGATAAATTTTGCGTAAAGGATGATATAACTTCAGAAGCAGTGCATTGGAATGATTATAATATTGCCATTACGCCCGAAGTATTTGACAAAATGCACGCAAAACTGACTGCTTTTTTGTCTAAAAAAGAACTTTGGGTTAGAGATGCCTATGTTTGTGCAGATCCAAAATACCGTTTAAATATTCGGGTGGTAAATGAAAATCCATGGAGTAATTTATTTGCTTACAACATGTTTCTGCGGCCTCATGAAAATGAGTTAGAAGATTTTTTACCCGAGTGGACAATTCTACATGCACCTAGTTTTATGGCTGACCCTTCAACAGATGGAACAAGGCAGCATAACTTTGCTATGACCAACTTTACAAAGAAGACAATTTTAATTGGTGGTACAGGATATACGGGGGAAATAAAAAAAGGAATATTTACTATCCTTAACTTTATTTTACCTCATCAAAAAAATGTTTTAAGCATGCATTGCTCTGCAAATGTAGGTGCAGAAGGGGATACAGCTGTTTTCTTTGGTTTGAGTGGTACTGGTAAAACAACACTCAGCGCAGATCCCAACAGAAAATTAATTGGAGATGATGAACATGGCTGGACAAATGAATCCGTCTTTAATTTTGAAGGTGGCTGTTACGCAAAACTCATAAATCTCAATGCTGAAAATGAGCCCGAAATTTATAATGCTATTCGGCCCGGTGCGCTTGTTGAGAACGTTGGTTTTATTGCAGGAACAAACAAAATTGATTTTGCAAATAAAGATATTACTGAAAATACAAGAATTAGTTATCCTCTTAATTTTATAAGTAATGCACTTGAGCCATCCGTAGGCAAAATACCTAAAAATATTTTCTTTCTTACTGCAGATTCTTATGGTATTTTTCCACCCATAAGTAAGTTAACTGCAGGTCAGGCTATGTACCAGTTTATCAGCGGTTATACTGCAAAAGTTGCGGGTACAGAGGCAGGTGTAAAAGAACCATCAGCTACATTTAGTGCTTGTTTCGGTGCACCATTTTTGCCGTTGCATCCAGGCAAATATGCATCAATGCTTGGCAAAAAAATGACCGACGCTAAAGTAAATGTTTTTATGATTAATACAGGCTGGAGTGGCGGTCCTTATGGCATCGGCAGTCGCATGAAACTTGCTTATACAAGAGCTATGATAACAGCGGCTTTAGAAGGTAAACTAAATAATGTAGCCTATGAAGCGCACCCTGTTTTTGGAATGATGATGCCAAAAGAATGTCCTAATGTGCCAAGTGAAATTTTAAACCCTCGCAACACCTGGGCAGATAAAAATAGTTACGACGAAAAAGCTGTTGCCTTGGCAAAACAGTTTGTAAAAAACTTTGAAAAATATAAAAGTGGTGCAAGTGAAGAAATTTTAGCAGCTGCACCAAAAATTAGCTGACTATTTTTAACTGATTAATTTTAAAACCTCGGTATCTTTTTGTTGAGGTTTTTTTGGCGTTTTATCTTATAGCTTTTTTAAACATTTATACGGGCTATTCGCTTCAATCTTTTATGTTGCTAAAGGGAAGCATCATAAAAGGATTTCCACTTCTATCCCGCCGCTCTTCAGCAGTATATCATTTTTCAATCTTTAGTAGCGTAGATTTTTTGATAAGCCTTTGCCACTTTTAATACTTCTAAAATTTGATAGCTTAAAAAAATTATATTGCAGTATAAAAAATACATCAATGAAATACCTTCCTCTTAACCCAGATATATTTATACAAAACAGAAAGCGTTATGTAAACAGGCTTTCTAAAAACTCCATAGCCATTTTTAATAGTAATGATGAGCTGCCTCTTAATGGAGATTCAATGCATAAGTTTAAGCAGAACTCTGATCTGTATTGGCTTACAGGCATAGAACAGGAAGATACAATGATGGTTTTCTTTCCGGATAATCCTGATGCTAAGTACCGTGAAATTTTGGTTATTGTACGGCCCAATGAAATGAAAGAAAAATGGGATGGTCACCGTTTAAGAATTACCGAGGCTCAAAATATCTCAGGTATTCATACTGTTGTCTATTTAGATTCGCTTGATACAATGTTGCAACCATGGATACATCTTGCAGAAAATATTTTTCTTAATTCAAATGAAAACGATCGCAAGGGCAGTAACATTGCAGTAAGAGATTACCGGTATGCGCAGGAAATGCGTGCACGTTATCCTCTTCACAATTATAAAAGAAGTGCATCAATTATGAAAGAATTGCGTGCTATAAAATCTGCAGAAGAAGTAGAGGTAATGCAAAAAGCAATTGATATTACTGATATTACTTTTAGAAAACTGCTGCAGGTTATACAGCCTGGTGTAATGGAGTATGAAATACATGCAGAAATTATACATTCTTTTTTAATGCAGCGTGCTACTGGTGAAGCTTACGGAAGCATTATTGCAAGTGGCAACAATGCCCGTGTTTTACATTATGTAGAAAATTGCAGAGAGTGCAAAGATGGCGATTTGATATTAATGGATTTTGGTGCTGAGTATGGAAATTATGCCGCCGATCTTTCCCGAACTGTACCTGTAAATGGTAAGTTTACCAAACGGCAAAAAACTGTTTACAATGCCTGTCTTCACCTTCATAAATACGCTGCAGGTATTTTAAAGCCCGGTATTAGTATAGTTGATTATACAGAAAAAATTGGTGATGAAGCAACAGACGTATTTCAAAAAATTGGAATTCTGAACAAAGCAGATGTTAAAAATGAAAATCCGAATGACCGTGCTTATAGAAAATATTTGTACCATGGTATTTCTCATCACCTAGGCATTGATGTGCATGACCTTGGTACAAGAACAGAATCCATAAAAGCAGGAATGGTTTTCACTATTGAACCCGGTATTTACATAGAAGAGGAACAAATGGGCATTCGCATAGAAAATAATTTTTGGATAACCAAAAACGGCAATAAAGATTTAATGAAAAATATACCAATTGAAGTAGAAGAAATTGAGGCTTTGATGAGGAGGAAAAATTAAGACGATTGGCTATAGACCATGGACGATTGACCGCAGATTTTTGAGGCAGAGTATCAATGTTTAATTTGTAATTTCAAATTAATATTTTATTAAAGAAATAAAGTATGGCTTTTAAGTTTGAGAAATTGGAGGTGTGGCAATTAGCTTTAGAATTGGCAAATAATATTCATCTTCTTACAAGAAATTTTCCCAAAGAAGAAATGTTTTCGCTTACCTCGCAAATAAAAAGAGCAGCCGATTCTGTTTCTCTCAATATTGCAGAGGGTTCTACAGGTCAATCAGATGGTGAGCAACTAATGTTTTTAGGTTATGCACAGCGTTCGGCATTGGAAGTTGTTGGCGCTTTACACCTGTCCTTGAAAAGAGATTACATAAGCAAAGAAATTTTTGAGATTTATCACTATGAACTTACAACCTTAGTTAAACGAATTCAATCATTTAAAAACTCATTCAAAAAATAGACAAACGAAAGACGTAGGAATCACGATTTTGCATGGTCAATTGTCCATCGTCTATCGTCCATCATAATGAAACAGATCCCCAACATTTTCACTCTTCTCAATCTTATTTGTGGTTGTGTGGCTATCGTTTATACAATGCAAAATGGCATCACTATACAATACGATGCTGAAGGTGCACAATTTATAGATCTGTCAGAAAAGATTTGGATGGCCTCGCTTTTTATCGGTATAGCAGCTGTTGTAGATTTTTTGGATGGTTTTGTTGCCCGTCTTTTTAATGCATCTTCAGAAATGGGTAAACAATTGGATTCATTGGCAGATTTGGTGAGTTTTGGAGTAGCACCATCAATGATTGTGTACCAGTTTTTAAGAATGAGTTATGCCTCCACCCAAGAGGGAATTAACATATCTATTTTCTTACTTGTTCCTGCATTTATACTTGCTGCTGCAGGTGCTTACAGACTTGCCAGATATAATTTAAATAACAGCCAGCAGCATGGTTTTAAGGGGGTTCCAATACCGGCAGCTGGTTTACTAATTGCAAGCTTGCCGCTCATATATTGGAACTCAACCAACATTACTACATTAAATCTAATATCAAATAAATGGTTTTTGTATTTGCTTATAATTTTTGTAAGTTGGTTAATGGTTAGCAGGCTTCCTTTGATTGATTTAAAGTTTAAAAATCTTTCTCTTAAAAGTAATCTTTCAAAATATATATTGATTATATTTTCTGTGTTAGCTGCTGTTGTTTTTCACTGGCTTGCTGTTCCAATAATTTTTATAGCGTACATTATTTTATCTTTGGCGTTCAAAAATAAAACAGCATGATATTTACTGCACAAATAAAAGTAATGCCGCTTAAAAATTTGCTCGATCCACAGGGTAAGGCAGTTTTAGGTAGTCTTGCCAATCTTGGAATTACTGGTATCAGTGATGTAAGAATTGGGAAACAGATTGAATTGTCTATAGAAGCAGAAAATGAAACTGTTGCCAGAGAAAAGAGTGAAGATGCCGCAAAAAAACTCTTGGCTAATCAGGTAATGGAAATGTTTGAAATAACAATTAGCTAAAATGAAAACTTGCAAATATGTAAATGTGCAAGTTGAAAACATTATTAATTCTTCATTTTTAAATTATCTATTATTTGCTTTTCCTTGTTCCCACTCCAATAGGTAATCTTGCAGATATGACTTTTCGTGCCGTGGAGGTTTTAAAAAATGCAGATCTTATTTTGGCAGAAGATACAAGAACATCTTCGGTATTGCTAAATCATTACAATATAAATAAGCCTCTTTCTACTTATCACCAACACAACGAGCATAAAATTTCAGGGCATCTTGCAGACCAGATGCTTGGAGGAAAAACAATAGCATTACTTACAGATGCAGGCACACCCGGCATTAGCGATCCTGCATATTTGCTAGTAAAAGAATGTATAAAAAACAATATTGAAGTACAGTGTTTACCGGGGGCTACAGCTTTTGTGCCCGCACTTGTAAACAGCGGTTTGCCAACTGACAGTTTTTGTTTTGAAGGATTTCTTCCCCTTAAAAAAGGAAGGCAGACTTTTTTAAAAAGAATGGCAGAAGAAAAAAGAACAATGTTGTTTTATGAAAGCCCTATGAGATTGTTAAGAACTTTAAAAGATTTTGGAACCTACTTCGGTTTAGAGCGTCAATGCTGTGTAAGCAGAGAACTGACAAAGAAATTTGAAGAAAACAAAAGAGGAACTTTACAGGAAGTGTATGATCATTTTTCGGCTAAAACAGTAAAAGGGGAAATTGTAATTGTAGTTGCAGGTAAAGATTATGAGCCGATAAAAAATCTGAATCTCACGCAATAAATTATATTTAAGAAAAAAATACATTTAAAATAGATATCAATGAATAAAATTAAAATTGTATTTGCCTTATTACTGTTAAGGTTAACGCTTTTTGCACAACCTGAAAATCGCTGGCAGCAAAGAGTAAGCTACAAAATGGATATTAATATGGATGCTGCCCAAAATCAGTTTAAAGGCAGGCAAACATTAGAGTACAGTAACAACAGCGATAAAAGTTTATCAAAAGTATTTTATCATTTATACTTCAATGCATTTCAACCAAACAGCAGTATGGATGTGCGCAGCAGAGAACTTGGTAAAATTTTAAACAATGATCGACCTGACTGGGACCCGAGAGTGCGTGACAGAATATTAAAATTAAAAGAAAATGAAATTGGTTATCAGAAAATAATTTCATTAAAAATGAATGGTGTACCTCAACCTTTTAAATACCACGAAACTATTTTAGAAGTTAACCTTACAAAAGCTATTTTACCAAAAACAAAAGTAATTTTCGAGATGGAATTTGAGGCGCAGGTTCCATTGCAGGTAAGAAGGAGCGGTCGTGATAACCCCGGTACGGGCGTGCGTTTGAGTATGAGTCAATGGTATCCAAAAATGTGTGAATACGATTATGAAGGATGGCATCCAACACCTTATGTAGCAAGAGAATTTTATGGCGTTTGGGGTGATTATGATGTAACGATAAATATTGATAAGGAATACAAGCTAGGAGGGACAGGTGTTTTGTTGAACGCTAACGAAATTGGTTGGGGTTATGATATGAACGGTACGCAATTAAAAAATATTTCGGCAGCAAAAAGAACATGGCATTTTGTAGGAAAGAATATACATGATTATGAAGGTTGGCATCCAACACCTTATGTAGCACGTGAATTTTATGGCGTGTGGGGCGATTATGATGTAACGATAAATATTGATAAGGAATATAAACTTGGTGGGACCGGTGTTTTGTTGAACGCAAACGAAATTGGTTGGGGTTACGATATGCCCGGTACTGATTTAAAAAATATTGCGGCATCAAAAAGAACATGGCATTTTGTAGGGAAAAATATACATGATTTTGTTTGGGCTGCAGATCCTGAATTTATTCATCTTGTAAGAAAAACTTACACAGGTGGCCCGCTTATTCATGTAATTTATAACTACAAAGAAAATGATCCGGCAAATGATACTGCGTGGAAAGAAGTTGCAGATGCGGCCGTTGCAGTATTGCCTTTTATTGAGAAAAATTTTGGGAAATATCCTTACCCACAATATTCATTTATACAGGGTGGCGATGGTGGAATGGAATATCCAATGGCTACGTTAATTAATAGTCCGGGGTTAGGCACTGCTTTTCATGAATGGATGCACAGCTGGTATCAAATGATGCTGGGCACAAACGAAAGTATGTATGCCTGGATGGATGAAGGTTTTACAGAATTTTCCTCTCAACTTGTTGATGATTATTATACAGAAAAAGTTAGGCGTTTTAAAGCAGGTAACAACCCGGGGGCAATGCGCTATTTAGATTCTGTAGGTGCAAAACTGCCTATGCACCACGCAGGAAGCTATGACTCCTACTTTAATCTTGCGCAAAGTAGGGTAGAAGAACCTATGACGACTCATGCAGATCATTACAATACAAATTTTGCTTATAGTTTAGATGCATACTCAAAAGGTTGTGTATTTTTAAACCAGTTGGGATACATTGTAGGTGAGCAAACAAGAAGTAAAATTTTGCTGGAATATTATAATCGCTGGCGTTTTAAACATCCAAATGCAAATGATTTTATTCAGGTAGCACAGGATGTAAGTGGTGTACAGCTTGACTGGTACAAAGAATGGTGGGTTAATACAACAAAGAAAATTGATTATGGTATAGATAGTTTGTGGGAAGAAAATGGTGTATCAAACATTCGTTTAAAAAGAATTGGTCAAATACCTATGCCGATAGATATCGCACTTACAAGAAAAGATGGTACTGTGGAAATGCATACGATTCCTTTAAATTTAATGTATGCAGCAAAAAAGGAAGATGGTGTAGATAAATTGATTGTAGATGAAGAGTGGAGATGGACACACCCAACTTATGTTCTTCAATTAAAAACAAAACTTACTGACTATAAGAAAGTAGAAATAGATCCTTCACAACGCATGGCAGATGTGGACAGGAAGAATAACTTACTTGAATTTAACTGGTAAAAAGTATGTACGAAACTAACATGCGCAGGATTACATTGCAAGATGTACCTGCGCTTTCTTTTATAGCTCAGAAAACCTTCTACGACACTTTTACAGGTACCTGTACGGAAGATGATATGAAAGATTTTCTTCGAAAATTTTACAGCGAAGAAGTACTTTTAGAAGAAGTAAAAAATACTGCTTTTGAATATTTTTTTATTGAGATAAATGATAAACCTGTAGGCTATATTTTATTTGTAGATGCAGATGTTGAATTTGATGAAATTAAAGGTAGCAGCGCTTTGGAACTTAAACGGTTCTATATTTTAGAAGAATACCACGGTAAAGGGTTAGCACAAAACATGATGCATTTTTTAATTGATCATGCAGTTTCAGAAGGATATGATTGCATATTTTTAGGAGTATGGGAACACAACCTAAAGGCGCAAAAATTCTATCATAAGTTTCAGTTTAAACTTACTTCACATACACATGATTTCCCAATCGGCAACACGCAACAAACAGATGTTTACATGTGGAAGAGTATTATTTAAATTTCACCGCAAAGACGGAAAGGCGCAAAGACTGCGGACCACAACTCCCAACCTTTAACCCTTCACTCGTAACTTCCCAATCGCCAATCCCTACTTACTCTTCCTGTAAACCTTCATTAAATTTCATCATCAGCTGCATTAGATCTGCTTGTTCGTTTAAAGGCAGTGTTGCTGCTTTATCAAACACATCATGGTAGGCAGCAATGCCACCCTTTGTATAAAAGAAAAAAGCCGGTACGCCTAACTCCGTAAACCAATAATGATCACTGTTTGCGGCCTTTCCTCTTGCGCCGATCGATACCAGGTATTTATGTTCATCATTAATTTTATTCATCAGGGCAAACTCCTTTGTGAAAACTGAAGCATTTACAACCGTTATGCCCTCTGAACCTGTACCTGCAAGATCTATATTGGTAAGGAACCGGATATTTTTTAGAGGAACAATTGGGTGTTCTGTGTAATATTTAGAACCTAATAATCCTATCTCTTCCCCTGCAAATAAGATAAAGCCAATTGAATATTTTTGAGGATGCATAGCGTAATATTTTGCCAGACTTAACAACAATGCAACACCGCTTGCGTTGTCATTTGCACCAGGGAAATATGTATCTCTTCCCATACCCCCAAGGTGATCGTAATGCGCAGTTATAAAAATAAACGAATCGGTTTTTTGTGTACCTGAAACCATTGCACAAACATTTACAGCTTCGAATTTTTTGATGAATTTATTTTCAATATCTACTTTAATTGATGTCGGGATTTCTGAAAACCTTTTTTTATCTAATTGTATTACCGTAAAATCTTCTTCTTTTTGAGATGCATCCCACGTGAGCTTATTTTCAAGTGTTACAATAATTTTTTTTTCTGCATTTACAAAAGTTACACTATCTTCTTTCAACAGTTTGCCATTGCTCTTGCTTGAATGACTATCAGCAGTAACTAAAAAATCTATACCGGGAATAAGTTTTTTATTATTTACCGTTACCTCCATATCACCGGGAAAAGTATTGGTAGAATATGTGAACTTTTGAAAATAATCTTTTTTGCCAAGTGGTTGTAATCCCAGAATTTTAAACTCTTTTGCAAGAAAGTTAGCGGCTTTTTGTATACCTTCTTTTGTATATCCACGTCCCCAAAATGATGGTGATGCAAGCGTATCAACCATTTTTCTGTTGTATGAAATATCCTGTGCATCAGAACCAATGCTTGCAAATAATACAACAACTAGAAAAGATATTTTCATATGAATCATTTGTGTAAATGTAATTTAGCCGACTTGTTGAATTGCAGTTTGTTTTGTTATAATTTTTATCATTATTTAAGAGGCACATAGAGCATAAACTTTTCCTGAAAATATTCTTCTTCAAATATTTTATTTATTTCCCAGATGTGAGGTTTACAATTGCTTTCAGAAATTTCCAATGCAAGGTCACCACCTTTTAAACAAATCAATCCGTTTGGAATATCTTTCTCTGCCTTGGCAGTTTTGCGAACAAGCTTTCTGCTCCAATGCCACAAACTTCCTAGGGGTGCAACTGCACGTGAAACAACTACATCAAACTTTCGGTTTTTAATTTCTTCTGCTCTTGTCTGTTGTGTGGTTATATTTTTAATACCCGCAGTTTCTACAACACCATTTACAACCTTTAATTTTTTATTAATACTTTCAACTAAATGAAATGTTGTATCAGGAAAAAGGATAGCAAGCGGCACGCTAGGAAAACCACCACCACAGCCAAGGTCCATCACTTCCATACCAGGTTTAAATTCAAATTTTGTAGCAATTGCAAGAGAGTGCAAAACATGGTGAATATAAAAATTATCCATATCCTTGCGACTGATAACATTTATTTTTTCATTCCAGTCCGCATACAAATCTTTCAACATCGCAAACTGTTCTTCCTGCTCAGGGGTGAAATCTGCAAAGTATTTTTTTAAAAGTTCCATGGTTGGGAGTTTTTTTTTGCATTAAATTTAGTTGGACCATGGACCAAAGACCACACACGATGGATCACAGATGATGGACAACAGAAGTATCCAGCATGCTCAAATGTTTAATCTTTCATACTTTGTCTCCAATCTTGTGTCTCTAATCCTTAATCTTGTGTCTTTCATCTTATATCTAACTTCTTAAGTCTAATTTCTTCTCCATCACTTCCAGCTTGCCTTTGGTTTCATTAAAAGTGAAGGTGCAAAAATGATGTAATAAAAAAACATCCACACATCTAATATTAAAAAGAATGGGAACAAATCTTTTTCACCAAACTGCTTCATTGTTTTGTTGTAAATAAAAGCCTGTATTAAAACAAAACTACCAAAAAGTGCTAGACTTATTTTCCAGTCATATAAAAATGCAGCAGCTGCAAAAGCCGGGTAAAATAAAAACTGTGAAAATGCATACATGCCCAACAAAAACTTGTGTAATGGGCGGTAATATTTAGAAGTCGTATAATGTCTGTTCTTTTGTTTCTTCCATTTTAAAAAACTATCCGGTGCGCTGCTTAAAGTAAAGCTCTCTTTATCTAAATTTATTTTTACATTCTTGTTGGTGGCAGCCATATTTATAAAAAGATCATCATCCCCGCCAGGTATATTATTGTGTGCACTAAAACCTTTGTGGCGGTAAAAAATTGCTTTCTTGTAAGATAAGTTTCTGCCAACACCCATGTATGTTGTACCTGCCAATGCATAGCTCATGTATTGTAAAGCACTGTGGTAGGTTTCCCACCTTATAAGTTTATTTAAAAAGGTTTTATTTTTATGATAAGCGCCATAACCTAAAATAATTTCTGTTTCATCATCATACACATCCTGCATGCTGTTAATCCAGTTTTCGCTGGCAGGAACACAGTCAGCATCTGTCAATAAAACAATTTCATATTTTGCGGTTTTTATACCAATACTTAATGGAAATTTCTTTCCGGGTATCATCTTCGCTTCCTGTATAAGTTCCACCACCTGCATTTGCTTAAATTCCTTTTTGATTTCTTCCAGAAGGTATTTTGTTTCGTCGTAAGAGTTATCGTTTACCACAATTATTTCGTGCGTGCTTTTGTATTTTTGAACCAATACACCGGGTAAATTTTTTGCAAGGTTAGCAGCCTCATCTCTTGCACAAATAACCACACTCACGGCATTCGTTCTAAAAATAGATTTTGGTTTTGCTTTATAAAATGCCAGTCTTACAAAAAAAAAGAGGAAATAAAATAACCTTACAGCTACCAAAACGCAGAAAAAAATAAAAACCAGCAGTTGCCAGTGCGTTAGTAATTTGGAAAAACTCATATCCGCAAAAATAGCCTTTAATGTTTAATTGTTTTATTGCTTAATTGTTCTATTGTTGCATTTTTGCAGAAAGCAAATTATATTCTTCAAAAATTATGGCGGCATTACAATTTAATTTACAACATAGTGATACAAATACAAAAGCACGTGCAGGTGAAATTACAACCGATCACGGTACTATACAAACACCCATTTTTATGCCCGTTGGTACCGTTGGTACAGTAAAAGCTGTAACACAGCAACAATTAAAAGAAGAAGTAAAAGCACAAATAATTCTTGGTAATACTTATCATTTATATTTACGACCGGGCTTAAAAGTTTTAGAAGCTGCAGGCGGGTTGCATAAATTTAATGGATGGGATAAACCGATACTTACAGATAGTGGCGGATACCAGGTTTTCTCTTTAGCAAACAGCAGAAAAATTACAGAAGAAGGCGTGGTTTTTAAATCGCATATTGATGGCGGTAAACATTTATTTACACCGGAAAATGTAATGGATACCCAGCGTATTATTGGTGGCGATATCCTTATGGCTTTTGATGAATGTCCACCTTTTCCCAGCGATGAAAAATATGCGAAAAGCAGTATGGAACTTACACACCGCTGGCTTGACCGTTGCATAAATCATTTCGATAATACGCCGGACAAATATGGCTATACACAAAATCTTTTCCCCATTGTACAGGGCAGTACTTTTAAAAACTTGCGAACTGAATCTGCCCAGTTTATTACCTCTAAAAATGCACCGGGCAACGCTATTGGCGGGCTTTCTGTAGGGGAACCTACTGAACAAATGTATGAGTTCACAGAACTTTGCTGTGATATTTTACCTGCAGCAAAACCACGTTATCTAATGGGCGTAGGTACGCCATGGAATATTCTCGAAAATATTGCACTCGGCATAGATATGTTTGATTGTGTAATGCCTACCCGCAATGGCCGAAATGCCATGTTGTTCACCTCAAAAGGTATCATTAATATTGATAATAAAAAATGGGAAAACGATTTTTCTGTAATTGATGATGGCATCGATTGCCCCACCAGTAATTTTTATAGTAAAGCATATTTGCGCCATCTTTTTAAAGGCAAAGAATACCTTGGCCTTACCATTGCCAGCGTGCACAATCTTGCATTTTATTTATGGCTTGTTACCGAGGCCCGTTCGCAAATTTTAGCAGGTACTTTCGCCAGCTGGAAAAGCGAAATAGTCGTACGGTTACAAACAAGATTATAGGAAAAACTTTTTTTAAACCTGTGTCTTTTTTCTTTAATCTTATGTCTTTTCTAGAAGCATCAACAAATTACCAACCTCAACATTTGTCTCCCGCTTTTCGTTGCAATGGTTTCGTACCTCAACCATTTTCACTGCAATCGGGGCTATGCTCAGCCCTAAATCTTTTTTCAACATTTAGTTAATTGCCATTTAAAATTTTGCAGGGTTAATTTTGTTACATCGTTTGTATCTTTAGGGCTATACATTCGGTAACATAAAACCAGTTGGCAATTTTTAATGAAAGTCTATTTTAAAAGTTTTTTATTGTTTGTTTTTTTAATAATAGGTTTTTATGCAAACGCACAAACCTGTTCCGGAAGCCTTGGTGACCCTATTATAAATTTTAATTTTGGCTCAGGGGCAAACCCCGGTAGTCCTCTACCGGCAACTAATTTAACTTACACCCCAAACGATTGCCCTGTAGATGGATCGTATACAGTAAGAACCAATACGAGCAATTGTTTTGGCAATACCTGGCATTCTATAAACAGCGATCACACCGGCAATGCAAATGGATATTTTATGCTCATTAATGCATCTGTACAACCCAGTGCATTTTATATAGATACGGTAAGAGGTTTATGCCCCAATACCACTTACGAGTTTGGCGCATGGATTATGAATGTTGATGTACAGACTGCATGTAACGGAAATGCAAACCAACCCAATATTACCTTCTCAATTGAAAAAACAGACGGTTCTATTTTACAAACAAACATAACAGGAAATATACCTTCTACCGCTTCTCCAATATGGGTTCAAAAAGCGTTTTTATTTACTACCACAAATGCAGTGTCAGATGTGGTTTTGAGAATGGTAAACAATGCGCCTGGAGGCTGCGGTAACGATCTGGCATTGGATGATATTACTTTTAGACCCTGCGGCCCATCTCTTACTCCAACGATTGTTAATACTGCTTCGCAAAACACAGATTTCTGTCAGGGTGAAATAAAATCCTTTACATTTTCCTGTACTGTTTCGTCAGGTTATATTAATCCGGTTTATCAATGGCAAAAAAGTTTTAATGGCAATAATTTTACTGATATTTTGGGCGAAAATACTACCACGCTTCAGGCACAGTACGGGATAAATTCAGCTGTTGGAAATTATCGCTACCGCTTGCAGGTTGCTGAAGCCGGTAATTTTGCATCTGTCCAATGCAGGGTTTCGTCAGATCCATTAACCATTATTATAAAATCATTGCCTGTTGACACTATTTCCAGTAACTCTCCTATTTGTGAAAACGCTATGCTACTTCTTAATTCTTCAGGAGGAATAAATTATGACTGGCAAGGGCCTGCAAATTTTACCTCAACTTCAAATCAGCCTATTATTCAAAATGCCCAAACACAAAATGCGGGCATGTATAAAGTAAAAGTTACTGATGCAAATAATTGTTATGTTATCGATTCTACAAACTTTGTGGTAAACCCTTCACCAATAGCAACAGTTTCTTTTGCGACAAATACAATCTGTTCAGGATCAACAATTTTACTGGAAGCAGGCGGTGGTTTAAATTATGAATGGTTTCCTATAACATTTTTAATTACGCCACAACAACAAAACACTCAGGCCACTCCATTAAATACTATTGTTTATCATGTAAAAGTATCAAACGGCTTTGGTTGTAAGGATACAGCATCCATTGATATAAAAGTTGTAAAACTGCCGATAGTAAATGCCGGAGCTGATGTAATAACAGTGGCAGGAAAAGCGAATCAGTTAATGGGGAGTATTTCCGGTGATTTTGCAGGCTATACATGGTCTCCCATAGATTTTATGCTCAATGAAACAACACTTACCCCGGTTGTAAATCCACCAATAGATTTTCAATATATTTTAACTGCTGTTGCTCTTAATAATTGCGGTAAAGTAACCGATACAGTTCAGGTAAAAATCATAAATGGTATTTTTATTCCTAATGCATTTTCTCCAAACGGCGATGGTAAAAACGATACATGGAATATACCTGGTCTTGAGGCTTATCCTTTGCATACGTTAACTGTTTTTAACCGTTATGGCCAGGTTGTATTTCAAAGAAAAAAAACTTTCGTGCCGTGGAATGGATTTTTTAAAGGGCAATTATTGCCTCCCGGCGCTTATATTTATTTGATTGATTTAAACAATGGGACACCAGTTTTAAAAGGTAGTTTTTTACTGATCAAATAATCCGTGTTACTTTCAAAAAGTATCATTAAATAATTTTAATAATTAACTTTAAGATCTTAAAATTTTGGTTATGAAAAATAAATTTTTATTGATTATCCTTGGTATTTTTTTATTGATTAATGCGCTTCATGCACAATCAAATAACCAGCAACAAAATGCTTCTCAATCAAAAGATGCACCGGTTGATGTAAGTATTTCAGATTTTAAGAAAAACTTGCTGGTACATGAAATTGTGGTTTTTCGCAGCCAACTAAACCAAAAAGAATATCAGGGTCTTAGCCAGGAGGATGGTAAATTTTCATTGCGTTTACCTGCCGGTGATAAGTATGATATTTTTATTTTGGGGTTTAAAGATTCTGTAAGCAACATAACATTAGAGATACCGGCATTAGGTCCGAACGAATCTTATAAAACAGCTCAAAAAGTAGATCTGTATCACCAGCCTGCAAAAACGTTTGTTTTGGATGATGTAAATTTTGAGACAGGAAAAGCAGAACTAAAAATTGAATCTTTTCCGGTACTTGATGAGTTAGTTGCTTATTTAAACAGAAAAGATGACGAGCGAATTGAAATTGGTGGTCATACTGATAATGTTGGAAAGCCGGCAGCCAACATTTTATTGTCTATGGAGCGGGCAAAGTCAGTTATGGCATATGTTATCTCAAAAGGCATTTATGCTTCCAGACTTACTGCCAAAGGTTATGGTAGTTCTATTCCTGTTGCTTCAAATGCTACTTCTGTGGGAAAGGCAATGAACCGTAGAACAGAAATTAAAATATTGGAATAAATCTTATTTTTTTATAAAAGCGGTTAACCTAATTCGGTTAAATCTTAAGTATCAAATCTCTCGAAAATATTTTCTATTTTTTACAGATTACAGGTGGCTTCGTTACTTATAACATTATTTCGTACAGGTCCTCAAAGTACAAAATTTTCAAACTTGTAGATATACCTCGTTAAGAAAATGTTACCTTTATCTCTTTCCAAAAATAATCCACACAAAAATTTCTCCATGACAATATTTAAAAATTTTAAAACGCTGATGCTAGTTTTATTGGTTATGATTTTCAGCATAAATAATATTTTAGCACAAAATGGAACTGTTACCGGAGTTGTAAAAGACGCAGATGGCACAGCATTAACGGGTGCTTCACTAAGTGCAATAGCATCAGCTTTTAGATCTACAACATTGGCAGGTGCAGATGGTAGCTTCTCTTTAAATTTACCCGCTGGTAATTATAGTTTTACCGCCAGTTATGCAGGAAGAACAGCTGATATCAAACAGGTTAAAATAGTTGCCGGAGAAACTACTATCCAAAACTTCACCCTTGCAAATGCAGGTGATTTGGTTGGTGTTGTTGTATTGGGTTCTCGCAGCTTACGCAGAGTAAATACAGAAACCGCAGTGCCTGTAGATGTACTCAACATTAGCGATCTAACAAGAGCTGCACCCCAAACAAACTTAAATCAGATTTTAAATTATGTTGCGCCTTCTTTTACTTCAAATACACAAACAGTAGCAGATGGTACAGACCATATTGATCCGGCACAATTACGTGGATTGGGACCAGACCAAGTACTGGTATTATTAAACGGTAAACGTCGACATTCTTCATCATTGGTAAACGTAAATGGTACACCCGGCAGAGGTTCCGTTGGTACAGATTTAAATGCAATACCTGCTTTTGCCATTGAAAGAATTGAAGTTTTAAGAGATGGTGCAGCAGCGCAGTATGGCTCTGACGCCATTGCAGGAGTAATTAACGTAGTAATGAAAAAAAGTATCAATAAATTTACTTCATCACTAAGTGTAGGTGGCAATGCAAGCAAAGGCGCCAACGACCATAGAGGCGGTATGGATGGCAAACAGGTGCAGCTTGATCTTAATTATGGGGTTGGACTTGGTAAAAAGGGGGGTGCAGTAAATTTTACAGGAAGTTTTGTAACAAGAGAGGGTACAAGGAGAGCTACCGATTACAACGGTCAAATTTTTAATGCATACAATGCTATTGAACGCAGAGCAGCCGTTGGAGGTGTAAACCTTTCGTCCCTCTTTAGCAATATAAATAACACGCCTAATACTGCACAAATTTTGAGTACAATCAAAACTTATGCTCCTAATGTTGCTTATTTTTCTGCAACGCAGCAAACAAATATTCAAAATGCCAATACTATTGCAGCAATGCAATCAGCACTGTCTGCAATTACAGATGCCAATACAAATGTTACAAATAATGAACTTGCTTTTAGAGGGCTGGAAAGAAGAAATTTTAATATGAGAATTGGTCAGTCTAAATTATCAAGTGGTCAGTTATTTATGAATGCTTCATTACCGATAAATACAAATCATACTTTCTACACATTTGGTGGATATGGCATTAGAGACGGTAACAGTGCAGGTTTTTATAGAAGACCGGTACAAAACAGAACACTTACAGAGCTTTATCCAAACGGGTTTTTGCCTGAAATAGGTTCATACATTACAGATGCATCTTTAGCAGTCGGCGTAAAAGGAAAATTAGGAACCTGGAATTATGACATCAGTAATACTTATGGTCAAAACCAGTTTAAGTATACCATAAAAAACACTTCAAATGCAACGCTTGGTCTTAAATCTCCTAAAGAATTTGAAGCAGGTAAATTAGGCTTTTCGCAAAATACTTCTAACCTCGATTTTTCGCACGAGTATGATGTACTTGCAGGTTTAAACCTTGCCATTGGCGCAGAGTTAAGGCTCGAAAATTATAAGATAAAAGCAGGAAAACAAAATTCTTATGAGCGTTATGATATAAATGGTGTTCCGGCAACTTCTACTACTGTCCCAACTCAATTACCAACTGACTTTTTTGGATCGGGAAGACCCGGAGGAGCACAGGTTTTTCCGGGCTTTAGGCCTGAAAATGCCTTGAGCAGAAATAGAAACAGCCAGGCAGGTTATGTAGATGTTGAATTAAATCCTACCAAATCCTGGTTGGTAAATGGGGCAGTACGATATGAAAACTATTCAGATTTTGGAAGTACATTCAGTTATAAATTTGCTACAAGAATAAAAGTAGGGAAAGGGTTAAATTTAAGGGGTGCAGTTGCAACAGGCTTTAGAGCACCATCATTACAACAAAAATATTTCAATTCAACAGCCACCCAGTTTTTAGGAGGTATACCATTTGAAGTAGGTACGTTTACAAATGAATCTAAGGCTGCAACATTATTAGGTATTCCAAATCTAAAACAGGAAACTTCCAATAGTTACAGCGCAGGTGCAACTTATAGAGTGCCAAATTCTACATTAACATTAACGGTAGATGGATATTTTATAAAAATTAAAGACCGCATAATTTTAACCGGGCAATTTGCAAGGCCATCAGGCACTCCAACGGGAGATCAACTGGTACTTCAGCAGGCTTTTGATCAGGCAGGAGCTACATCAGCAACATTCTTTACCAATGCAATTAATACAGAATCTAAAGGAATAGATTATATCCTTTCCAATAAATTTAATTTTGATGGATTTACTTTAAAAACAGATTTAGCGGGTACAATTTCCAGAACAAGAAAAGTAGGAGATATTAAGGCCTCTGATATTTTAAAAAATACAGGAAATCTGAATAATTATTTTGACGAAGCAAGCCGCATTTACTTAGAATCAGCAGTGCCAAGGTCAAAATTAGCATTGATCAATACGCTTAATTACAAAAAACTGGAATTCTTTTTACGTCATACTTATTTTGGTGCAGTTACTGACCCAAATACTACAGATATAAATGGCAATGGGTTAGTTGAAGGCGAAACGATAAACGGACAGTTTTTGGCAACGGAACATCCTACGTTTGGCGGAAGAACAATAACCGATTTTTCCATAGGTTTTATTGCAACAAAAACACTTAGGGTTACGCTTGGAGCTAATAATATTTTTGACATTTATCCGGATAAAAACTTAAAAACACAAACTGCTGCAAGATTTAATACAGCAGGGGTTCTTCAGCCTGCAGGCACAATCGATTTAAGTAATAACAACCAGTTTGAATACTCAAGAAATGTTTCTCAATTTGGTTTTAACGGTAGGTATGTTTTTGCCAGATTAAGCCTAACGCTTTAAATAAAAATATTCAAAATAAAAAAACCGTTTGATAAATACCAGACGGTTTTTTTAATTCTCTGAAAATATTCTCATTGTTATAGAAGCAAAATTCTATCTGTTTTGCAAATTTTATTATTTGTAAATATTTCAATCTTAATATTTTAAATCAATTTTAAAAGGATATAATTGTTTTAAACTTCCTTTTCTTCTTTTATTAAAATAATAATCCTATATTTGCGCTCCGAAAATTATGGCTAAGCAAGCACTCATTAAACAGGATGGATCGATAGTAGAAGCGTTGAGCAATGCTATGTTCAAAGTGAAATTGGAAAATGGTCACGAAATTCTAGCTACTATTTCAGGAAAGATGAGGATGCACTACATCCGTATTTTACCAGGAGATAAAGTGGGTGTCGAAATGAGTCCGTACGATTTAACAAGAGGTAGGATAATTTTTAGGTACAAATAAGTGTGAGAATTTTATACCAATAGAACATAAAAAAAATAAAAATTTATTATTATGAAGGTAAGAGCCTCCATTAAAAAACGCAGCGCAGATTGTAAAATTGTGAGAAGAAAAGGTCGGCTGTACGTTATTAACAAAAAAAACCCCCGTTTTAAACAAAAACAGGGATAATTAATTAAAAAAAGAAAATCTTAAACTGAATAGATTATGGCTCGTATTGCCGGTATTGACCTGCCGAAAAACAAAAGAGGTGAAATTGGACTAACATATATTTATGGGATTGGTCCAAACACTGCTAAGTACATTCTTGGAAAAGCAGGAATCGACGTTAATAAAAAAGTAAACCAGTGGAATGACGAAGAGCAGACCTCTATCCGTAACATTATTAGTGGAGAAATAAAAACTGAAGGTGCCTTGCGTAGTGAAACCCAAATGAACATTAAGCGTTTATTGGATATAGCTTGTTATAGAGGTCTTCGCCACCGTAAAGGTCTACCACTTCGAGGTCAACGTACACGTACAAACAGCCGTACAAGAAAAGGAAAGCGTAAAACAGTTGCAGGTAAGAAGAAAGTAGCTAAGAAATAATAATAATAAATCACGCATAAAACTAGGAATTGGTAATATTTTTTTCATTAGTAGTTTGAAATTAGTACTTGTGTAAGGACCTCGATTTTTTAGATGTATCGCTAGATAGCCTTAGGTCGGCAGGAAGGATACTTCGAACACACATTTGTGTGAATTTTAAGAATGATTACCTATAATTAAACAAATGGCAAAAGCACAAGGCGGAAAACAAACAGGAAAAGCAGCCGCAAAAAAAAGAGTAGTAAAAGTTGAGGCACACGGCGATGCACACATTGTTGCCAGTTTCAATAACTTAATTATCAGTCTTACCAACAAACAGGGTCAGGTTATTTCCTGGTCATCTGCTGGTAAAATGGGTTTTAGAGGGTCAAAGAAAAATACACCTTATGCAGCTCAAATGGCTGCCGCAGATGCTGCCAAAACAGCATTGGATGCAGGTTTAAAAAGAGTTGACGTATTAGTTAAAGGACCTGGAAGTGGTCGTGAAGGAGCTATCCGTTCTCTATCTCAAAATGGAATTGAGGTAGCATCTATTAAAGATATTACGCCGATGCCTCACAATGGTTGTCGTCCTCCAAAGAAAAGAAGAGTATAAAAAAGTATCAAGATGTTAGTATTTAGACTTTAGATAACTCTTATAAAAGTCCAGTCTCAATACTAACCTCTCAATACTCATAATTAATAAGGGTTCATCATCGATTTTTAAGATTTTTATGATGGTGAATCGTCACTAAAAAATCACACATTTATAATTATGGCACGTTACACAGGGCCCAAAACAAAGATCTCCCGCAGGTTCGGAGAATTGATTACCGGAAACGGAAAGTGGTTAACCAAAAACAGCGTTCCTCCCGGAATGCATGGTGGTACCAAAAAGCGTAAAACACCAAGTGAGTATGCCTTGCAGTTGTCTGAAAAGCAAAAAGCCAAGTATACTTACGGTTTATTGGAAAAACAATTTCGTAAAACATTTGAAACTGCATCACGCAAAAAAGGTGTTACAGGTGAAAATCTTATAAAGTTACTGGAAGCCCGCCTAGATAATACAGTCTACAGAATGGGTATTAGTATCAGCCGCCAGGGTTCACGCCAATTGGTTAGTCACAAACACATTACTGTAAATGGAGAAGTTTTAAATATTCCTTCATACAGTTGCCAACCTGGCGATGTAATTGGGTTAAAAAATAAAAGTGCTGCTAACAAATCCATCACTGATAATCTTCGTGGCAAAAATCCTAAGCATAATTGGGTGGAATGGAATGAAAGCGAAATGAAAGGTACTTTTCTAACATATCCTGAGAGAGAAAGCGTTCCTGAAAATATCAAGGAGCAATTAATTGTAGAATTATACTCGAAATAGATTCTAGTATTGTGTATTTAGTAATGAGATAAAACATCTCGATATTAAATAAATAACTCTCAATACTTAATACTTCATATTTAATACTTATTTAAACATTAAACCCAACAAATAAAAATGGCCATTTTTAATTTTGTTAAACCAGATAAAATTGTTCTTCAAAAAGCTACTGATTTCGAAGCCCAATTTGAGTTTCGTCCTTTAGAGCCTGGATACGGTGTAACCATTGGTAACGCACTTCGCCGTGTTTTGCTTAATTCTTTGGAAGGTTACGCAATTATCGGTATTAATATAGCCGGTGCTGATCATGAATTTGCAACTATTAAAGGTGTTACAGAAGATGTAACCGAAATGATTCTTAATTTAAAGCAGGTACGTTTTAAATTATTGGGAGATCATGATGTTACTTCTGAAAAAGTAACCTTATCAATCAAAAGCAAAACAGAATTTACTGCAGGTATGATTGGCGAAGCCACTCCAATGTTTGAAGTAATGAACCCTGAGTTGCTTATTTGCACGCTTGATATCAGTGCTAAACTTGACATCGATATTACTATCGGTAGAGGACGTGGTTACGTTCCTGCTGAAGAGCATAAAGAAAAAAGTACACAATTTGGTTATATTCCTGTAGATGCTATTTACACCCCCATTAAGAATGTAAAATATCTTATAGAAAATACAAGGGTTGAACAACGTACTGATTTTGAAAAATTAATTATGGATGTTGTTACTGATGGTACAATTCATCCTGAAGAAGCAGTAAAACAAGCGAGCCGCATAATTATCCAGCATTTGATGATCATTACTGATGAGAATATCACTTTTGATACCAAGGAAGATAAGAAAGAGGATATGGTTGATGAGCAAACTTTACAATTACGTAAAATGCTTAAAACTCCTTTGGAAGATTTAGATCTTTCTGTAAGAGCCTTCAATTGTCTCAAAGCAGCTAAAATCAATTCTTTAAGTGAATTGGTTCAATATGAACAAGAAGATTTGATGAAGTTTAGAAATTTCGGTCAAAAATCTTTAAGTGAAATTGATTCAGTTTTACAGGACAGAGGTTTAAGTTTTGGAATGGATCTAAGTAAGTTAAAACTTGATGACGAGAATTAATTAGGAACAAAAACTAATCAGCAATAAAAAAATAAATCTCATTTAATAATCCCGCAAGGATAACCTGTAATTCCTGACACGGTACAGGGGATAAAATCAAAAATGTCATGCGTCACGGAAATAAGAATAACAATTTAAGCAGAACAGCATCGCACAGAAGAGCTTTGTTAATGAACCTCGGTTGCCAGTTAATTACTTACAAAAGAATTACTACAACAGTTGCAAAAGCAAAAGCATTGCGTAGCTATATTGAGCCTCTAATTACAAAAACAAAAGCTACAGATACAAAGGAAGCCATCAGCCACAACCATCGCATTGTATTTAGTTACTTAAATGATAAAGCTGCAGTTAAAGAATTATTTACTGTAGTTGCTCCTAAAGTTGTTGGTCGCCCGGGCGGATATACCCGTATTATTAAACTTGGCGCACGCCAGGGTGATAATGCTGAAATGGCCATGATTGAGTTGGTAGACTTTAACGACGTATACGGTAAAACTGTTGAAACTGCAGCTGAACCGGCTAAGAAAACTCGTAGATCTGGTGGTTCAAAAGCAAAAACGGAAGCTGGTTTTACTGATGCAGAAATTGTAACTGCTCCTGCTCCAAAGGCAAAAGCTGCAAAAGCTGATGATTTAAAAATCATTGAAGGTATAGGACCTAAAATTGCAGAAACCTTAGTAGCTTCAGGGATTACAACATTTGCTGATCTAGCAGCAACTTCAGCTGAGAAAGTTAAAGAAATTTTGGATGCTTCAGAAGGTAACTTCAATGCAGCAGATCCAACTACCTGGGCTGAACAAGCGCAATTAGCTGCTGATGGGAAAATGGATGAATTAAAAGAACTACAAGAAAGATTAAACGGCGGTAAAGAAGCTTAACATGCATTTTAAAAATTTATATAAGGCTCCGATATTTTTATCGGAGCTTTTTTTATAACATTGTGTAAACGAGAAACTAATTAAGATGAGTAAGAGCAACAATACAAAAGCAATTTTATTATTGCAGGATGGCACCATTATTAGTGGTACAGCTTTTGGAGAAATTGGTACAACCACCGGTGAGGTTTGTTTTAATACCGGTATGACGGGTTATCAGGAAGTTTTTACAGATCCAAGTTATTATGGGCAGGTATTGATAATGAATAGCGTGCATACGGGTAATTATGGTGTATTATCTGCAGATGTTGAAAGCGATTCCGTAAAAGTCAAAGGTGTTATAGGAAGAAATTTAGAAGAAAAATTCAGCCGTTTTATGGCTGAAGATTCTTTACAATCTTATTTTGAAAAACAAAATGTTGTTGCTATTAATGGTGTTGATACAAGGGCATTGGTGGAACATGTTCGTGTAAAAGGTGCAATGAATTGCATCATCTCTTCGGAGGAAATGGATATAAAAAAACTGCAACAACAACTCGACAATGTGCCATCAATGAATGGGTTAGAACTTGCATCAGTTGTCAGCACAGTAAATTCTTACACTTGTGGAGATGAAAACAATGGTACTAGAGTTGCTGTTTTAGACGTAGGTATTAAAAAAAATATTTTAAATTGTTTGGTGGAAAGAGGCGTATTTGTAAAAGTATTTAATGCAAAAACAACATTTGATGAGATGGAAGCCTTTTCGCCAAACGGATACTTTATAAGCAATGGACCCGGGGATCCTGCACCAATGGAATATGCCATCGAGACCGTAAAAAATATTTTAGCTTCCGAAAAGCCATTGTTTGGAATTTGTTTAGGGCACCAGCTATTGGCTTTGGCTAATGATATTCCTACTTTTAAAATGAAACATGGTCACCGTGGGTTAAATCATCCGGTAAAAAATATTATAACCGGTAAAAGTGAGATCACTACCCAAAACCACGGTTTTGGTGTAGATGCCGATGCAATAAAAAATAATCCTCAAATCGAGATAACACATTTAAATTTAAATGATAACAGTATTGAAGGCATAAGAGTAAATAATAAAAAGGCATTTTCTGTGCAATATCATCCTGAAGCTACACCCGGACCGCATGACAGCAGATATTTGTTTGATGATTTTGTGGAAATGATGAGAAGGTAAAAAGATTGCTTTTTAGAAGTCATATACACTTGAGCATTAAAAATTGATTATCAATAATTGAAAATTTAAAAACGCAAAATATAAATGTTCAATTCACAATGCTCAACGCTCAATTTTCAATTTCATAAAGATGTCAATTATTAAAAATAGTTCATGAAAATAGCCATTATAAACGGTCCTAACCTAAACCTTCTCGGCAAAAGAGAGCCGGAGGTTTATGGAAACGAAACCTTTGAAACATATTTGAATACCCTGTTTAATATTTTTTCGGATGTGCAATTCCAATACTTTCAAAGCAACATAGAAGGGGAGTTGGTTAATGCCATCCAGGAATATGGATTTACAACAGTTGGAATAATTTTAAATCCTGCGGGGTACACTCATACTTCTGTTGCAATAGGAGATGCAGTAGCAGCAATACCTGCAGCAGTTGTAGAAGTACATATTTCTAACATTTTCGCACGGGAAGAATTTAGAAAACATTCTCACGTTTCTGCAAAATCTGATGGAGTTATAAGTGGATTGGGTTTAAAAGGATACGAACTTGCTGTTCGTTATTTGATTGATTCTTTAAAATGATTTATGATGTACAAAATTTATTGCTGATTTCTGCTATCATTTTTTTATAGTTTTCCAAGCCTTCAAATTGATCCTGAATAAACCTGTTGCCTTCTAAAGATCCAATTACTTTATTCATTTCAGTGTTATTTTCATACAGCATTTTACGGTAAGGGTTGGTGTAGTCTTTCTCTCTTGATTTTAAGATACCTTCTGTCATCCATTGTTTGGTAGAAACTGTATCGCTTAATAATTTTTTAAACAATTCAACAGTAAATTGTTTTGTAGTAATATTTAATATTTCAAGAAGTGAACAGTAGGCATGTTCCAACAACTGGTTATGGTATTTTTTTCCTTCCTCTCTGTAAATGTCATGCACATCATTCCAGCTACAAACTTTTTCTGAAACTATATCATCCTTTAGTTGTTTAAGGGTTGTTGTTTTCATTAACTGACCACCAATATTTATCCATGCAGTTCTACTGATTAAGAAGGGTATTGAACTTTTTAATTCTTCAAAATTATTAAAATTATTTTTTGTTAGATGGCTTACCAAAGTGCACATTCCGTAATACTGTATCATTTCTTTAAATACCTTGATAGATTGCGGTACTTTAATAATTGTAGTTAATCTTTTAGTATTTTCCAGACCGGTTGCTAAAGCAGTATCATTTTTTTCTGGAGTTAAATTTTCTAAAAATGATACAGCATCAAAAATTTCATTAATTGTATCCGGTGCCAGATAATTATATTCAATTAACTGAATTTTTTCAGTTCTTCTGTCTCTGTCTTTATATTTCCATGCGTTACGTTCCAGCGCATACATGTTGTACATAAACCAATATGCCGGCATTACAACCAACTGATCGTTTGCAACATCATTAATGATTAAACTAAAAGGAATGGAAATATTTAGCTCAGCGGGAAAATCTCCTTTGGCAATAATGGTAAATGATGCAAATTTTGAATTGTGCTTTAAACTCACACACAATCCCGGCCAAAAGCCACGTCCTGCCTGTATTTCACCATCTGCACTGCGGCTGTTATGGTTGCTGCCGATTGTGGCTCCTGCTGCCATATTACTTTGGCCCATAATAAGTGCTGCGCATAAAAATGAGTTGTTGTGATGCTGCTCGTGGTTAGGAAAAATAAGTGAGTTTAAAACTTCGCAGCACGAAATGGTAGAATTATTCCCAAGATAAGAATTAATTAATCTGGCCCCATATTTTAGCTGAGAGTGAGAGGCCATAATAAAACGAACTGCTTTCACTCCGTAAAATATTCGGCACCCAAAACCTACAATTCCATTTACCAGTTCACATCCTTCTCCAACCTGTGTTTTTCTTTTTGGGTCACTGTTAATTGTTACATTTTTTATTTTATTGGCACCCTTTAAATAAGCATCGCTTCCTATCCAAACATCTTTTAAAATACCACAGTTTTTTATAACTGTGCGTTCTCCAATTTTACCATAATACCCTCTTTTATTATCGAGTTCTTTTTGAGTAAACTTTTTAAACTGGTCCATTAATTTATCTTCACTTCTATATTTACTCCACATATATGCATCCCCGGGTAACATTCCATTAAACGGTAAAATACTTCTTCCACCATTTTCATTACAAACTTCTACCCATGTTCTTATGCTTTCATCTTCTCCTTCTTTAAGAATACCATTACCAAATTTTGAATAATCAGTTGTGGCAAGTTCATGCACGTTGGCTATCATTACATTCTCTGAAATAATAAAATGGCTTAGATAATCTACATTATCTATACATACATTGTCTCCCAGATCGCAACTTATAATTGTACTGTTATATAAACCAACAGGCATGCGAAAATTGTGAAACTCTTTGTAAAGCGGTTCAAGAATACCTATTCTAACAAGACCATAAAACTTACAGTTCTTTATGAGTGAAGCTTTAAAATCTTCTGCAACCAAAACATTATTCCAGTTATCAGAGGTATTTCTGTTGAGTATTAAAGTGTCTAATTCAGGCGTTGTAAGTGGTCTGTATTGTCTTCCTTCGTTCTGTATATTTCTTATGTAATATTCATCTTCACCATCAGGAATATACTGAGCAGCTATAAAGTTATAACCCAGTTCCTTTACGGCATGTGTTTGAATAATATTCATTTGTCGTCTTGTAAACTCTTTTTAAAGAGGATGAAATTTTTTTCTAAAATCAGGTTTGTTATTTATAATTTTCATTTATTGTATTTTCCATTCCGGTATTCTTCCCGGTGTGTAAGGCGCACCTTTTTGTTCGAGCATAATTTCAATTTTTTTAATTTCTTCACCAATAGTTTTTACTTCTGTAAGCACCGGAGAAAATTGTTGGCCTGCAATTGTGTAAGAACTCATATACGCATTTGTTGGCGCAGATGTGGTAGTCATTAAATTTTGCATAATATCATTTATTCTGCCTGCAATAGAAGTAGATGCCTCAAATTCTCTTTTTGTTAAGGATTCATCTCCGTTTAAAATAATATCAGCAGCAGCCAGTCTCTTTTCTATATTAAAAATATTTTTTATTGTAGATGCATCTGCAGAAGCTGTTTGCAAAGTTGCTTCTTTCAAAAATTTTAATTTACTAAGCAGTTCGTTACGGTAACCATTTGTAACATCAAATGCACGTTTAAGTTCTGATACTTTTTTGCCAAATTCAGACATGGATTTTCTGTCTGTAACAGTTAATGCTGCTGTGTTTAAAGACTCAATTAAAAATTGTTGCGGGGCAACAAGTTCTGTAAAGTTTCCATCTTCAAATTTGCTTAAAGAAACTTTGTAAACGCCTGGCATAACAAATATTCCGCGGGTTCTGTAATTTGAAACATCTGCCTCATCACCGGAAGAAAAACTGATTGCATTTTTTGCATCATCTCTAAAATCCCAATTAATGCGGTTCATTCCTTTTTTTACCGGGGTCTTTAATCTTCTTACTACACTGCCTGATTCATCAGTAATTGTAAAAAGAAGATAAGGTGCAGGTTGTGCATCTTCCATTCTTAAAGAATCTATTGTTGGGTAATAAAAAGCTTCCCCTTTTTTTATCTTTTCATTTTCGGATTGTTGTCTTTTTTCTTTTAGTGATTTACTTTCATTTTTAATAAAGTAAGTAAATACAGATCCTGGTTTAGGGTTTGGTGTATTCCAGTAACTTTCTCCCTGAAAACCTTTGTCTCTTGAACCGAGCGGAATAGATTCCATATACATCCACGCTTTTTTTACAGGCGAAATAAATGCACTTTTTTGTAGATCTTCTTTTTTTAAATTTCTTAAAGTACTGTAATCATCGAGTACATAAAATCCACGGCCAAAGGTTGCAATCACCAGATCGCTTTCCCTCTTTTGTATTTCCATATCTTTTACTGCTAAAGTTGGCAAACCACCTTTTAACTGTATCCAGTTACCACCGCCGTCAATAGAAAAATAGACTCCAAATTCTGTGCCTGCAAATAAAAGATCTGCATTTATATTGTCTTCTGCAACGCAGTAAACAGAGCCTCTCGCAGGCAAATTATGTTGAATTGGTAACCATGTTTTTCCACCATCTGCCGTTTTAAAAAGGTAAGGTTTAAAATCGCCGTAACGATGATGATTAAATGTTGCATATGCAACATTTTTATTTTTTGAAGAAGCAATAATTTGGTTCACATAAGTACGTTCCGGCACACCGGGAATATTATCAGTTTTAATCCAGTTTTTTCCACCATCTGTGGTAAAATGTATTAGTCCATCATCAGTACCAACGTATAAAATATTTTCATCTAAAGGTGACTCTGCTATTGTAGTTGTTTGGCCGTAAACATCTGTTGACTGGTTTTTAGCAACTGCATCTACCGACCAGACTTTGCCCATTACCTGAAGTTTATTTCTGTCAATTCCACGGCTCATTTCGGGGCTGACTGTTTTCCATGTACTGCCCTGGTCATCCGTTCTGTAAACTTTATTTGCACCAAAATATAAACGTTTGTGATCGTGCTGAGAGATCAGCATTGGTGCATCCCAATTCCAGCGCAAGGCGGCTTCACCTGCGGCCTCTACAGGCTGGATATTTAGTTTTTCGCCGGTCAGTTTATCATACCTTACTATGCCACCATATTGCGATTCTGCATAAACAATGTTTGGGTCAACATAGTCGGCCTGGCTTTCAAAACCATCGCCACCATTGGTTATAAACCAATCACTATTTACGATTCCATTCTCGCTTTTTGTACGACTTGGCCCACCCAAACTAAAATTATCTTGTGTGCCACCATAAACATTGTAAAAAGGAAAACTATTATCCAAAGAAACTTTATAGAATTGTGTTATAGGAAGATTTGCTTTAAAATTCCAGTTTTGTGCTGCATCATAAGTTTCATACAAACCTCCATCACAACCTTCTATCATGTGTAGTGTGTTTATAGGATCAATCCAAATAACATGGTTGTCAACATGTTTGTTTTTTTCGCCGAGATTGGTAAAAGTTTTACCGCCATCTGTACTTACTTTAACATAAGTATCCATAGCATAAATTTTATTAATTTCCTTGGGATCGCAAAAAATCTCCTGGTAATAATTTCCGCTGTTATAAAATGGTCCTCTTTTTTCCCAGCTTGCACCACGGTCAGTAGATGCAAATAATCCACCTTTTGCTTTGTCTGTCGTCTCAACAATTGCGTATAAATAATCAGAATTTACCGGACTCATAGCCATTCCTATTCTGCCAATATTAACATCAGATGGAAGACCTTTCATCATTTTATTCCATGTAATTCCACCATCTGTGCTTTTGTACATGGCACTTTCGGGACCACCACCAATATAAGTAAAAACCTTGCGTTGGCGCTGGTGCGCTGCTGCGTAAATTGTGTTGGTATTTTTTGGATCTATCATTACCTCATTAAAACCGGTATGCTCGCTTACAAATAATATTTGCTTCCAGTTCTTTCCCCCGTCAGTTGTTTTGTAAATTCCTCTTTCTCCGCCGCTGTTCCATAATGGACCATAAGCAGCAACATAAACAATATCAGGGTTTGTTGGGTCTACAGCAATTTTACCAATGTGTTCAGAAGTTTTTAAGCCCATGTTTTTCCAGCTTTTGCCTGCATCTTCACTTTTATAAACGCCATCGCCATAGCCAACTGCCCGTTGATTATTGTTTTCGCCACTGCCTGCCCAAACTGTGTTTGAGTTAGTTGGATCAATGACTACACAACCCATTGAAAAAGAAGCTTCGTTATCAAATAATGGAATATAAGTGTTACCGAAATTATTTGTTTTCCAGATGCCGGAATTGGCTGTAGCTATGTAATATTCTGCATTATTTTTTGGATTAACTGCAAGATCAACTATTCTTCCTGATACCAATGCGGGACCTATGTTTCTAAATTTAAGACCATTAAAAGTACTTGTTTGAAAAGGATCATTGTTTGTTGCTTTTGTTGTATCAGCAAGAGCCTTCTTTTGTGAAAAAACGGGAATCGTGAAGGTAATGGTCAACATAGCAATTATACATGGTAACGTTAATTTCATAATTAATTGTTTTAGTGGTTGAAAATTAATCAACAAAATTGGATTATATAGTATTTAAAAAAACTTTATTGAAAGGATCAAAATAATGCATATGATGTTTTTTAATCATTAATATTGAATTTTAAAGAATCTGTAAATACTTTCATGCTTGCGTAATATTTTGAAATTGGTACTTAAATGACTGCAAGCCTAAATTTAAAATGTGTGTTAATGCTGATAAATTAAACTTTTCTTTTTATCGGTATCCATATTTTTTCTTGTGAAGAAGAGTCGTCATTTTTATACTTTTCTCCAAGCACTTCAAAATGTGGTCTTGCATCTAAATAATAGTCATCAAAGGTTAGCAGCCATGTTTGAAAAATATATTGAAAAGTACTGTTGTCTGCATTGCTGCCTCTGTGTAAAAACATTGCATACAAACCTTGTGGTATGTTGAGTGTTTCCATGTTTACAGGAACATCGTCAAAAGATGAAACTTCTGTTGCTGCCCCTTTGGTAAAATAAGCAGATGGATCAAATTGATTAAAATTATAATCATCATTATACAACTGTACCGAAAACAAATCTGCTGAAATTTTATTTTTAATTTCCTTTAACCGTGGCATAAAACTTTGCCAGAGTTCACCGGTTTTATTATCAATAAAATTCATTTTGCTAGAGCAGCCAATAAATATTTTCTCTTTTGAATGTACAATGGTTGGTTGCATGAAAATTAATTTTTATAAGATTAGGTTATAAAAGTTCATAAAAGATTTACTCCTGAAGTTAGCCGGGATAGGAGTGGCACCGAAGCAAAGCGCAGGTACAGCGTATAGCCGGAAACCGATGCTGAAGCAAGTTGAAAGGCTCATGCTACTAAATTATTTGAGAAAAGAAATTACATCAGCTAATGTTACGGGAGTTTTTTTATCATCAATTTCAATCACAATTAAATATCCGTTTGCACCCCCTGCATTTTTTATTGCTTGTGTAAGTAAGAGTTGGTCGCTAACTTGCAGAAAACCGGTTTTGTTATTCCATATTTCTTTTGTGCAAAGGCAGCCAGCGGTGGGTGTGTATGGTGCGTATATTTTGGATGAGTAAAAAGCCGTATCTAATGTTGTGCCGTGCGCAATAATTTCTGTGCGACCGGCTTTGCCTGCGTAAAATGAACCGTAAATAGGTTTGTAATTTTTAAAATTATCAGGTAATAAATTTTTATAATTTTTTATGTTCCAAACAGTATCAATTAAACTGCTGTCTTTGTAAAAATGAGTAGCCTTAAATTCGAAGGGCATGGTGAGTTGCACATTTGTAGTTGGCCCAATAAAAAAACTTTTAGAAGTATCGAAACCATCCATTCTAAAAATGCCTTGCGGCGTATTGCCATTGGTTATGTAACCGGACATATTGCCTGCGCTGCGTGCAAGCTGGCCTACAGAAAAGAAATTTCCATCGGTGTTTTTAATAAAATTCCCATCACTGTTTCTTACCAATGCTAGTCCAGGATAATTTCTGTCTTTTCTTTGAATGCTGATCACTAAAACCTGTCCTGATAAATAATCTTTATTAAAAAAAGTTTTAAGGGAAGGAGTAATATTTTTTTTATCATAATTTTTTATTTGCTCTGAAACCTCATACAGTATTGCATTTTCAGTATTTTTATTAAATAATGCTGTGGTTTGCTGCAGCATTACTTTTCTTTCTGCAGATATGGTTGCAGGCAAAATATAGTTGGCAGCCATTGCCAATAATTTTACATCGTCTGTGGCGTTTTTAAAAATATTCTTTATTTGAGTTGTATATTTATTTGGATATTCTGCATTTATTAATTCCAATAAAGCCTTTTTAAATGCATCGCTACGGGCTGAAATATTTTTTACAGCTTCATCAATTCTGCCATTTATAAATGGTGATTGAAACTTTACAAGATTAATATTATTGATGGCATTTATCCATGCATCTTCTGTGTTATCAATAAGCGGTAATGCAAATGTTTTGTTGATGTTTTTTACAATATTGCTGTAAAAAACGGAGCGCTTTTCTTTAAGCGCATCTTTAAAAAAAGGTCCATTATTTTGTGCATTTGCAACAATTACAGACACTAAAATAAAAGCAGCAAGAAAAAACTTTTTATTTAATATTTTACTGTACATATTGGTTTAGGAAAACCTGTATTTTATCAAATGAATCTGTAAGTGTTGCGCCTGTCCAACCATGGCCTTGTGTAGGATAAAAAACATACTGCTGTGTAATATTAAATGAAATAAGTTTATCCCTTAAAGTTGTTGCCTGCGTAACTTTTACAAGTGGATCTGTTCCACCATGTAAAATTATTGTTGGTACTGCCTGCGCATTTGCAAATGTTATTGGACTGCTTTGGCTGTATACAATAGGGTTTGATGTGGGCGTAGCACCATTAAACAATTGCGCAATAGAAGATGGCGGCACAAACGCAGATGCAGGATCGTTGTACATGGCGGTCATATCTGTCGGGCCAAAAAAATCTACTACCGCTTTAATTTTTACAGGACTCGGATATTTATAAGCCTGTAATAATGCCAAATGCGACCCTGCACTCACACCCAATAAAACATATTTATCTGAAATTTGAAACTCATTTCTTTTGCTGTAAATGTAATCAAGCGCTGCTTTTACATCATTTTCCTGCGTAGGAAAAGTAGTCGTTGCATTTACTGCCAACCTGTAATTAATGTTGATGATTGCATAATCGGGCAATCTCTTTTTCATGGTATCTACATAAATAGATAATTCTGTTTTATCACCGGTACTCCATCCACCACCGTGTATCATTATCATAACCTTGGTTGCTGCACTGCGGCCTGAGGGTAAATACAAATCCATTTTTTGTAAAGGATCTGTACCATAAGAAATATTTAACTGTGTACTTGCGACAATTGTTGTTGGGGATATTACAGCGTCTGCATCTATCAAAAAATCTTTTTGGCAGGAGGTAAATAATAATGCTGTGATGCAGATTAAAAAAACGTGTTTCATTAAAATATTTATTTGATAAATTTAAAAATTTATTTCAAATTCAACTTAATCTGCAACTCCTCAAACTGCTTGTCATCAATTGTGCTTGGCGCATCAATCATCACATCTCTGCCGCTGTTGTTTTTAGGGAATGCAATAAAATCTCTTATACTTTCGCTGCCTCCTAAAATAGCACAAAGCCTGTCAAACCCAAATGCAATACCACCGTGAGGCGGGGCTCCATACTCAAAAGCTCCCAATAAAAATCCAAATTTATGTTGCTGTTCTTCTTCACTCATTCCAAGTGCGGCAAACATTTTTTGCTGTAATTCTTTTTGAAATATACGTATACTGCCACCACCAATTTCATTACCATTAAGCACCATATCGTACGCATTGGCTTTTATGTTTGCATAAGGGTGTTTTAAATATTCTGCAGGTTTGGCAATGTTGGGGTCATTGTTTATCATCGTCTCCATATCGCTTGGCTTTGGCGATGTAAAAGGATGATGCCTTGCTACCCAACGGTTATCTTCTTCTGCGTATTCAAACAATGGAAAATCCAATACCCACAATAATTTATAGTCATGGGCTTTTCTTAAGCCAAGAGTTGTACCCATGTACATCCGCAGATCGCTTGCGGCCTTTCTTGTTTTTTCTTCTGCACCTGCAACAATTAAAATAAGGTCGCCGGCAGTTGCATTTGCGGCCGTTGCTATAGCTTTTAATTTATCTTCTGTATAAAATTTATCTACACTGCTTTTAAAAGTTCCGTCATCGTTACACTTTATAAAAACCAATCCTTTCATGCCAATCTGTGGTCTCTTTACCCACTCGATTAATTCATCTGTTTGTTTGCGACTGTAATTTGAGCAGCCCTTAACAGCAATCGCAACAACGGTTTCAGCTTCATCAAACACTTTAAAATCTGCGCCGTTAATAAGTTCAGAGATATCTTTTTGTTCCGAAAAAGTATGCGAAGGAAATTTTAAATTACATAATTTCATTCCAAACCTAATATCCGGTTTATCATTTCCATAAGTCCACATGGCATCCATCCAACTCATGCGTTCAATGGTTTCTGTGTAGTCAATATTTTTTACATCTTTAAAAATGCGGCGCACCAATCCTTCAAACATTTGCAAAATATCTTCTTGTTCCACAAAACTCATTTCACAATCTATCTGTGTAAATTCAGGTTGTCTGTCTGCACGCAAATCTTCATCCCTAAAACATTTTACAATCTGGTAATAACGGTCGTAACCACTCACCATCAGCAACTGTTTAAATGTTTGAGGGCTTTGTGGCAATGCATAAAACTGTCCTGCATTCATCCGGCTTGGTACCACAAAATCTCTTGCACCTTCGGGTGTACTTTTAATTAAAAATGGGGTTTCAATATCCATAAAATTATTTTCGTGCAAATAATTTCTGGTGCTTCTTCCTACAGCATAACGCAGCGCTAAATTTTTCTTCACAGCATTTCTGCGAAGGTCTAAAAAACGGTATTTCATGCGCAGTTCATCACCACCATCTGTATCATCCTGTATGGTAAAAGGCGGCGTGATTGATTTATTTAAGATTGTAAAACTTGCCACCGCTATTTCAATATCGCCGGTTGCAATGTTTGCATTTTTGCTGCTGCGTTCGCTCACTTTTCCTGTAACCTGCAGCACAAACTCACGACCTAACGGATTTTTATCAAGCACTTCATTCAGACTTTCATTAAAAAGCAATTGGGTAATGCCGTATCTGTCTCTTAAATCTACAAAAGTAATGCTGCCAAATTTACGCACTGTTTGTACCCATCCGGAAAGGGTTACATCTTTATTTACATCGTCTATTTTTAACTCGCCGCAGGTGTGAGAACGGAACATATTTTAATATTTGTGCGAAGATAAAAGAAAAAAAACAGCACCCCTAAATCCCTCCTGAGTTAGGACTTTGCAAACTCTACAATTAAATTCAAGTATATTATTTTTCATTTTATAATGTAAATATTTTGGGGCTGTTATCTGCGGAAATCTATTCAGCATTTGTTCGGTCTCCTTCGCTGTACCGTACAAATATGTTTGCATTTTCGCCTTTGGCGCATGCAAACATATTTGTACATCGCTCAATCCACCGCAGCCATTGGTCAGAAGAATCTTTTTTCAGCATTTATTGAGTGTTTAAAAGACTTAGTTTCTTATCCCTCGGTGCCCACCACAAATAAAACCATGAAAGAATACAAATACCAATTGTAAAAGGAATTACAGCCAAGTGTTTGTAAGTAAAAGCTCCATAAAATATTTTTGTATCAATGCCTGCAAACTCGCTTATCATCCAATAGGAGTTAGCACTTATCCAAAACACGATGGCAATATTATGTGCAGTTTCGCTAACATACTTGCGGTTTCTAAATGCAATTACAATGGCAATAATCAGGGTGGGAAATATCATTAAAATGCCCAAAGGTTTCCAAACTATACACCAGCTTATATCTTTTAATAACCAAAAAACAATGTGAAGATTTTCCATTTTTCTGTAACGTAATGGAATATTATAATGTTCGGCTTGGGGCATCAATCAAAATTTTTTAAAAATAAATTTAAAAATTACGAATAAATATTCACTGTAGTGGTGTGAATTTTATTTTTTGTAAAAGCAAAAAACTAAAAACAACTTTTACAAAAGAAACTAAGTTGTATAATTATATAATGCTTTATTCTTTAAACACTGTCAGGAAATTAAATGTGGAACAAACCTGCTTTTATTATCAGTAATTAAATTGTTGGCTTCTCTGATGCCGATTCCTGCTGCATCCTGTCCTATAATCCAGCTGCCTATAACGGGATAATTATTGTCAAACTCCGGCAGTTCAAAAAGCTGCTGGTAAACAAAACCTTCTTCACCATACTCGCCATCCGTTTTTTCAATGGTACCATAATGTTTCACCATTTCTATGTTTGCACCTTCACGTGAAAGGATGGGTTTTTTTACATAATTCTTCATACCATTTTCTTCGAAATATGCTGGTAATAAATATTCGCAGTCAGGGTTTAGTTCCCATAAAATTGGTAGTATTGCTTTGTTAGAGAGAATCATTTTCCAGCTCGGCTCAATCCAGAATATTTGATTGGTATCAACTAAAATATTTTTACCAAACTCCTCGGCTGCAAGCCATTCCCAAGGGTATAATTTAAAAATATTTCTGATGCTTTCATCTTCCATATCCACAAACTGTTTTGCATTTTCATCCCAGCCAATGTCGTCTATAAAAACAAGTTTGGTATCAAGGCCTGCCTGTGCTGCGCAGTCACGCATATACTCGGTGTTTGTAAGGTCTTCCAGCGTTTCTTTAAGGCAGGTAAAATGTAACTTACCGGGTTGTAAATACACTTTTAGATATTTCCAGTAGGCTATTAATTTTTCATGAATGCTGTTAAACTGGTCTTTGTTTTTATCAAAATCCTGAAGCCAAAACCATTGCACAATTCCTGCTTCGTATAGGCTTGTAGGTGTATCTGCATTAAACTCCAGCATTTTTATTTTGCCATTTTTATAACACAGATCAAAACGGCCAAAAATACTTGGCACATCATCATTCCAGGTTTTTTCAATGTATTCAACAAAATTTTCAGGTATTCTAAATTGAATGTACAACTTGTTATCTATTACATATTGTACAGCTTTTAAACATAGATCCCATAAGGTTGTTGTGGCTTTTTCCAGGTTGTCAACTTCATCCAAAGTAAAACTGTAGTAAGCTGTTTCATCCCAATAAGGCACATCAGTTGTATGAAAACCAAAACCAAGATTTTCTACTGCCTCTTGCCAATTATTGCGGGGAGTTGTCTTTATGCGCTGCATGTTAAAAGAGTATGGATTAAAAATTACGAAGAAGAAAAATTCTTGTGATTCCTGCGTTTAATAAAAATTACGAATTAAAGGAGTAGGATTCTTGCTATTTGTATTCACTATTAACGATTGCCTATTGCCAATTTCTAATCCCTAATTCCATTCCCTTTCCTAGCTTCCAACACTGTAGCCACCTCTACCAAATCCACCTCTAGTTACGCCTGCCTTGTAACCATTGCTGCCAATGTTTGAGCCTGTTGGGATTGCGTTTGAATAATATCCTGCCCTGCTGTAACTGCCATTGTTGTAATTGCCGTAAGGGCGAAATGCATAAAACCACAAAGCTGCCATTGCCAAACCGCCACCACCGTGGTGTGTACGGGTGTATGGTGCAGTACTGTCACCGCGCACATAAGTTTTATTGCCGCTACCCCATTCTGGTTCCTTCTTTTTTTCCTGGCAACTGGCTAATGCTGCAGTTATTAAAATGAGTTGTATAGCTTTTGACTTTTTCATTTTTGTATTTTTTATTCACTTTTCACCATTTACTTTACCGTAATAAATATCTCATAATCTTTTTTTACGGCTACTGCTTTTGTTTCGCCTTCGCTGTTTTCAGCAGTTGTATTTTGTACGCCCAAAGCAGGCACAGTATCTCGGTATTCAATCTCTTTAAACTTATTACCTTTAAACCATACTGTATGTCTGGTTATAAGAATATCATTTATACTATCCAGTTTAGTAACCGATACGGTAGTTTCTACAGAGCCGTTTTTATTAATCTCGTTCGTAAGATCTTCTTGTTTTTCCTCTTTGCAGGATGATAAAACAATTGTAACAAATAACGGAAAAATCAACCTTTTTATATTGCTCATGTATCTTTTTTTAAAATGTAAAATTACAGGATGAAAAGCAGATTTATAACCAAGTGATTTTACCGTTGGCAATATTTTCAAACTTATTATATTTCCTGTCCTCTAAGCAAATCTTCAAATACTTCTCTTCTTCTAATTATTCTTGCATCTCCATTTTCAATCAGTACTTCTGCAGGTTTTAGGCGGCTGTTAAAATTGCTGCTCATTTCAAAACCATATGCACCAGCATTGTAAAAAACAAGATAATCTCCTTCCCTAACTTCAGGTAATGAACGGTCCCATGCAAAAGTATCTGTCTCGCAAATATTACCTACAATGGTGTAAATGCGCGATGTACCGTAGCTATTACTGATGTTTTCTATATGATGATACGCATCATACATCATTGGTCTGATGAGGTGATTAAACCCACTGTCAACACCCACAAAAACAGCAGAAGTTGTCTGCTTAATTACGTTTGCCTTTACAATTAAATAACCGCTTTGGCTTACTAAATATTTTCCCGGTTCAAACCAAACCTCTAAAGTTTTTCCAGTTTCCCCTTCAAAAACTTTAAATGCTTCTGCCACTTTTTCGCCCAATAAATTTACATCTGTTTCCTTTTCTCCGGGTTGGTATGGCACTTTAAATCCACTGCCAAGGTCAATATATTTAAGTTCAGGGAAATGGGTTGCCATACCAAACATTACATCGAGTCCTTCAAGAAAAACATTAATGTCTTTGATTTCACTGCCTGTATGCATGTGTATACCTTCTACATGCAAACCTGTTGCTTTTACAATCCGTTCAATATGTCGAAGCTGGTGGATTGAGATACCGAATTTAGAATCTATGTGTCCTGTAGATATTTTATAATTTCCACCGGCTAAAATATGTGGATTCAAGCGAATGCAGATAGGGTAGGAGTTTCCGAATTTATTTCCGAATTGTTCCAGAATGGAGATGTTATCTATATTAATATTTACGCCTAACTTTTTCGCTTCCAGTATTTCTTCAAAATCAACACAGTTGGGTGTATATAAAATATTTTCTTTTTCAAAACCTGCCATTAAACCAATTTTTACTTCATTAATACTCACACAATCCAGCGATGCACCAAGGCTATGAATATAACGCAGCACATTAATGTTTGTGAGCGATTTACAGGCATAAAACATTCTTGCATTACACTTATCAAACGCATGTGTAAGTTTTTCATATTGCTGTTTTATACTTTCTGCGTAATAAACATATAATGGCGATCCAAACTGATCTGCAAGACTTTTTAAAGACTCATGTGAAAGCTGTTGATTCATTTTTGACTGATTAAATTGTTAACTGTGTTTAAAATTATTATAAAATAAAAAAGCATTTCCTTGTGAGAAATGCTTTCTGTAAAAAATCTTTATATATTGATATTTTAAGACGCTTCCTCGTTGTCAGTTACTTTTTGTTTATCCTGTTTTATTTCTGATGCCTCCTCGTTATTTGTGTCGGCCGTCTTAATAATTTCTTCTGCTAAAGCTGCACTTTCATCTGCATGGATATGAGTTGGTACTTCATTTTCTACAATGTGCAAAGAACCCATTTCACCTCCTGTTAAATTATGCTCGTGTATAATTTCTTCTCCTTGTTGTTCAAGATTATTTAATTCCGTTGCTTTAACAACTTCATTTAAATATACTTCATTAATTTTTGGTAACTCATCAGCACTGTTAATGCCAAAATAATCCATAAAAGATTTTGAAGTAGCATAAATTAACGGTTTACCAACCGCATCTTCGTTTCTTCCTTTAATAATTACAAGATCTTTTTCCAATAATTTCTGAACAGCATAATCGCAGTTTACACCACGAATACTTTCTATTTCACTTTTAGTAATTGGTTGCTTGTATGCGATAATACTTAAGGTTTCAAGCGATGCTGTAGACAGTCTTTTAATAAATTTATCTCCGTTTATAAGTGCAACAGTTTTGTGGTATTCTGGTTTTGTAAGAAACTGCCATCCTCCGCCACTTTGCTTTAATTCAAAAGCATAAAATTCCGAATCGTATTTTTCCTTTATTCCATTAATTGCAGCGTTTACCTGCTCAGTACTTGCTCGGTCCTCTATAAAACCCAACGCGGTATTTATAAGTTCAGTTATTTCTACTGCAGATAAAGCTTTATCGCTTGCAAAAATAAGTGCTTCAATATGTGGTATGATTTGGGATATTTCCATGAAGAGCAATGTGCAAAAAGGCAAATGGGCAAATATGCAAACAAAAAGTCTGCAAACTCAAAACACTATCTCTTTACGTTCTTTTACAATTTTAGAGGTCAAAAATAAATATGAAATACAATTTTCGGAAATTTGCACATATGCAAATCGTCTTATTTTCAAATTTGTTTATCCAGCCAAAGCTGCAGCGCCACTCACAATCTCACTAAGTTCTGTCGTGATAGCCGCCTGTCTTGCACGGTTATAACTTACTTTTAAAGATTTCAATAAATCACTTGCATTGTCACTCGCTTTGTCCATTGCGGTCATACGTGCACCGTGTTCGCTTGCATTGCCATCCAAAACAGCTTTATATAATTGTGTGTTTAATATCTTCGGCATTAATTCAGCAATCAAAACTTCTTTACTTGGCTCAAATATAAAATCTGCTTTTACTTTTGATGCTGTTTCTACCGTTTTTTTTACAGGCAAAAATTGCTCTGCAGTATATTGTTGTGTAGCTGCGTTTTTGAATTCACTAAATATCAACTCAACTTTATCATATTCGCCATTTGCAAAAGTATCCATGGCATATTTTGCTGCAGTCTGTACTTTTTCAAAATTTAGCCCTGTAAAAATACTCCAGTAGGTATCTACAACCTTGTAGCCATTTTTGGTAAAATGCTCAAACCCTTTTTTACCGATAGGCAATATTGTTACATTACCAGCCGACTGTTGTGACGAATATTTTTCTTTAATAAATGCTTTAGTCAGTTTTATAAGGTTACTGTTGTAACCTCCGCAAAGTCCACGATCACTTGTTACAACTATAATTAAAATCTTTGCTGCAAATCTTTCTGCTGCAAGCACCATTCCCAACTCGCCTTCAGAACTGCTTACAATATTGCCAAGCATTTCCTGAAGCTTTTGAGCATAAGGCCGCATTTGTGTAATGGCATCCTGTGCACGGCGTAACTTTGCCGCACTTACCATCTTCATAGCTTTTGTTATTTGCTGTGTACTTTGTACGCTCTTAATTCTTGTTCTAACCTCTTTTAATGCACCGCTCATGTTATAATTTTTTTTATTATATGAGTATCTAGTTTTGAGGGCGCAAATGTAAGGAAAAAGGCTTATACTTCATACACCAAACGGCGTTTAAAGCATTAGGGTTTCAAAAAAACTTAACACCAAACGGCGTTTAAAGCATTAGGGTTTCAAAAAAACTTATTTGTACATTTGCAGCCCCATGAGGAAAGGTTTTAAATGCTGTCATTTTGGCTTTATAATATTATAAGCATCATATTTGACAACCCAAAAATATTATCATAATAACTATTACAATAAAACATATTTATGCTCGGAATTATTTCTAAAATGTTTGGCGGCAATAAAAGTGAAAAGGATGTAAAAAAATTGATGCCTGATGTAGAAAAGGCGAAGGTTTTTTTTGCTTCTTACAGCGCATTAACCAATGATGCATTGCGGGCAAAAACTGCTGAATTTAAAAAAAGAATTACAACGTTTCTTGCTCCAACTGACGAAATAATTTTTCAGAAAAAAGAAAGTGCTGAAACTTTACCCGTTACCGATATTGATGGTCGAGATAGTATTTACAAGGAAATAGATGCATTGCAGAAAGACCGCAATGAAAAAATAGAAGAAATTTTATTGCAATTATTACCCGAAGCATTTGCTGTAGTTAAAGAAACAAGTAGACGCTTTAAAGAAAATGAAAGTATTACAGTTGCAGCCACTGATTTAGACAGAGAGCTTGCTGCAAAGAAATCAAATGTTGTTATTGAGGGTGATAAGGCTATTCATAAAAACAGCTGGACTGCCGCCGGTACTGTTGTAAGTTGGAACATGATTCACTATGATGTACAGCTTATTGGTGGTGCGGTTTTACATTCCGGTAAAATTGCCGAAATGGCAACAGGAGAAGGTAAAACCCTTGTAAGTACATTGCCTGCATATTTAAATGCACTAGCAGGTGAAGGCGTACATATTGTAACAGTAAATGATTATCTGGCAAAACGTGATAGTGAATGGAACGGACCGATATTTGAATTTTTAGGCCTTCGAGTAGACTGTATTGACAAACATGAACCTAACACCGATGCCCGTAGAAATGCTTACAATGCTGATATTACTTATGGTACCAATAACGAATTTGGTTTTGATTATCTGAGAGATAACATGGTACATTCTCCAGATGAAATGGTACAACGCAAACACCATTATGCAATGGTAGATGAGGTTGACAGTGTATTGATTGATGATGCACGAACACCTTTAATTATTTCTGGTCCCGTTGGCCACAGCGATAACACCCAACAGTTTTTTGACCTAAAACCACGTATTGAAAAACTGGTAGAGGCGCAAAGAAAAGCAGTAAATACTTTTTTAATAGAAGCGAAGAAAAAAATTGCCGAAGGCAATGATGATCCTAAAGATGGTGGACTTGCATTAATGCGGGCACACCGTGGTTTGCCAAAGAACGGTGCATTAATTAAATTTTTAAGTGAGTCGGGCATAAGGGTAAAATTACAAAAAAGTGAAAATTATTACCTCGCTGATCAACAGAAGTACATGCCCAAAGTTGATGAAGAACTATACTTTAGCATAGATGAAAAAAACAACCAGGTAGAACTTACCGATAATGGGTTAAACCTCATTACAAGAAACGGAGAAGATCCTGAATTTTTTGTGCTACCGGATATTTCAACTAAAATTGCTGCTATCGAAAAAACAGATCTCACAGTTGAAGAAAAATTGCAGCGTAAAGATAATTTGATGACAGAATACTCTATGAAATCGGAGCGTATTCACACTATACAACAATTACTGAAAGCCTATACTTTATTTGATAAAGACGTGGAGTATGTTATAATAGAAGAAGAAGTAAAAATTGTAGATGAACAGACCGGTCGAATCATGGAAGGCCGGAGGTACTCTGATGGATTGCACCAGGCATTGGAAGCAAAAGAGAACGTAAAAATTGAAGCATCTACTCAAACTTATGCAACGGTAACGCTTCAAAATTATTTTAGAATGTACCACAAGCTTGCGGGCATGACGGGAACTGCAGAAACAGAAGCATCTGAACTTTGGAGCATTTATAAACTCGATGTTGTAAACGTACCAACAAATGTGAAAGCCATTAGAATCGATGGGGAAGATTACGTTTACAAAACTACCAGAGAAAAATACAAAGCAGTAATTGATGAGGTAGAAAAAAACAGGGCAGATGGTCGCCCGACATTGGTGGGTACAACTTCTGTGGATGTAAGTGAACTTATCAGCAGAACGTTAAGGCAGCGAAACATTCCGCACAATGTGTTAAATGCAAAACAACATAGTAAAGAAGCACAGGTTGTAGCAGAAGCAGGGCTTGCAGGAGCAGTAACCATTGCGACAAACATGGCCGGTCGTGGTACCGATATTAAGCTTGGCCCCGGAGTAAAAGAAGCGGGTGGTTTGGCAATTGTTGGTACAGAACGACATGAAAGCAGAAGGGTTGACAGACAGCTCCGTGGCCGTGCAGGCAGGCAGGGTGATCCGGGAACATCCATCTTTTTCGTATCGCTGGAAGATAGTTTAATGCGCATGTTTGGCTCAGAAAGAATTGCTGGATTAATGGATAGAATGGGTTACAAAGAAGGAGAGGTAATCCAGCACAGTATGATCACAAAAAGTATTGAACGTGCACAGAAAAAAGTAGAAGAAAATAACTTTGGCACCCGTAAAAGATTGTTGGAGTATGATGATGTAATGAACAAGCAGCGTAACGTTGTTTATGGCAAAAGAAACCACGCTTTGTTTGGCGAAAGGCTTGCGCTTGATCTTGATAATTCTTTTTATTCTGTTTCAGAGGGGCTGATTGGTTCCTTTAAAGAAGCAAATGATTACGAAGGTTTTAAGTTGGCCGTAATTATGAATTTTGGAATGGATACAACTATTACACAGGAAGAATTAGAGAAAACTCCAATCAACATGCTTGCGGAAAGTTTATATGGCGAAGCCATTATTCATTATAATAAAAAGGTAGTTGCTTTAGGTGAACAGACAATGCCCATCATCACCAACATTCGCAAAGAGCAGGGCAACCAGATAGAAAATGTTGCAGTTCCTTTTACAGACGGTAAAAAAGGAATTCAGGCATTGGCAAATCTGGATAAATATATTGCAACAAGTGGTGCAGAACTTGGCAATGCATTGGAAAGGAGCATAACACTTTCCACCATTGATGATGCGTGGAAAGAACATTTACGTGCTATGGATGATTTACGCCACAGCGTACAAACGGCAGGTTACGAGCAAAAAGATCCACTGGTAATTTACAAAATTGAAGCCTTTGCTGCATTTAAAGAAATGGATGATAAAGTAAACAAGGATATTGTAAGTTTTCTTAGCCATGCGGGCATACCTGTGGAGGAAACAAATGCCGGACAAATTAAAGAAGGAAGGGAGCAAAAAACCGACATGCGAAAAATGAATATGAACAAGGCGCAAATTGAAGCAGCTGGCGATGATTATGCTGCCAACCAAAATGATTATTACGATCCGAGTGCGGGTGCTGCCGAAGCCGTAAAGCAAATTCCAATTACACGAGAAGAGCCAAAGATCAGCAGAAACGCTCCGTGCCCATGCGGTAGTGGAAAAAAGTTTAAAAACTGCCATGGCGCAGGAGCGTAAGAATTGATTTTAGACACAAGATATTAGACATAAGAAAGGGGAGTAACTGAAAAGTTATTCCTTTTTTTTTTGAGGCTTTAGGCAATTAATCTTTGTTCGGCAGTTGTTCATGCTGTATGTAGTAGTGCCGCCGCAAGAAATATTATTAATTAAAAAAAATTATGGCGGTAGCTACTAATGCCCATCATGCAGCCTTTGGGCGATAATTCTTTTTCAAGCTTTAAAGATGATAAATATTGAAAGGTTGGTTTTATCTTTTACATTCTTTTATTAAAAATCTTTGCCATGCAATCAACCGCTACAACCGTAAACTAATACATTGCTTCTTTACCCGAAGAAAGACAAGCTGGTGTAACAAAACTTAGAAAAATAATTTAAATAAATTTGTCTAAAGGTTTTGAAGAAGTTGGAAGGTAATATTACAGTCATAAAAAATAAATAAGGAAATAGCAAAAAAAATAATTGCCTATTAGTGCATAATAAAAAGCTGAAAAAAGATAAACTGTTCAGCGGGCTGCGGATAAAAGTGGCTACCCCTCTGAATGATTGTGCGTGGGTTTTGTGGCGGAGTAATAACGGATAGCCGCTGCCAATGTTGAGAAATATTTTGAAGATAAATGCCTCCCAAAACATTTTGCAAAATTCAATTGACAATAAAATAATATCAGTTATTTGATAAATGATGCTACGAACCAGCAACTTAAAACCTAGAACTTAAAACCTTAAATTTTCCCCTTTCAACCTTCAGCCTTTCCCCCTTATCTTTGCCGAAATTTACCCACCATATTAATAATTTATACAAACAAACATGTCAGTTTTAGTAAATAAAAATTCAAAAGTTATTGTACAGGGTTTTACCGGTACGGAAGGTAGTTTTCATGCTACGCAAATGATTGAATACGGAACCAATGTTGTAGGTGGAGTTACTCCAAACAAAGGCGGAACGCAGCATTTGGAGCGTCCGGTTTTTAATACCGTGGCTGATGCAGTTAAAACTACCGGTGCTGATGTGAGTATAATATTTGTGCCGCCGGCATTTGCAGCCGATGCAATTATGGAAGCTGCGGAAGCCGGGATTGCTCTTATAGTTTGTATTACAGAAGGTATTCCGGTGGCTGATATGGTAAAGGTGAAAAATTATTTACAGGACAGCAACAGCCGTTTGATTGGCCCAAATTGTCCGGGTGTAATTACTGCAGATGAATGTAAAGTTGGTATTATGCCGGGCTTTATTTTCAAGAAGGGTCGAATCGGTATTGTGAGCAAAAGCGGTACACTTACTTACGAAGCTGCTGATCAGGTTGCAAAAGCAGGATTGGGAATTTCAACTGCAATAGGTATTGGTGGCGATCCAATTATTGGCACAACTACCAAAGAAGCGATTGAACTTTTAATGAATGATGATGAAACTGATGGGATTGTAATGATTGGTGAAATTGGCGGCGGTATGGAAGCAGAAGCTGCAGAATATATAAAAAGTACTGGCAATAAAAAACCTGTTGTAGGGTTTATAGCAGGGCAAACAGCCCCTCCGGGCCGCCGCATGGGCCATGCGGGTGCAATTGTTGGTGGCGAGGACGATACTGCTGCTGCAAAAATGAAAATTATGGCTGCATGTGGAATACATGTAGTGGCAAGCCCTGCCGATATTGGAAAGACGATGGCTGAGGCAATCAAGAAATAATATAATTATTATGATTTTTTGAGCGGTTCATTTTATAATGAATCGCTTTTTTATTTGGCTATATTGTTAAATAATTTGCAACAGAGTGAAATAAAAAATACTTCTTCGAAATTAATTGTGTAATTACACTAAAAATTCATCATACTATCATTCGAATAATTATTCTTTTAAATTTTTGTTATGAGTAATATAAAATCGTTTGCAATACTTATTTTATTTTTTGTAATTCACATAAGTGTATTTGCTCAGGTTAAAGAGGATTACAGCTCCGAATGGAAAAAAATTGACGCCTTAGAAAAGAAAGGATTAACAAAAGATGCACTTAACGAGACCATAAAAATTTTTAAAGATGCTGTAAATAAAAATAACGAAGCACAGCAAATAAAAGCTGCCATGTTCCAAATGAAATACCGGAACATGACGGAAGAAGATAACCAGCAGAAAAATCTTTTTTTTGTTGACACATTGATTGCGCAAACAAAAGCACCTGCAAAAAATATTTTGCTGAGTATGCAGGCACAGCTGTTTCAATCCTACAAAGAAAATAACCGCTACCAGTTATACAATCGTACTGCACTCGAAGAAGAGAAAGGGAATGATATTACTACTTGGAGTATTGCAAAACTGAATGCAACCATAGCAAACTTATACAAAGCGTCTTTAAAAACTGAAGCCGTTTTAAAAGTGACTGATCTAAATGGCTTGGATGCCATTATCGACAAAGGAAAAAATACCCGGCAGTTACGCCCAACTTTATTCGATTTTTTAGAACACCGTGCATTGGATTATTTTATGAGTACCGAGAATGATGTGACAACTCCTGCTTATAAATTTATTATAAATGAAGTAGCTGCTTTTGCACCGGTAAAAGAATTTGCAGCATACAATTTTAAAACAAAAGATACCGCATCGCTTTACTTTAATGCGTTGCAGATAATGCAGGATTTGCTTGCTTTTCATTTAAATGATGCACAGCCGGAAGCCTTGCTGGATGCAGATTTAAAGCGACTGAATTTTGTAAACCAACATGGTATTTTCAACAATAAAGAAAAGCTGTACGAAAATGCATTGTTGAATATTGAAATAAAATACAGCCAAAGTCCTGCAAGTGCAAAGGCAACTTATTTGCGTGCACAAATGCTGGTAGCTTCTGCCGAAAAATACAATCCACTAACTAATAAAGAAAACCAGTATGATCTGGTAAAAGCAAAGCAGATCTGCGAAGTTGTCTATGCAAAATTTCCGAAAAGTGAAGGAGGTATAAACTGTAAAAACTTTATCAGCGAAATTGAAAAACCCTCGCTGCATTTTGATATAGAGAAAGTGAATGTACCTGCGTTACCATTTCGTGCACTTGTTACTTTTAAAAATATTGGTAGAGTATATTATAGAGTTGTACAAACAAACAGAGAAGATATTAAGCGACTGGAAAACACCAGCGATTATGAAAAAATGTGGCCTTCCATTGTAGCATTAAAACCATTAAAAAGCTGGAGTGAAATTATCCCTGACCAAAAAGATTTTCAGCAGCATGCTACAGAAATAAAATTGGATGCCTTGCCGGTAGGAACGTATTATTTACTGGCAAGTATACAAGAAGATTTTTCGCTGAGTAATAATATTATTGGCAGGGTAACTACTTATGTGAGCAACATCAGCTACATAACCAATAACAAAAATGAATTGTATGTGCTTGACAGAGACAATGGAAAACCTTTGGAGAAAGCCACTGTACAGCTTTGGACGAATACTTACAGCTACAGTTCAAGAAAATATGAAACAGTAAAATCCGGTTTGTATACAACTGATAAAAATGGTTTTGTGAAAATAGCTAAGCCTATTAACTATGAAAACAGTATTGTACAGGTTAAATACAACAACGATGAATTGTTTACTGATGATGGCTACAACAGTTATTATTACGATGATATAAATACAAAGAATAAAAGTACAAAGAGAACATTCCTTTTTACAGATCGTTCGATTTATCGCCCGGGTCAAACAATATTCTTTAAAGGAATAATAACACAGACTGATAGCACGAAGAGGAAGAGTGAAATACTGGCCAACACAAAAACTTCTGTACAATTACTTGACAGAAATAACCAAAAAATTACAAGTATAAATGTTACAAGTAATGATTACGGTTCTTACAACGGTAGTTTTAAAATACCGGAAGGTTTATTAAATGGAAATTTTTATTTGAAAGATACGCTTACAAATTCAACCCAAAATATAAGTGTGGAAGAATACAAGCGACCAAAATTTTCTGCAGAAATAAAAAAGCCAGAAGGCAGTTACCGGGTGAATGACAGCATACGGGTAACCGGCGCTGCCAAAGCTTTTGCGGGAAATAATATTGATGGTGCCAAAGTAAGTTACAGAGTTGTAAGAGTTATTCGTTACCCTATTTGGTTTGGTTATTATAGAAGTATTTATCCGCCACAGAGTAACAATGAAGAGATGGAAATTACAAATGGGATTACAACAACAGATACAAAAGGAGAATTCAATATTGTATTTAAAGCCATACCCGATGAATCCGTAGAAAAGAAAAGCCAGCCAACATTTGATTACCGGGTGAGTGCAGATATTACTGATCTAAATGGTGAAACCAGAAGTGCAACTACAATAATATCTGTATCGTATCAGGCTATACAATTGAATATTATTGCAGATGAAAAACTGTCTACAGATAATATTAAAAACATTGGCATAACAAGTACCAATGCAAATGGACAGCACGAAAAAACAAGGGTGAATTATACCATATACAAATTGCAGGAGCCAAACAGAATGTTCAGAGCAAGGTATTGGCAACAACCCGATTTGTTCACTATAAGCAAAGAGGAATATTATAAACTGTTTCCTTATGATGTATATTCAGACGAAGTCCAAATGAGTAAATGGGCGTTGGGAGAGAAGGTGATTGATGTAACAGATACTACTGCAAGAGATTCTAGATTTAAGACACAAGATATAAGATTGAAAACTGGTTGGTATAAAGTTATTGCAACAGGAAAAGACAAATATGGAGAGGAAATTAAAGCAGAAAAATTTATCCTGATAACTGGTAGTGATCCACAGACTATAGAAACAAAAGCTCCCATATTGGTTGATGTACTAAAACAAATTGCTCAACCCGGCGAAAAAATTACTTACGATATCACCACCGGATTTGATAAAATTTGGCTCATACAAAATATTGTAAGGCCCAACGAGAATTATAAAATTACTTACCCAACAGTAAGCAATGGCGAAAGATTTACAAACAGCATTGATGTAACAGAAGCCGATCGTGGCGGCATAAATATGAATTATGTTTTTGTGCAGCACAACCGTGTTTATACCGGAGCGCAAAACTTTTCTGTGCCTTGGAACAACAAACAATTAAATATTTCCTACGAAACCTTCAGAGATAAATTGGAACCGGGAAGCACTGAAAAATGGAAAATTAAAATTAAAGGTGATAATGCAGAAAAAGTAGCAGCAGAAACTTTGATAAGTATGTACGATGCATCGCTTGATCAGTTTAAACCACATGCATGGGGTTCATTAAATGGTTTATGGCCACTTAATAATAGTTATTTTAATTGGAGCGGAAATACGTTTAGTGATATTGCTAGTAATGAAAATGACCAAATCAAAAGCGTGTTTTTAAATTCTTTGGAAAAACAGTATGATTATTTGGTTAATAACGGATGGAATGAAAGTTATGGAGGGCTGATTAGGCTAAGGGGAAATTCATCAATGGCTGCCTCAGACAACGGTAGAGCTGGATTGCAAGAAGTAGTTGTCACATCCTCTAGGGTAGAAAAGAAAACTCCAATTACACAGGATGCTTTGTTAGGAAAAGTTGCTGGGGTTCAAATTAAAAGTGAAACTGTAAGTGATTTATCAATTAATCGAAACAGCAATAACATTAACGACATTCCCATCCAACTCCGCAAAAACTTCAACGAAACTGCTTTCTTTTTTCCTGATTTAAAAACGGATGTAGATGGCAATGTAGAATTTTCGTTTACCATGCCCGAAGCGCTTACACAATGGAAGTTGCAGCTAATGGCGCATACAAAAGAATTGGCAAGCGCAGTAAGCAGCAAAATAACCGTAACCCAAAAACAATTAATGGTTCAGCCAAATGCGCCTCGCTTTTTACGTGAAGGTGACCGCATGGAGTTTTCTGCAAAAATTGTAAACCTTACTGTTAATGAAATTATCGGCACTTCGCAATTGGAATTACTGGATGCTGCTACTAACAAGGTTGTTGATGGTTGGTTTAAAAATGTTTTTTCGCAGCAATATTTTAGTGTTCCGGCAGGGCAAAGTGTAGCTGTAAAATTCCCGATAGATATTCCGTTTAACTTTAATTCTGCCATGATTTATAGAATTAAAGCAATCGCAAAAGACGGAAGTTTTTCAGATGGTGAAGAAGCTGCGATTCCGGTTTTGACAAACAGGATGTTGGTTACAGAATCTTTACTATTAAACATGCGAAACACAAATTCCAAAACATTTAAGTTTGATAAATTATTAAACAGTGGTAACAGCTCAACGCTCAGCAACCACGCACTTACCGTTGAATATACAAGCAACCCGGCATGGTATGCAGTGCAGGCTTTACCTTATTTAATGGAATATCCGTATGAATGTGCAGAACAGACTTTTAGTAAATTTTATGCAAACACACTGGCATCTTTTATCAGTAATTCATCACCTAAAATAAAAGAAGTTTTTGAACGCTGGAAAATTACTGACACTGCTGCCTTAATGGGCAACCTGCAAAAAAACGAAGAGCTAAAAGCAGTACTGTTACAAGAAACGCCATGGGTATTGGCTGCGCAAAATGAAACGCAACAAAAGAAAAATATTGCTTTGTTGTTTGATATGGTTCGTCTTGCAGCAGAAAAAAATAAAACACTTGCAAAGCTGAAAGAAATGCAAAGTAGCAATGGTGGCTTTACCTGGTTTAAAGGAGGCAGAGATGACCGATACATGACGCAATACATTCTCACCGGTATTGGGCATTTAAGAAAATTAAAAGCTGTGCAGGGCAGCGATTATGAAAATTTAAAACCAATTGTTGATAAGGCATTGCCTTATTTAGATGCACGCTTAAAAGAAGAATACGATAATTTAATAAAGTACAAAGCAAAATTATCTGACAATCATTTGAGCTACACAGCTATTCAATATTTGTATATGCGCTGTTTTTTTACAGAAATAAATATCACATCATCTGCAAAAACGGCGGTAGAATATTACAAAGCTCAGGCACAAAAATATTGGCTTAGCCAGAGCAAATACATGCAGGCGATGGTAGCATTGGCGCTGTATAGAAACAATGACAGCAAAACTGCCAAAGCAATTCTTGAATCGCTAAAACAAAACAGCATCAGCAGCGAAGAGATGGGCATGTACTGGAAAGATTTTACTAAGGGCGGTTATTATTGGTACCAGGCACCGATTGAAAGCCAGGCTCTGATGGTAGAAGCATTTACAGATATTGATAAAAATATTGCAACTATTAACGACATTAAAACCTGGTTGCTAAAACAAAAGCAAACACAGAACTGGGGCAATACCAAAGCCACTGCTGAAGCGTGTTTTGCGTTGTTACTCCAGGGTAGCGATTGGTTGAGCGAAGAAAAAATGGTGACAATAAATCTTGGTAATACAATTATAAAGAGCAGCGATGATAAAACCGAAGCTGGAACAGGTTATTTTAAAAAACGCATAGAAGGTGAAAAAGTAAATCCAGAAATGGGAAATATTTCTGTAGAAATAAAATCAGTAAATAATCAACCAACAAACCAAACAACAAGTTGGGGTGCAGCATACTGGCAGTACTTTGAAGACCTTGATAAAATTACTTCCGCAGAAACTCCGCTTAAACTGGTAAAGAAATTATTCGTTGAAAAAAATACTGACAAAGGATTGGTGTTGCAGGCTATAAAAGATGGCGATGAAATAAAAGTAGGCGATAAAATAAAAGTGCGCATCGAACTTCGTTCAGACAGAGACATGGAATATGTGCACATGAAAGACATGCGTGCGGCTTGCATGGAACCTACAAATGTTATCAGCCAATACAAATACCAAGGCGGCCTTGGCTATTACGAAAGCACTAAAGATGCAAGCACAAATTTCTTTTTTAGTTGGTTGCCAAGAGGTACGTACATTTTTGAATACTCAATGTTTGTAACGCACAGTGGCAATTTTAGCAACGGCATCACAAATATTCAATGCATGTATGCACCCGAGTTTGCAAGTCACAGCGAAGGTGTAAGAGTGAGTGTAGCTCCTTAAATATTTTAAAAATTACCTTTTTAAACCGCTGTATTTAATGCAGCGGTTTTTTTATGAAAATATTTTGGGCGTGCCCCGAGAGTCGTGCTTTTCGCTGCAATCTTTTTGCTCGAATGCAGCAAAAAGCATTTCCGCTAAAATCCCTCACGCTTATCCCTCAAGTAATTTTATTTCTAGCAATGGGTTTATAAATTATTTGTTACTGAATAAATAATGCTGAAAAATATTTTACTGCTCAAGGGCTGCGGTGGACGAAGCGGTGTGCTATAATATTGGCGTGGCCCATCCATAATCCTGCATTATAGCACGGTATAGCCTATAAGGCCGAACTAAAGTTGATAGAATAAACATGGTTGAAAGTTCCAAATCTTTTAAAAATTATTACTCTGCAATGCACGATGCTGCCAACATTTTCATGTATGTAATTCCTTTTGTTTTTGCAAAATCAATATTTTTTTCAGAAATAGAATCTGGGTCATCAAAGTTTTCCAAAGCCCTTGTAATACTGTCTTCCCGCAAAATATGCAACATGGGAAAAGGTGAGCGATTAGTGTAATTTGCAGGGTCATTTTCATTGCTCCCCGCAAATAAATATTGAGGATGAAAACTTGCAAGCTGGTAAACGCCTTCATAGTTTTCTTTTAAAAGCAAGTGTTCCCCTTTATCTACCAAATCTAAATACGGTAAAAAATCCGTGAAGCCGACAGAGAAAATTATAAAGGTTGTTTCAATATTTATGTTGCTGTTTAAAAATTCAAACTCTTCTGCTAATGCAAAGAGAGCAGATTTAAAATCAGCAGTTTTTTTTACAACATAACGCACCGTTTTTTTTGTAAGTGATTTTGCAGCAAAGGGACAGAAGTTGCAACCAATTACAACTTTTTTTATCCAGTTACTGGTTTGAATAATTTCTAATTTCTCAAAACAATTTTGTGTTTCTTCTTTCAATCTTATTTGAATTGATTTATTCAAATTTCGTTTTTTGTAACAACTTTTTCTCTACTTTTTAATTATTTCTCTCAAGTGTAATCTGGTAAAGTTTTTGACTTCTTTCATTCTTTTCTAATTAAATTTATTCTCTAAACTATTATTCTATGGCATTGCATATGGTAGATGATCCTGATGGACAAGACGATTACGTTGATAACGGCGGTGGTGGAGGTAACAAAGGCGGCGGTGGAGGTGGCTTTAACCTGGGTGGTTTACTTGGCTTTTTACCTTTAATACTCGGTCTTTTTGGACGTGGAAGTAATTCTGACAACAACAGTAATGGCAACAACGGTGGTGGATGCGGGGGTAAAAGTTTAATTGTTCTTTTGCTTATCGGTGTAGCAGCTTATTTTCTTTTTTTTAGAGGTGGCTGTAATATGCTGAGTAATACGAGCGGCAATACGCAAAGTAACAATCAGTTTTCTCAAAGCGGTTATAATTTTGATGCCAACGAAACAAAAAAAGCTCAGGTGTATGAAGGGCTGGAGGATGACAGCAAAAAAAATCCATTGCCTGAAATGGTTTCACTTGCTGCATTTGCACCAACCAGACAAAACCAGGGCAAGCAGGGGAGTTGCGTTGCATGGAGTAGTATGTATGCGGCACGAACTATTTTAGAAGCAGCGAGTACAAGGCAAGACCCAAATAGTGTTGCTTATAGCCCCGCATTTTTGTACAACAATATTGCTTTGGATAATTGCCAGGGTGCTTTCATACAAAAGGCAATGGAGTTTATGCAGACAAAGGGAGCTGTACCTTTTCAGGATTTTAAATACGATGAAAATGATTGTAGCCGTCAGGCAAATGGCTCATTAGAGCAGACAGCTTCTCAAAATAAAATTCATGGGTTTCATCGGCTTACAGAAACAGATGATGTAAACGGAATAAATATTCGTGCAATAAAAGAGCATCTTGCAAAAGATGCACCTGTTGTTATTGGAATGATGGTAGGAGGAACTTTTATGCAGGAAATGATGGGTCAAAAAGTTTGGCATCCACAAGGTTCAGATCAAAATATGACTGGCTTTGGTGGACATGCAATGTGTGTGATTGGTTATGATGACAGAATAGAAGGTGGTTCATTTCAGCTAATGAATAGCTGGGGATCGGAATGGGGTGAAAATGGAATTGCTTTTATACGTTATGACGATTTTAAAAATTTTGTACGGGAAGCTTATGGGCTTGACCCATTACCAAAAAGAGGAGCTGCACTTAATGTTGCTTTTGAATGTAATGTAGGTTTGTTTAATCCTGAATCGAAACAACAGATTCCTCTAAAACTTTCTTCGGGGAATGTTTTTAAAACTGTTACTCCCATAAAAAAAGGATCAAAATTTAAGATTGAATTTAAGAATGCTGTAGAGTGTTATGTTTATATTTTTACACCTGCTGATGATGCTACAAAAAGTGTTGTGTTGTTTCCATACAAGCCTATACACTCTCCATATTGTGGTATTACGGGTTACAGATTATTTCCAAGAAAAGAATCTATCCAGGCAGACCAGGTGGGCAGCAAAGATTTGATGGGTGTTGTTGTAAGTAAGCAGCAGCTTGATTATAATGCGTTGAACACTGCGATAAATACTAGCACAAAAACTGATTTTGCATCTAAATTAAATGATGCAGTATCTGCCAATGCTATTACCAATGTATCTTTTGGCAGCGGTACAAATGGCAGTATGTATTTTAAGAGTGCGGGAGATAGTAAAAATATTATTGCCTGTATTGTAGAAATAGAAAAACAGTAATTTAAAAAAAACAGAAAAATATCTGCATCTTTTTGGGTGCAGATATTTTGTGCCTAATATTTATTTTTGCAAATGTGAAACAGACAGACATTTCTTCAAACTATCTTTCCATTCAGGAATGATTATATGAAATGTGTCAGTAATTTTTGTAGTATCTAAAACGGAATAAAAAGGTCTTGATGCGGGAGTTGGAAATTCTTTGGTTGATATCCCATTTACAACACAATGGCTATTTATTTGTAAAGAAATTTCTTTTGCAAAATCGTACCAGCTTATTTTGCCTTTGTTTGAATAATGATAAATACCCGCAATAAAATTATTAGATGTAATGATCTGCATGATAGCGATAGCCAGGTCTGCTGCATAAGTAGGGCAACCATACTGGTCATTCACGATGCCAATACTTTCTTTTATTTTCATTAACCTCAACATTGTTTTTACAAAATTATTACCGAAACTGCTGTAAACCCATGCTGTTCTAATAATAATTGTTTCCTTATTTTCTTTTAATGCTTTGTGCTCTCCATTTAATTTTGTTTCTCCGTAGAAATTTACAGGGTTTGTTACATCAATTTCAGTATAAGGATTTGTACCCTTCCCATCAAAAACATAATCAGTGGAAATATGGATTAACTTGGAATTATACTTTTTACATGCTTTTGCAAGAAAACTTACAGCGGTTGTATTGGCAGCAATGGCTGTTTCTTGTTCGACTTCCGCTTTATCCACTGAAGTATATGCAGCGCAGTTTATACATATATCAATGTGGTTCTTTTCAAAGAAATCATTGACAACATTTTCATCTGTAATAGAAAGTTGTTCCTTCGTAAGAAATAAAAAAGTATAAAAAGGATAGTGATTCTCTAGTTGCTGAAATTCAAGCCCAAGCTGCCCGTTGGCACCTGTTACTAAAATAATTATTTTCTGCTGTGAGTTAGGTTGCATTACATTTGAAAATTATTTTTACAATTTTCAAATGTTGGTTGATTAAGATCCTTCATTGAAATTGTTTCTTTACCGGCTTCTATTTTCCAATTAATATTTAAAGAAATATCGTTGTATGCCAATCCCGCTTCTTGGTCTTTATTGTAAAATTCATCACATTTATAAAAAACCTCTGCCGTCTTGCTGAGCACGGAGTAACCATGCGCAAATCCTTTTGGTACCATTAATTGCAAATGATTTTCTGCTGATAATTCCAAAGAAAATACTTTTCCAAAACTGGGAGATCCTTTTCTTAAATCAACTACAATATCTAAAATATTACCTGATAAAACCCTTATAAATTTAGTCTGTGCAAATGGTGCAAGTTGGTAATGAAGACCTCTAATTACACCATACTCAGAACTTGCCTGATTATCCTGTACAAATTTTATACTAACACCTTCAGCTTTGCAGATATTTTCATTATAACTTTCAAAAAAATAACCACGGCTGTCGGTAAAAACCTTTGGTTCAAAAATCAACAATCCTGGGAAATCCGTTTTGTGAAAAGGCATAAGATTAGTTGGTAATTTTTAAATTAATTAATAGTGATTAAAGCGCAGAATTCTTTTATTTCTTCATTGTACTATCCATTCTGATAAACTTTTTTAAAAAATGCAATTGTTTCTACCAACCCATTTTCAAATCTTTTTGTAGGAGCATAGCCTAATAATTCTTTTGCGAGAGAGATATCTGCCAAAGAGTTTCTAATATCTCCGACTCTTGGCTCTCTGTAGGTAGCTTCCCAATGGCTTTCTAGGCTTTCTTTACAAATATTATATAAATAATTTACAGAAAAATTTTCACCGACAGCTACATTGTATACCTTATTTAATGCAGTTTTATTTTGAGTAAGCATGCCTTTTACATTAATTTGAACAGCGTTGTCAACAAATGTAAAATCCCTTGTTTGCTCACCATCTCCATTTATGTAAACCGGTGTTTCTTTCATTATCCCTTTCACAAATAAAGGAATAACTGCAGCATAAGCTCCATCCGGATCTTGTCTTGGGCCAAAAATATTGAAATACCTAAAGCCCATAATTTTTAATCCATATACTTCGGCAAAAATTTGCGCATACAATTCATTTGTTTTTTTTGTAGCTGCGTAAGGTGAAAGACAATTCCCAATTTTAGATTCTACTTTAGGTAGTGTTGGCTCATCACCATACACGGATGAAGAAGATGCATATACAAACTGCTTTATATTATTATCTACTGCAGCTTTAAGCATGTTCACAAAACCGCCAACATTTACATCATTAAAATATACTGGTTCTTTAATAGAACGGGGTACAGAACCTAACGCTGCCTGGTGACTTACATAATCAATACCCTCACAGGCTTTGTTGCAATCTTCAAAATTTCTTATTTCGCCCTGTATAAATTCAAAAGCAGAGTATTGTTTTAACACTGCTAAATTACTCTCAAAACCATTTACCATATTATCAAGCACACGAACTCTTGCTGCACCATTTTTTAAAAGGTATTCAGCTAAATGCCCCCCAATAAAACCTCCGCCACCGGTTACTAAAAATTTTTTATCTGCTAAACTTCCTTCGTGAAATAATTCCATATTGTATTTTCATTTATAAAAAACGTTCCTATTTACAGTTTTAAACTTTATAAACTTTTGTAAGTACGGCTTTCAATAATGTTCCTGTAAGTTCCTTTTAAATCAAAAATAAGGGCATCCGGTTTTGTTACAGATGCAAAGTATGCATCATCATAATCTTTGTAACCTGCATGCGGTACAGCAACAATAATTGCATCGTAATTGTTACCTACGATGTCAGTAAGTTCAAAACCATATTCATGATTTAGTTCCTGACTGCTTGCATGTGGGTCAGTAATATCTACATTTAACGAAAAAGATTTTAATTCTTTTACAACATCAGCAACTTTACTGTTTCTTATATCACTCACATTTTCCTTAAAAGTTGCACCCATTACTAAAACTTTTGCATCTTTTATATTGCCTGTATGCTGAATAATGTGTTGTAAAACCTTTTTTGCTACATATCCTGCCATCCCATCATTTATATTTCTACCTGCAAGTATCACCTGGCTGTCATAACCAAGTTCTTTTGATTTGTAGGTTAAATAATAAGGATCAACACCAATACAGTGACCTCCTACAAGTCCCGGTTGAAAGCGAAGGAAATTCCACTTTGTTCCTGCAGCTTCTAAAACTTCAAAAGTATTTATATTCATTTTATCGAAGATGATGGAGAGTTCATTCATCAATGCGATATTTAAATCTCTTTGTGTGTTTTCAATTATTTTGGCAGCCTCTGCAACTTTTATTGAAGAAGCCCTGTGCACACCTGCTTTTACTACAAGTTCATAAACTTTTGCAATTTCATCCAGGCTTTCATCGCAGCAACCGCTTACAACTTTTGTAATGGTTGTAATAGTATGTTCTTTATCGCCCGGATTTATTCTTTCCGGTGAATAGCCTATCTTGTAATCTGTAACCATTTTCAACCCCGATAATTTTTCAATAACCGGGACACAATCTTCCTCTGTACAACCAGGATAAACTGTACTTTCATACACTACATAATCACCTTTTTTTATTACTTTACCAATAGTTTCGCTTGCACGAATTACCGGTATCAAATCGGGTACATTGTGTTCATCTACAGGTGTTGGGACGGCCACAATAAAAAACGTGGCTTCTCTTAAAACATCTAAATCATTTGTAAATTCTATATTACAACCATCAAAGGCAGATGCTTCCAGTTCTTTACTTGGGTCTATTTTATTCTGCATCATTTTTACCCTGTCTGCATTTATATCAAACCCAATAACTCTAATTTTTTTTGCAAACTCCAATGCTATTGGTAAACCAACATAACCTAATCCTATAACAGCAAGCTTTTGTTTTTTCTGTACTAGTTCCTGATACATTTATTAATAGTGTTTTGTATTTTAAAAAGTAATTTTTGTAAATTCTTTCGGCAGCTTATTTAATTCTTCTTTTGGTAAATTTTTAAAATATTCATAAGTCATTTTAAGTCCATCAGCACGATTAATCTTTGGTTCCCACCCTAATATTTCTTTTGCTTTTGTAATGTCCGGTTGTCTTTGTTTTGGGTCATCTACCGGTAAAGGTTTAAATATTATTTTTTGAGTTGTTCCGGTTAACTTAATAATTTCTTCCGCAAAATCTTTCAATGAAATTTCATCAGGATTACCAACATTTACAGGTTGGGCATAATCGCTCATCAACAATTTATAAATACCATCTACCAAATCATCTACATAACAAAAACTCCTTGTCTGGCTGCCATCACCAAATACCGTTAAATCCTCACCTCGTAAAGCCTGCCCAATAAATGCAGGCAATGCACGCCCATCATTCAGCCTCATTCTTGGACCATAGGTATTAAAAATTCTGATTATTCTTGTTTCCAGATTATGAAAAGTATGATAAGCCATGGTGATGGCCTCCTGAAATCTTTTAGCTTCATCGTAAACTCCTCTTGGCCCTACAGGATTTACATTTCCCCAATATTCCTCGTTTTGTGGATGCACTTTTGGATCACCATAAACTTCGCTTGTACTTGCAACAAGTATGCGGGCATTTTTCGCTTTAGCTAGTCCCAAACAATTGTGTGTACCCAGTGAACCAACTTTTAAAGTTTGGATAGGTATTTTTAAATAATCGATTGGGCTTGCAGGCGATGCGAAATGTAAAATATAATCCAGCCTCCCGGTTACATGAATAAATTTTGAAACATCGTGGTGATAAAATTCAAAATTTTGTAATGGAAATAAATGTTCAATATTTTTAAGATCACCGGTTATCAAATTATCCATGCCTATAACATGGTAACCTTCTTTTATAAACCTGTCACTAAGGTGCGAACCTAAAAAACCGGCAGCACCTGTTATTAATATTCTTTTTTGCAAAATATAATTTTTTATTTTTTTGATGTTGTTACTGCTTTACGACCAACACTTTCATAATGAAAACCAAGATTCTCCATCTGTGAATTTTCAAATAAATTTCTCCCGTCAAATATTGCTTTGCTTTTTAAAGCAGCACTAATTTTTTCAAAATCAGGCGTGCGAAATTCATTCCATTCTGTTGCAATAATTAAGGCATCAGCATTCTTTAATGAATCATATTGGTTTTTTGCAAAGCTGATCTTTGTCCCATAAATAGCTTCAGTATTTTTCATTGCTTCAGGGTCAAAAACACTTACAGTAGCACCTGCGCTTAATAATTCATCAATAATAACAAATGCAGGTGCTTCTCTCACATCATCTGTGTTAGGCTTAAATGCAAGGCCCCATATTGCAAAATGTTTACCACTTAAGTTGTTGCTGTAAAAAGAATTTATTTTAGGGATAAGATGTAATTTTTGTTCTTTATTTACTTTCATTACAGCATCTAAAATTTGGAAATCATAATCCACTTCATTTGCACTTTTTGCAAGTGCCTGCACATCTTTTGGAAAACAGCTTCCACCATATCCTATACCTGGAAATAAAAAACGTTTACCAATTCTTTCATCGCTACCAATTCCTTTACGAACCATATCCACATCTGCACCAAGTCGTTCACACATCTGCGCAATTTCGTTCATGAAACTTATTTTTACTGCAAGAAAAGCATTGGCAGCATATTTTGTAAGTTCTGCACTTTGTTCATCCATAAAAATAATTGGGTTTCCCTGCCTTACAAACGGTGCATATAATTCATTCATTATTTTTATAGCTCTGGGAGATTTTGTCCCTATTACAACTCTATCAGGCTTCATAAAATCTTCTACTGCCACACCCTCTCGTAAAAATTCAGGGTTGCTTACCACATCAAATGCAGTGCTTAAATCTTTACCCTCATCTAGTACTTTGGCACTGCTTTGTAAAATGACATTTCTAACTTTTTCTGCTGTTCCAACAGGTACCGTACTTTTATCAATAATAACTTTATAATCTGTTGGCTTTATAAGTTTTCCAAGGTCTTCAGCAACACCTAAAATATATTTTAGATCTGCTGCACCATCTTCCCCGGGAGGAGTAGGCAGTGCTAAAAAAATTATTTCTGCTCCGTTTATTGCATCACTCAACGATTGAGTAAACATTAATCTTCCTTCTTTTTGATTGCGTAAAAAAAGATTTTCCAGTCCCGGTTCGTACATTGTTATTTGCCCACTAGAAAGTTTTTTAATTTTTTCTTGATCAATATCCACGCAGGTTACTATGTTTCCTGTTTCGGCAAAACAAGTACCTGTAACCAATCCCACATAACCTGTTCCTACTACTGTAATTTTCATATCTAATTATTTTTTTTGTTTATAAAACTAAGAACATGCTGCACAATAAATGCCTGTTGCTCTTCATCCAATTCGGTATGCATTGGCAATGAAATTACTCTTTCTGTAAGCCAGTCAGTTATGGGTAAATCAAAATCATTGCCGCCAAAAGCATCAAACATTTTTTGCTTATGGGCAGGCACAGGGTAATAAATCATTGAAGGAACACCGTTTTCAGCAAGATATTTATTTAACGCATTTCTGTCAGTATTGTGAAGCGTTAAAGTATACTGGTGAAATGCGTGATTATTATTATCAGCTCTATATGGTACGGTTATTTTATCATTGCCTGCAAAAGCGGCATCATAGTAGTCAGCAGCTTTTCTTCTGGCAGCGATATATTCATCAAGCTTTTTAAGTTTAATTTGTAAGATAGCTGCCTGCATTGCATCCAATCTTGAATTGCAACCAACCACATCATGATAATACTGAATTCTCTGACCGTGAGATGCAATCATTTTTAATTTTTCCGCAAGTGCATCATCGTCAGTAAATATAGCGCCACCATCACCAAAAGCGCCGAGGTTTTTTGATGGATAAAAAGAGGTGCAACCTACATGACCTATGCTTCCTGTTTTCTTTTTTGTTCCATCGCTAAATTGATAATCATTACCAATTCCCTGCGCATTATCTTCAATTACAAAAAGATTGTGCTTTTTTGCAATGGCCATAATGGCTTCCATATCTGCCGCATGCCCGTATAAATGTACAGGAACAATTGCTTTTGTTTTGGGTGTGATTGCTTTTTCAATAGCATTTACATCCATGCAAAAAGTAGCTTTATCTACTTCTATAAAAACTGGTTTTATGCCTAAAAGCGCTGCTACTTCTACAGTTGCTATGTAAGTGAAAGAAGGAGTTATTACCTCATCGCCGGATTGTAAACCCAATGCCATCATGGCTATTTGCAGTGCATCTGTACCATTTGCGCAGGTTATAACATGTTTTGATTGATGGTAAGCGGCAAGTTCATCTGCAAATGCCGTAACTATCGGCCCACCAATAAAGCGTGAGCTTTCCATTACATCAATAACCGCCTTGTCTATTTCTTCCTTAATTTTAAGATACTGCGATTTAGTATCTACCATTTGTAGTGGCCTCATATTTTCTTTTTTGCGGCGGCAAAGATACGATTTACACACACTAAAATTGTGTATCGTACACATTCAAAGCAGCGATAGCATTTTAAAATAAAATTGCCTTTACATTTGTTTAAAAATAAGCACATTGGCACTATTTCTATACAATATATTTTTAATTTTTTATCAAATTGGTATTAAGGTAGCTTCTTTAAAAAGTAATAAAGCAAAACTTTGGCTTGCAGGGCGGGAAAACATTTTTGTAAAACTTGAACAATGGCGTTCACAATTACCTGAAAATCAAAAAATAATTTGGATGCATTGTGCAAGTTTGGGGGAGTTTGAACAGGGCAGACCACTGCTAGAAAAATTTAAAGGGAATAATACAGATCATCAGATATTACTCACCTTTTTTTCGCCCAGTGGTTATGAAGTAAGAAAAAATTACAAGGGGGCGGAAGGAGTTTTTTATTTACCGATGGACAGCAAAACTAACGCACAAAAATTTATTACAACTTTAAAACCCACATTGGTTATTTGGGTAAAATACGAGTATTGGTTTTATTATTTAACCGCATTAAAGAAAAAAAATATTCCTGTAATATTAATCTCTGCTGTTTTTAGAAAAAGTCAGCCTTTTTTTAAATGGTATGGAAAAATTTGGAAACAAATTCTGCAGTCCTTTGATAAAATATTTGTTCAAAACACAGAATCTGTTTCTTTGCTACAAACGATTAGTTTTGCACAGAATACAGCTGTAATAGGCGATACAAGGTTTGACAGGGTTTTAGATAATGCTAAAAACCAAAGCCCATTGCCTGATGTACTTTTAAATTTTGTAAACAACAGTCAAGTTATTATTGCCGGAAGTACCTGGGAAGAGGATGAAGAAGAATTGGTGCATTATGCTAATACAAATAAGAAGATAAAATTTATTATTGCACCCCACGAAATTGATGGAGAACGAATAGCGGATGTAAGAAAACTCTTTAAAAATTCAATCCTATTTTCTCAGCTATCAGATACATATATAAATGAGCAGGTAGTAATAATTGATAATGTAGGGCTGCTGGCAAGTTTATACCGGCTTGCAGATATTGCTTATATTGGTGGTGGTTTTAATGACAGCGGTATTCATAATATTCTGGAAGCAGCTGTATTTGGAAAACCATTAATCTTTGGCCCTGTCTATGATAAATATATCGAGGCAATACAACTTGTTGAAGCTGGAGGTGCTTTTAGTTTTACCAATGCATTGGAGTTGGAGGTTCTGCTAAATACATTATTAAAAGACGAAACTTTTTCACAAAATGCCGGAGAAGTATGCAAAAATTTTGTGTATAAAAATGGCGGTGCAACAAATAAAATTATGGAATATCTTTACGAAAAACGTCTTCTTACCAATTGATCAAACTGCTTCACAGTTTCATTTTTATCGTCCCAGCCCAACTTTAATTTTAGTTCTCTTCTTATCCAATATTCCGCTTCGGGGTAAATAGCGTAATTATTTATTGTTTTAATACTCCTTTCATACATAGCATCGTCTCCCCTAAACAGTTCGCTTAAAAATTTAAACCGGTCATTAATTCCTATGGCTTTTTTTAAATCTTTAACGGGCGTATCCTTTAATGTATCGCTAAGTTCAAAGCTTGTTTGTTTAAGCCTGTCATTTAAAGAAACATGGTTATTTGTAGGAAGGGTTTCGTGTACTTCTTTGATATTTGGAAAAAGTGAAACAGCTGCGTTTTGTCTTCCTGCTAATGTGGGCACATCATCAATAGCATCAAACAAAACAGGCGGTTTATTTTGATGAGAAAGTTTTGTACGTTCATCTGCATTTTTTTTAATCTCATCCAGTTCTGCCTCAAGTTCAGCTTCGTCTATTTGTAAGACCTCCAAAGTTTTTTCTTCAGCTCCAGATTCAAATTTTATTTCCTGTAGCTTTTTTGGTATAAATTGTTTGGCAATATTAATTGTAGTTGTGTTTGTGCTTAAAGTAACCTGAGGAGTTATTTTTTGTAAATGCAAAAGCTCAGATTCAATCATTTTTAAAGTTGTGATCAACTCTTCAATGGTCGCTTTTTTTTTAAGCTTTTCACTCAATAAATTACAAAGTGTTTCCACCCGTTCCATATTGTAAAATTTAAATATTATCGATGGCTAATTACTAAATTTTTGTTTTGTGCTTCAATTTTTATCTTTAATATTTGCAGCGTTGAGTTAAAGTTACGCAACACAATTATAAAATAATAAGAATGTTCATAGAACCTAATTTTAGAGGCGATAGGAAAGGTTGGATAGAAGTTATTTGTGGCAGTATGTTCAGTGGAAAAACAGAAGAATTAATTCGCAGATTAAAAAGAGTAAAAATTGCGAATTTAAAAGTTGAAATTTTTAAACCCGCTTTAGATGTGCGTTACGACGAAATTAAAATTGTAAGCCACGATACAAATTTCATACACAGCACACCGGTGAAAAATGCTCACAGCATTTTATTAATGGCTCAGAATGTAGATGTGGTTGGCATTGATGAGGCACAGTTTTTTGATGCTGAAATTGCTTTTGTGTGTGAGCAGCTAGCGTTAAAAGGTATAAGGGTTATCGTTGCTGGGTTAGATATGGATTATCTGGGAAAACCTTTTGGACAGATGCCCAACCTATTGGCCGTCGCAGATTATATTACAAAACTTCATGCAATTTGTATGCGTTGTGGCGGAATGGCAAGCATATCTTACCGCAAAATTGCCACCGGCGGACAGGTTTTACTAGGTGAAAATGATATCTACGAACCAAGGTGCAGAGAATGTGCTCAGGCAGCGGAGTGATTGTTGATTTGTTGAATAGTTAATTGGTTGATTCGATTTGCCAATTGTAAACTGTAAACTGCTAACAGTTTTGAAGCATGAACATTGGAAGATTCGCCGAGCTTTTAAATCCCGCTTTTCGTTACAATCTTTTGCTCAAAAGCAGCAAAAGGATTTTCGCTTCAATCTGGGCTATTTTCATCAGTAAATCTTTTTTCAGCTTTTATTGAAGCGAACCATTCCACACTAACCAATTCCCACCAGTCACTAGCAACTTCCCTCTAACCACTCCCTACTAGCCACTCCCCACTTCCCACTTTCCTGTTCCTTCTTCCCAAATAAAGCCTTTATTTTGCAGTTGTGATGAAACGCACTTTTGCATTGCTAAAAAAAGATATTTTGCTCGAGCTTCGGCGTCAGCATACTTTCTATGGAATATTGCTTTATATAGCTTCTACTGTTTTCGTTATTTATCTTTCCTTACCTGATAGCCCCGATGGCAATGTGTGGAACAGCCTTTTTTGGGTAATACAATTATTTGTGTGTGTAAACACTGTAGCAAAAAGTTTTTTGCAGGAGTCAAAAGGTTTGATGCTGTATTATTACTCCATTGCCTCACCCATTGAATTCATTATAGCAAAATTACTTTTCAATATTATATTAATGTTGCTGATGAGCAGCGTCAGCCTGTTGTTGTTTTATTTCTTTTTAGACAGCCCTGTTTTAAATTACTGGCGTTTTTACGGAATTGTATTATTGGGTGGCACAAGCATAAGTCTCACTTTTACATTAATGAGTGCCATAGCTTCCAAAGCACAGCAAAATGCGGCATTGATTGCCATTTTAGGATTTCCGGTTATTTTACCACAATTATTATTATTAATGCGCCTTAGCAAATCAGGCTTTGCAGAAGTTTTTAGAGACGGGGCTGTTTTGCAATTGGCTGCTTTAATTGTGGATCTTGATGTTTTGGTTTTTACACTTGCTGTTATTCTTTTTCCTTTTTTATGGAAGGATTAAATCTTATTTACAACAATACAAACTTTTAAAAATTAAATTATGAAAACTATTGGTTTGGTGGGCGGAACAGGTTGGGTTTCTACCTTAGACTATTACAGATATTTTAATGAGCTTGTATTTAAAAATACTGATGGAGAAAAAACCGCAGAAGTTATGATCAACTCTGTAAATTATCCGGCCATTGCTAAGCTTACTGCGTCAGGCAAGTGGGATGATATTACAAAAATAATAATCGAAGCAGCCCTTGCACTACAAACTGCCGGCGCGGATTGTATTTTATTAGGGGCAAATACTATGCATTATATTGCTCCACAGGTAAAGTCCGCGATCAATATTCCATTTATTCATATTGCAGAAGAAACAGGTAAGGAGATTAAAAAGAAAGGGCTAAAAAAAGTTGCTTTGCTCGGAACGAAATACACCATGCAATTGCCTTTTTTTAAAGACGTTTTAGCAAGTATGGGAATAGAGACCATTATACCATTTGAAAGCGACATACACATTATAAACGACGCTATTTACAAAGAGTTGGCGTTGGGAATTATTACTGCGGTTACAAAGGAAAATTATTTGCAAATAATGCAAAAACTTCAACAGGATGGGGCAGAAGGAATAATTTTAGGCTGTACAGAAATCCCGCTTCTCATCAAACCAAATGATTTTGATTTACCGCTTTTTGATACCACTTTTATTCACGCAAATGCAGCAGTAAACTTTTCTTTGGGTGAATAAATCTTTCGTATTTAAAAAGGGTTTCTGTAGCGGGAGCGCAATAAAATAACAAGTTTAACTAATACTCAAACAATCATTACCCTTATCTTTGCGCCCTCAATAAAAAATAGAAGTATTTTGAAGAAAAACTGGTGGAAAATATTGTCTTTTCT
>ENA-OBIO01000002-OBIO01000002.1-metagenomes-genome-assembly--contig:-NODE-2-length-158829-cov-5.50246_pt1 | contig 158829 bp, 142 predicted proteins | sample MGYA00153383_OBIO01 | MGnify analysis MGYA00153383 | reverse complement strand
AGTGGGCACTTTTCAGTATCGGGCATTTTTTGTTTTCTTTGGGGGTAAAGATATTCAATTAGCATTGCGATTACTGATAAGACTTATGCTGAACACCCACTCTTTTTTGTACATAGCAAAAAGCATGTTCGTAATACAATAACTGCTTTTATAAAGTCGATTTTTAAAGAAAAAAACAGATTCAAACGGCGCATACTGATAGGGGAAAATTGACGCAACGTTCGGTGAGGGTTGAGACGGTGCTGAAAAGTAACGTAGCAGAAGTGAGCGATAAAATTTTTGTGCAAGTGAAAAATACGATTATAGTTGACGCTACGTCCGCTAAGGGGCAAGACGTTGCTGAGAAGTAAAATAATGATTTGCCGGTTTAAAAGAATACCATCAAATTAAAACAAATATATGGTTAGCTGCCAGTTGTTTTTTCAGTAAAAAATCTTCCTCTCTTTTTAATCTTAATACCAAAAAAACATTTTGTTTTGTAACCGTTAAACCGGCGCCATGCACATCATTTGTCTTTCAATACATCATGTACTTTTCTGCCTTCTTTTACGATGAGCTCAATGGTTTCATAAATATCTTTTTTTGAGGTTCTAAAATTTACAATACAAGCCCTTAGGCAATATCTATCCTTAATAACTGCGTTGGATAAAAACACTTCGCCACCCTGCTGCAGGTTATTCAACACCTGCTCATTTAGTTTATTTATATACAGCTCATTTTCTTTCTGCTTTGTTTGGTATTCTGCAGGAATATATTGCAGTGTAGTAATGCTCAGGTTGTGCATGACAGCCTGGAGCTCTGAATGCCTTTTTGCTTCTTCAAACAACAATTCAGCCAGCGCTATATCATCTTCAATCATTTGTATGTACCCATTTTTACCCACCTGCTGCAGCGCCATCCAAACTTTTAATGCTCTAAAACCTCGGGAGTTTTGAAACCCAAATTCATAATAATTAAGTGATGTCTCATCGCCCTGACTACTAAAATTATAATAGGCGGCATGAGAACTGTATGTATCAATTAAATGTTGCGGATTTTTTACCAATACGCAGCCAGCTTCCAGTGGCGCATACAGCCATTTATGTGGGTCCAGCGCAATAGAATCTGCCTCTTGCATTCCATTAAAAAGTTGCTTATAGCCTGGGCAAATTACTGCGGGAATTCCATAAGCGCCATCAATGTGAAACCATAAATTGTGTGCTTTACAAAGGGTAGCAATGGCAGAAAGATCATCTACTACACCGGTACTTACATCTCCGGCATTGCCAATTACGAGGAAGGGCTTTTTGCCATTTTTTATATCTGCATCAATAGTGTGTGCGAGTATGGATGTGTTCATTTTATTGTTTGCATCTGTATCTATCCAGCGGATGGCATTTGTGCCATGGCCAAATAAAACAGCCGCCTTTTCGATCCATGTATGGGTAGCTTTTGAGCAATAGAAAACCATTTCGCCAGCGGCATTTGTCAGCCCTTTTTCTTTTAACTCCTTGGGCGCTTTGGCCGTTCTTGCTGCTAGAAATGCAGTAAAATTTGCCATGTTTCCACCGCTTACCAACAGCCCGCTGCAGCCCGAAGGCGCTCCTATAAATTCAGCCAACCACTGCACCGTTTGCTTCTCTATTGCTGTAGCCATGGGGCTCAGAATATTGGCACCTACATTAGCGTTCACGGTAGTAGCTAACAAATCTGCCAAGGCGCCGATAGGTGTTGGCGAGGACGTTATGTAGCCAAAAAATTTAGGGTGGCCATTGAGCAGAGAATGATTAAATAACAACTCTGTAGCCCTGTTAATTATTTCCGTTGCAGCAGTTCCATCATTGGGTAAAGGAGCATTCCCCAGTATCTGCTGTATTTGTTTGGGCGTTTCTCCGGTTGTAACGGGTTTTTGTTTTATAGTTTCAAGAAAACCTGCAATGGCATCTACCAAGTGATACCCAATATTTTTAAATTCATCTCCACCCATTTCAAAAGGTGATTCTCGGTTGTCTTTCATATTAAGAATTATTAATTTTAATATATCATTTCTTCACAACATTCATATCCTCCTTCAGGAGTTCTTGACGGCCGTAACCGTCTTTGCACTTTAACCCTTAGCAGTAATTTACAGCTTCATTTTAATAACTTTAATTTATTTATTGTTTTTCTGTATGGCAAAGTTTCCCATTTTATTGTTTTTTTTGTTCGTTGGGCAGTCATGTGATTTTATAACCAATAGCAAAACAAAAGATCAACATGTGGCACCTGTAGTTTCTGATACCGTTGCAACTGTAATAACTGATAAGCCAAAACAACTTACAACAACAGTTATCTTAGATAAAGACATTAACAGTATTACCCGCCAACAGCTGGTAACCTATGCAAAAACCCTGGTTGGTATTCCCTATTTGGATGCGTCTGTAGATCCAACAAAGGGTTTTGACTGTTCCGGTTTTATTACCTATGTTTTTAATCATTTTCAAATAGCTGTTCCCCGTTCATCCGTTGATTTTAGCAATGTTGGCAAAACCATTGATGTACAAAGTGCCAAAGAAGGCGATTTAATTTTGTTTACAGGAACGGTGGATTCTATACGCATTGTTGGCCATATGGGTATTGTAACAGAAAATACTGATACTTTACGATTCATACATTCTACCTCCGGTAAAGCTTATGGCGTTACTGTAAGTGCGTTTACCAAGCATTACAAAAAGAGATTTGTAAAAGTTGTGAGGGTATTTTCTGACTGATGTGAGCAAGGGCAATAAAGTACCAGAATGGAATACGATTAATATACGCAAGTTGCAGAAGGGACCGTGACATTGCTGCGAAAGTCGACTGATATGTACAACTACATTTTTAAAAATCGTAATGAGATTATAATTGACGCAACGTCCACCAAGGGGCGAGTCGTTGCTGAGAAGTAAAAAATCAACTATTTCTTTTTAATAGTCGTGTCAAAAAATTCAAGTTCTTTTTTGCTAACCCATTTAATAAATTTAGCAATGTCTTCATGTTCCTTCAGCCTATCCACTGTATTATAATAAGTCTTTAGTTCTGTTTCTGTAAAAACGGCATGTACTTTTGCCTGGCAAATTTTATGCATCGGCACGGTTGGCGAATCCTTGCCGCCCTTGCTTGGCGGTATTAAATGATGTCGCACAATTGGTTCAGCCAACTCACGATTGCAGAGTGGGCACTTATCGGTATCGGGCATTGTTTGTTTTCTTTGGGGGGTAAAGATATTCAATTAGCATTGCGATTACTGATAAGACTTATGTTGAACACCCACTCTTTTTTGTACATAGCAAAAAGCATGTTCGTGGTACAACAACTGCTTTTATAAAGTCGATTTTTAAATAAAAAAGCAGATTCAAACGCTACATGCTGTTAGGGTAAGATTGACGCAACGTTCTGTGAGGGCCGAGATGTTGCTGAGAAATAACGTTGCAGAAAATGGAAGATAAAGTTTTCGTGCAGGTGAAAAATGACATTATATTTGACGCAACGTCCGCCAAGGGGCGAGACGTTGGTGCGAAGTAGTATTTCTTAAAGACGAACATATTGTATTCTGAAATATGCTGACACAGGTTTTTCCCCGTCGAGGTTAGTGGCACACTAAACTTTTCCCCCTAGTTTTTGCTTGATAAGTATATAAGTACTTTCAATGTTATTGGGAAAATGTGTAAAAAAAGATGAAATGATTTTATACAATTTTTCAATAATTTAAATTGTGCCCGAAATATGGTTATCTCACCTACCATGCATTTCGGTTTTAAACTTAATATTTTACAAAATGCGTACTAAAAATATTCGCATCGTTCTGCAGAATTAAATGATAAGTACCACCCTCTAAAGCATTACCCAATAATTGAATATTTTGGTTGGGATTTGTAATGTTTATGCTTTGTTGTAAAACAGATTGGCCTAATGAATTGTATATCGTTAAAGCGTATTTACCAACAAGTATATTTTTTGTTTGTAAAACAATGTTATTGTTGGCAACCGGGTTAGGTGACACCTGAATAAATCCTTTTGAACCGAGATTAATAACTGCCACATTACTATAACTAATACTGCCATTTTTATTAATAATTTTTATGCGGTAATAGTTGCTGCCATTTAATGGGTCATTATCTATAAAGTTATAATCAGCAGTTATATTGCCATTGGCAGATACCGTATTTATTGGTTGAAATGTGGCGGCATCCCTACTACGTTCCACCTGATAACTAGCTACATCCTGTTGCTCAAGAGCCTTCCAGGAAATATTGACTTTATTTTGGTTTACAATAGATGCTGTAAGTGTAATTGTGGTTGGCAAAATATTGCCGCTTATCAATTGGATATTTGTTCTTCCAGCCGAATCAACAGGAAACACTATAGTATTTGTAGCACTATTGTTAACAACCAAGAGGCTAGAGTGGTCTGTGTTCCAACTGGTAACCGGCAAAACATCTCCATTGTTATAGGCAAAAAACATGATCTTGAACTTAGGGTCTATGCTGTTACTTTCTACCACCAGCCTTGGAAGTTTATTGTTGGGCGAAGCGCCACTTATAGGGTTGGTGATAGAGTCTACATAAGCCGGTACCGTAGCATTTACAGCTCCTGTATTATTTAATATTCTTACCAAAAAACGTCTGTTACCTGTAGCAGCAGGTTCTTTAAAAATGATGTCGTTTCTATAGTTGTTATCGGTAAGGTTTTGCATTGTACTTTCAACAGTTAAATCAATAGGCAATTGAGCTAACCATTTGTAGTTATTGATATTGTTATCCCGTTGCACATCATCTGCAACAATTACATAAGGGCTTGCATCTGCCACCATGGCTACTGTTCTAAATACCTTTTTTACCAACCCATTTAACCAAGGTTTGGATACTGTTCGTTGATAATGTGCACCGGCAGCCCAGGAATAATCGCCCTGTGTTAATTGATTGTACATTGGTATATCATCAAAACTATAGTTACGGGTATATCGGTAACTATTCAGCGTTTTTATTACTTTACTATAAATGCCGCCCAACGAAGGATTGTCACCCTTATACCCACCAAAGCTAGATTTCCAAGCATAGCTGTAAGCATCTTTTGCATCGCCTGCTATACACTGAAAAGCAGGGGTATTTTTAAAATAAACAATTTTACCCGGTATAGGCAGTATGCCTAAGTTGGCACTATCTACGCTCTGGCTCGTGTTGTTTATTAAAATACTGGATGCTACACCTGTGGTAGATAGCAGTGGGTAATTACTATTGCCATTACTGGATACCCGTGGAATCCATATCCTGCCCAGGGCACTGTACACTATATCGTTTTTGTTGGCAACGGTGTGCCCACCTAAATCTTGCCTGTTATGGTAGAACAATGCAGCACTCAATGTATCGTAACCGCTTCGCATTACAGCGAAGCCACCAAGGCTATCAAAGTACATTCTGTTATTGCCATAAACAGTTTGTGCCTGAATAAGAAAGGGCGTAGTGCTATAATCGCTCACAAAAACTGCAGCAGATAAATAGTTCCAGTAACCACTTTGCCCCAAAGAGCCTGATAATAAATTTTGATAGTAATAACTGTAAGGTGCAGTAGGTCCGGCAGCATGGGTTCGTTGTGCATAATTCTTCCATAAAAAATCTACGGTGGTATCGTTAGGGAAAATCCATTTGAAACCGATCATATCCAATGATGCCAAGGGCTTCCAACCACCTTGTGATGCACTTACATATTGCCCATTGTTGAATGTACCTGTGCCACCCAATAGATCTGTGCCCAGCATGCTATAGCCAAATGGCTGTAGTACAGCGGGATAATATTTTTTGGCAAATGCTTTAACCGCAGGATGCCCCAACATGCTATAACCCCTTCTTGCTAAGGCTGTGAGCATACTGGGATTGATCTGGTTTTTGCCAATGCCTTCTACCGGCCCTCCTGTTTGTGAATAGAACCCATAATTTAAAAAGTTGAGTACAACGCGGCAATACGCCTGCAAAGCATTTTCATTTCTTTTGGTATAGCCTGCTTCACCTTCAATTGCAAGCAATGGCATAATCTCGAAACCAAAAGTTGACCAATTGGACATAATGGTGTAAGATGGTGAATTTACTAAATGCAAGTCCATACTATCCCTTAGTGCGATGGCTACTAAACCCATACGAACTGAATCACGTTGATTGGTGGTCATTTGGTCGTAAAGAAAATCGTACATCATGGCCATTTGCAAACTGCCAAATCTGTCCCTGTTATTAAAGGATAAAGGGTTTTTATTGTCTGCCAAAGCCTTTTGAGCCCAAATACTCATAGCCTTAGCAAGCTTGGCAGCCCTTACCGTGTAAGATGTATTAGTTATCGGATCTACAGTGCCTTTAAACAACCAACATTCAAAAGCTTCATAAGAAAGGATATTGGCCATTTTGCCGGCATTGCCCCTCCATAAATTATTGTAGTTATTTGTTACACCAATATCACCGGCTGCTAACGAATCGTATATTGGTTTTACTGAAGCTGCACCCACATTAGTCAATAAGGGATTACCCAGAGTATCCCTGGCATAATTGGCAGTTAAGGAATAAGTGCCGGGATTATACCCCAGCTGAAGCAGGATAGTAAAGTTATGGATATACTTAGCCAATGCCCTTCCACTATTTGTGTTTTGAAAACGGAATCTGATAGAAGTAGAATCCTCGGGGTTGCAATAAATACGTGGGTGGATACCATAAGCAGGTGCATGTTTAATAAAACGTAAGCCTGTGGTATCGATGGTTGTAGGGTTATATAATGATGGCCCAATACCATTTGGGATAGCGATAGTATTGTTATCGGCAAAGGCAAATTTATAAGCAAACCCACCTTTAGCAGAATCGACCAATAACACCGAAACCGGCAGTGACCATCCTGATTCTGTACTGGAACCTTTTGTGCTATCCATTGTATTATAACGATAGGTATATGTGTTGCCATTAACCAATGAAACATCTGTATAACTGGAGTTTGCCTGATAGCCACTGCCATGGCCACCACCTGCACTACAATCAAAATAATATTTTAAAGGGGTATTTTGCCTTTCGGTTTTGGCCAGCATAAATACCTTGCCATTACCTGCATACTGCGGTGTTGTCTGCCAAACAGGTGCAACAATACCCGGTGTAGCTGTCACATAATTTGATGGTATACTTTCTTTGCCTAAAGCATACACCGCTTTTGCATAATATTGGTAGCTGACAGCATTGGTTAGATTGTAATGTGCATAAAATTTGTTAGCAAGTGTTACACTGTCAATTAATACCGGGGCAGCACCATTGGCACCTGCAAAAATTTTAAAATACGCTATATTATAATTGATGCTATCGGTATTTAAGAACAAATAATTATACGTATTGCCTGAAACAACTTTGTTGATAAATGGTGCAGGACTGATGTTTAAAATAGGTGATATAAAGCTCGTTAATAAAGGGATATTGGTAACGGCTGTTCCTTTGGCAGCATAAACAATAGTGTAATAACCATTGGCTGTATTAATGGCATCTACCAAAAAAGCAAGTTGCTTACTACCGGCAAATTGTTGATAAGAAGCCACGGGAATCAAGTAATTGTTGCCGCTGTTAAACGAACTGCTTGTAAGGTTGAATAATAAATAATAGCTATTGGCAACTGTATCCAAAGCATTACCGATGCCATAAGTGGTAAAGTCAAAGAATACGTTTAGGTTGCCACCATATCCTACAGCATCTGTCTTATCAATAAACCATGTTCTGTTCCATTTTGTAAAGCCCGTACCAATAGTACCAATCCCAGTTGCAGCATTATCTGCGGCCAACATATAATCGCCGGCTTCCCGCAAAAAGCCATTGTTTCCTGATACATTTATAAAGCCCAGTCCATTGTTCGATGCTGTTCCGGCAATGGAATCAACACCGCCTTCAGTTCCAATACCAACCAAATTATTAATGAATGTTGCAGAAGGTGCATTGTACAAATTTTGTACTGTTGTTGAAAGATTTGCTGCTAAACCCCATTTGTTTGCCAGATAACAATCTAAAATATTCTTCCCCGATAACCCCAAAGGCACACCTGCTAAAACAGTTTCGCCAATAGACCAATGCACACTTGCAGGATTATTATATTTATTACCAATACCTACCGATTGGGTAGAATTTAAAAAAGCGTAAGGATTGCTAATTTTTAAGCCTGAATTGAGTTGTACAACAATGGCCGTATCTGTTCGGTTAGTCCATGTTAAATAATTTTCAAACAAATTCCATGTGCCGGCTAAATCGGGTACAGAATTGTTATTGGCACCAATCAATGTACCACTACTATTTTTTGTCAGCCCAATCCTGTAACGGTTATCATTGATGCCATTAACGTACTTTACAGTTATAGAAGCTGTACCTATTGGCGCATTGCTTCCAGGGCTTTCATTTCTTGCATAAGTACCTATCCTAAAATCGGTTGCAGTATTGTAAGTGGTTGATGCATCTGCATGAACATACACCACCTGTGCAAGGTTAAATCCATTGGTTGGGTTTAGCAATGAATTGTCGGCAATGTTCAACACTTTGGTCCCTTGAAACTCTATTAAACTTTTGCCACTTAACAAAGTGGTATTGATAACAGGGTTATTAGAAGTTGATGGAGAAATGGCTTGTAACCCATTGACCTTATCTGTCCATTTGGTAACTGTGCCAGATGCTGTGGTAATGGTACTTGGATCAGAAGCATCTAACCATATATTTATTTTTGATTTGGGTAAACCAGCGGGATAATAGATTTGTGAATGTCCTATAATACTAATGGCAAAAGCCACATTAAACAATAAATAATATTTTAAGTACTTAATTGACTTTGAAATCTTTTTCATAAAGTATATTCTTATTAAAAAACCTCACTTTTTTTAAGTTAGTGAGGTTTTGAGATTCTCAGGATTTTACTATTTTATAATAATACTATTTACAAATTGTGCAGCTGCAGCTTTTACTTTTAAATGGTACAAACCGGGTGCTAAAATGTTAGCTAAAATTACATTATAAACAGAAAATGAACCGGTAATTAAATTAAAATTTTTATTTATACTTTACAAGGTTCAACAAGGGCAACTTTAAAAAGCAGAATTTCTAATATAGAGATTAACGGATTTATTCAGGATATTGGTTTGCGAAATAAGGTAGATGAAATAAGAAATGTACCAAATGTATCTTATCCATATTTTAGAGAATGATTTATCCTGCTTTCAAAGCCATTTTTACAACGAATAATTGAGTATAAACCAAAGAAAGAAGAACTCAATACCCGAAACAATGCTTTTGGTATTACTTCAAAAATGATTAGTGTCTACATAAAAAACAGTTGAAATTATTCCTACCGGTGGTAAATTTTCAATCTCACAAGTAACCATCCCACCGAATGAAATGTATCTCTTAAAAAGGAAAAGTATGGATGCGATTTCTACGACTTTAATGTTAGAGTTGCTACTAAAATCTGCAATCCATTTTTGTATTAGCCGTGGCATTTAGTTGGGTAAAAGTTTTAAACTTCAACTTTTAATTATAAATTTATCATCAATAACGAACGGACTGTTGTTTAATTCCTAAGCTTCGTAAAGCCGTAATCGTTGGACGCCATTATGTACAAAAACTTACTTCATACTTTAGCGATAATTATTCTGTTTACATCTTGCCAAACAAAGCAGCTTAGAAGCGGCATTAATGTAAAAGATTCTGCAGTAGTAAATAAGGCAGACGACACTAATAATTTATCAACTTTTGATACGACTATTTTTTTGTCGGGCATTAGCAGTTCCAAATATATTGGGATTGACTTAAATGACAGTGTAGCAAAAAACGTGTTATATAACCATTTTAGGCTAAAAGGCTTATTGACTTCGGATAATCTGCCGAATATTGCCAAGCTGACCAAGAAGGATAAAGCTAATTTAAGTGTTGAGTTTACATCTATTTTTAAAACGAACCTTAATAACAACAAATATTCCGACGCAGTTATCACCTATTGGCTAACACCACCGTATGCAATTGGACATTGTTGGCAACCTCATAAAGCAATTATTACAGACAGTGACACAGGCTACCAAATAACAAATGAAGAGTTTATTCCTGATAATTATGCCGTTGACAGTATTTTGACGGTCAACGGGCAAGTAACAATTTTTGGGTACGATTATGACTGTGGCAATAACAAGACTTTAAAAAACTTTAAGGTGCGACTTTCCAAATAATGAACACCTTGTATGTGTTGACTGTAATTTAATAAATTTAATTAACTGTAAAATGAGATTGGGTTTGGCATTAGAGCAGAAATAACAAAAGTACTGAAAGGCTCTTGTGCCTTGGTTACAACAAAACTTTTTAATATTCAGTTTTAATATTCTTAGCAGCTTAATGCAGACGTTTTTTCAATCCCAATACAAACCCATGCCTCTTTGATGAAGGCGATAAGACATTGTTTTACTTGGAAAAAACTTGCCATCATATTAAAGAAACGCTAATAAAAAATAAAAATTTTATTATCAATTTGCATCAAAAATCAAATAATGTTTTTAGAAAATATTAATTGTGAAGGAAGAAGTATTGTACATTATATGTTATATTTAAGATAGATCTTAAACAATCGCATCAGAATTTTAATAAACGAAAAGATTAATGGGTGCATTGTTTTTATAGAAAAAATAAAATATGCCAAAACTTTTACTGCTATTTTTTTTCTTTATTAGTTTTAATTTGTTTGCTCAGAATACAACTGCTGTAGACAGCCTCATTAAAGATCTTGCTTTACAGCAATCAGATACAGGCAAAATAAAAACATTATCAGAATTGAGTTTTATATATGCAATAAATAATCCTTCACTATCACTTAATTATGCCAATAAACAAAAAGCTTTAGCTGATAAAGTAAACATCCCAAAGTTTAGTGCAAATGCTTTAAATGATATGGCTATTGCCAGTTATTATATGGGTAAATTTAATGACGCATTAGAGTATAATAAGGCGGCATTAAAAATTAGAGAAAGTTTAGGAAACAAAACGCTTATTGTAAGTTCCCTAAATAAAATAGCTATCATTTATCAATCAATAGGAAATTATGATACTGCTATCGTATATCAGTTTAAAATTTTAAGACTAGCAGAAGTGTTAGAAAATGAAAAGTTTATTGGAAATACTTATAATAATATTGCTGCAATGTATGTGAATTTGCATAATTACGATAAGGCTGAATATTATGCTAAACTTGCCGTTAACATTGGTTTAAAAATAAACGATAAATATATAACAGCAGGTGCGTTGGGTAGTATTGGTAAAAATTTTGATAATCAAAATAAACTTGACAGTGCAAAATTTTATTATAAAAAAAGTAACAGTTTATTTATTGAACAAAATGATTTAGAAAAGCAAGCAATCATATATTACTATTTAGGAATAATATTTAAAAAAAGCAAAGAAAATGAAGCTTCTTTAAACTCCTATCAAAAAGCCTATGAAATAGTGAAAAAAATTGGCAATGAAAACGATATGGCATTATATGAAGCTAATATTGGAGAATTATTAGTTGAGCTGAAAAAATATCCGCAAGCATATCAATCCTTAATTAATGCTATGGCTGTTGGTTCTAAAATACACAATTGGGAAATTCTAAAAACTGCTTATAACAGTTTAAGTTTATACCATTTTATTGCCGGTAATAATGATTCAGGATTTATTTATCAAAATTTATTTAAAGCCTCTGTGGACAGTTCGTTGTCTGCAAAAAATTCAAAGCAAATAACAGATTTACAAACTAGTTACGACATTGAAAAAAAGCAAACCGCTATCAACCTTTTAAACAAAGAAAATACCATTCAAAAACTAACTATAAGTAAAAATAAAATTTATTTGGTGGTTGTGTTATGTTTATTATTTGTGAGCATTTTTATAGCCTACTTAATTTTTAATCGCAATCAAATAAGGCAATCCAATAAACTGCAAGCCGAGATTATTGTTCAGCAAGACCTAGCAACCAAAGGTATTATAGACGCAGAAGAAAGAGAACGCAAACGGATAGCCGGCGACCTCCACGATGGTGTAGGGCAACTATTTAGTACAGTAAAAATGAATATGGAAATATTGTTAGAAAAGTTTTTGGTAAAAGAACCTGCAGCTAATAAGTTGGCAGAAAAAACAATGGCGTTGGTAGATGAAAGCTGCGTGGAAGTACGATCTATAGCTCACCAAATAATGCCCAATGCTCTTATGAAAGCCGGGCTAGTAACTGCCGTAAGAGATTTCATAAACAAAATACCTACCAACAAATTAAAGATAGCCATACAAGCTAATGGCATAAACGAACATTTAGACCCAAGCATAGAAACCGTATTGTACCGGGTAATACAAGAAAGTGTAAACAATGTGATAAAACATGCTGATGCAACACAGTTGGATATTACGCTGCTGAGTGACCCTACAGAAATTACTCTTTCTATAGAAGACAATGGTAGAGGATTTGACAGTACCGACCCTCAAAAATTTGAAGGCATAGGACTTAAAAATATGGCTAGCAGAATTGCGCTTATTAAAGGGAGTTTTGATGTATCTTCAAGAACAGACAATGGCACTTTAATTGCCATTCATATTCCCCTTGTATAATAATGAAACCTGCGCTTATTAAAAATATTTTTTTGATAGATGATCACCAAATGGTAATTGATGGGCTTAAATTAATGCTTGCAGACCTACCAAAGTTTAAAGTTGTAGGTGAAAGCAAAAATCCATTATTGGTAATAGATTTACTACAAGATAAGGCGGTAGATATTTTAATTACCGATATTAGTATGCCGCAAATGAGCGGAGTAGCATTGAGCAGGTTGGTAAAAAAAAATTACCCCGATATAAAAATACTAGCCCTCACTGCTTTTGCTGAAAGCGCAATTATAAGCGAAATGATACAAGCAGGTATAGCAGGCTATATTTTAAAAAGCGATGGTAAGCTTGTGCTAACAGAAGCACTTGAAACTATTGTATTAGGCGAGCAGTATTTTGGAAATGAGGTAACGCTAGCTTTGGCAAATTCGTATAGGCAACATAAAGATGATGTAAAACTTACAGACCGTGAAATAGAAATTATAAGGCTTATTGAAAAAGATATGAGCACTAAAGAAATTGCTGAAACCCTCTTTATAAGCGAACGTACCGTAGAAACCCACCGCAAAAATATTCTTTTTAAAACCGATACCCACACAGTGATTGGCTTAATAAAATATGCTTATGAGCGGAAAATAATTTAGTTTTTTTATGTATTTTTCAAAGCAAAATACCCTAATTAGGGTACCTTTTGGCATACTCATCTAACTACATTTACTAAAATATTATAATAAATGGAAAAGCAAATTGCCAGTTGGGCATATACTAAAGGCGAAACCGTAAAAGATTGGTTAGATGGATTGAATTTAGCTATAGCATTAATAGTCGGCTTTGCAACTGCTTTTATACTAGGATTTATATACAGAGCAAAGCAAAATAATGCACTCGCATATAAATTTAATAGCTGGTTATTTTTTGCTATAGTTATAATAGTAGGTATAACTGTATATTTTATTTGTAAGGCAAGCTCGAGCTTGATATACGGTTTGTACAAATTATTTTTTACCGTTGATACTGTGGAATGTAGTATTACAAATAACAAAATTATTATCGGTAATAAAATTAATATCATAAACGATGATACTAAAATACTTAATAGTGTAAAATTATTAAATGCAGACAAACACCCAATCCTTACCTTTATTGGTATAGAAAAAAAAGCTAATAAACCCGATACAACTTTTACTTACAACATTATTGTACCAACCGAAATGCTGTACAAAGCTGAGCAGGTAGTAAATTATTTTAAGAACATTGATATCCATAAAATTAAATAAATGTTTAAGCTATTTTTTTTAATATTAATACTTATAGCAAGCACTCATTTGTATGCCCAAAAAAGCCTACAAGTAGAAGATAAAGCTGTGTACACAAGCAATTCTACTGTACCTAATATTAGTAAAGATGATGAGTTGTATAAAAAAATTATAGCAACGTACAATTTATTTAATGACAGAGCGGCGCAAAATGTACGGGTTTTAGCAAGCCTTGGTGTTATATATATACCTTGTAGCCGATTTAAAGCGGGTACTTACTATGGCGAGGTGTATAATAATATGCCCGACGGATATGGTACGTATTTGTTTGAAGATAGTAGTTATTATTGTGGCAGCTTTTACAACGGGCAAGTAAATGGGGTGGGCGTATTGTTTGTACAGCCTAATACAATATTTGTTGCTACATGGCTTGATGGTAAAACAGCAGGTGATTATTATGCTGCAAAAATTAATCAGGCCCAAAATTTTATATACATCAACTCAAATAAAAATGGGGAAAATTTACAAAAAGTGGGTATTCATTTTTCAGATGAAAGTATAGCTGTTCAAAATTATTTATACAATGTAGCAAAAACTAAAATGGTACTTAATACTTATATAAAGGGAAATTTTTTTAAGCAATGCGATCCCGAAATAAGTTACTCTACCGATATTGATGATAATAGAACGCCATTGAAAAGTACTACATTTAAAAAAAGTTCTACCACTAGTTCGTTTTTTAATACTCACACAACTGTGTACCAAAGTTTGCTTACAAGCAAACCCGATTTAGAAAAGATTATTGGCAATAGTATACCTGCTTATTTAATACCTATGGTATCCATAGAAAAATATAATAACCTCGGCAGCTACTTTGGCAGACTAGATAATGGGATGCCCGATGGCTTTGGTACTTTTACACAAGCTGATAATCCAAAATATTTAAAGCAAGGTATTTTTAATAAAGGAAAAATAGATGGTTTTAAAACAGAAATAAATTTACAAAAAGCTACATTTATTTTTTTAGGTAAATATGAAACCACTGATAAAAATGGATTTTCTTACAACACAGGTAAATATGCCAATTTTATATACGAAAACCAAAATAATATAAATATTCAACTAGGTAATATTACAGATAATGTGGTAATGAGCGGTATTACAGCAATAGTAAGCCCTACCAAAAAATCGGTAATATTTCATAATGCAGCAGGCACTACTAAAGCAAAAGGATACGTTTTTTTGCCTTTAGAAAATGCTATTTATAGGGGAGAATTGTTGGGTACACAAGCGGATGGAAATGGCGAAATAATAGCTATCGGAAAAGGCCTTGGCGCTCCTGCTAATATAAATAAATGTGTATTTAAAAAATCATCATTTGTAAAAAATGATAACAATATACCTGCATGGCAAACACCCTTATTTACCGATATTTTTAATACGCCATTGGGGTTAATAGATGATATTAAGTAGCACAAAATAATTGTTAATTATGCTTAATTCATTTTTAAGCGTATTTAAACCTGTTTGATACAACAATAAATTTTAATGAAGTATTTAATATTTTTTGATTAAAATATATTAGATACTTCCGAGGGAATTACTAAAGTTAAGTTAGAAGCTGTATTTGCAAACTCTGTTATGAAAAATGGTGTTTTACCGAAAATTGGAAACATAACTTATAATAACGGTGTGGAAGTTAACAGAAGCAAAAAATAATTTTATGTATAAATTTTATAACGGTATTAATTACTTATTTTAAAAAGCAAAAATGAAGAATAACGTTTTATGTCTTTTTTTAATCATAATTTTTTTTACCTCTTCTGCTCAAGCACAGCAGCCCACACTTGCATGGGCAAAGGGAATGGGCGGTACTTACGACGATCATGCCAATGCAATGGTAGTAGATGCTGCAGGCAATGTATATACAACAGGACAATTCACTGGTACAGTAGATTTTGACCCTGGACCAGCAGTATATAATTTAACCACATTTGGAGCAGCAGGTAATACGAACGCAAATGTTTTTGTTAGCAAATTAGATGCTGATGGTAATTTTATATGGGTAAAACAAATGGGTGGCAGAAGTGATAATGCTTATGCAATAGCTTTAGATGCTGCAGGTAATATTTATACCACAGGTACCTTTATTTTAACGGCCGATTTTGACCCCGGACCTAGCGTTTTTAACCTAACACAAACTGGCTTTAGCAGTGCAGATATGTTTGTAAGCAAATTAGACGCTATGGGCAATTTTGTTTGGGCAAAACGTATAGGTGGAGATGGTTATGTAATACCTTCATCAATTGCTATTGATGCAGGCGGTAATGTAGTAACTACCGGTAGTGTAAATAGTGCTTATCAAAGTAATGGTACAATACTTTCATTAGACTTTGACCCTGGGCCTGGTGTTTTCAATATTACATCTACAACAGGTGGATACGACGATGTTTTTGTATGCAAGTTAGATGCATCCGGCAATTTTGTTTGGGCAAAACGCTTTGGAGGTTCCAACTCCGATAAGGGTTTTGGTATTGCTATAGATGCTACAGGTAATATATTTACTACAGGTAGTTTTATTGGTACAGCAGATTTTGACCCTGCTGCCGGAACTGCTAATTTAACCTCCGCAGGATTAACTGATATTTTTATTAGTAAATTGGATGCATCAGGTAATTTTATTTGGGCAAAAAGAATGGGTGGAATTAAAGATGATTATGCCAGTGCTATTGCTTTAGATGCTTACGGCAATATACATACCACTGGGCAATTTACAGGTACGGTAGATTTTGATCCAGGAGCAGGAATTGCTAATTTAACAGCTGCAGGATCATTTAATTATCCCGATATTTTTGTTAGCAAGCTAGATGCTGCCGGAAATTATATTTGGGCAAAAAATATGGGTGGAGAATCTGCTGATAGAGGTGTTTCAATAACTTTAGATGCTTTGGGAAATGTTTACACTACAGGTGAATTTAATGGCAATGCAGATTTTGATCCTGGAGCAGGTGTTGCAAATATTACCGCAGCTAGCACAAATACAGGAGGTGGCACAGATTTTTTTATAAGCAAATTAAACTCGAGTGGCAATTATGTATGGGCTAGGGGCTTTGGTGGTACTGCCAATGATGGTGGAAGCTCTGTACATGTAGACGCAAACAGCAATGTATATGCCACCGGTTATTATTCCCTCACTGCCGATTTTGACCCTTGCCCTTCTATTTTTAATTTGACTGCAGTAGGCGCTACCGATATTTATGTATTGAAACTTAGCCTAAGCAACGCTACTGTAGCAAGTTTTGGCCCTTTGCCTGTTATATGCCAGGGTAGTGTATCACCTATTTTGCCCACCACTTCTACCAACGGTATTACAGGTACCTGGAGCCCAGCTACCGTAAGCAATATAGCAGGGGCTACTTACACTTTTACCCCCGCCCCAGGGCAATGTGCTACTACTGCTGTTGATATTACTACAATTGTTTTACCCAATACCACCACTACATTTTTAGCTATACCGCCAATATGTTCCGGCGAAGTTGCGCCTGTTTTACCAACCACTTCTACCAACAACATTGTAGGAACATGGATACCGTCCACCGTTAGCAATACTACATCCGCCTTTTATACTTTTACGCCAAATGCAGGGCAGTGCGCTAGTTCAGCAACCTTAAGCATAACAGTTAAACCAATTATATTACCAATTTTTACTGCGATATCACCAATATGTAATGGTGCCAGTGCACCAATTTTACCTAGCACATCCATTAATGGTATTGTGGGTATTTGGAACCCATCAACAGTAAGCAATACAACAACAAGCATTTGTACTTTTACCCCAAACGCAGGGCAGTGTGCTAGTGTAACCAGTATAACGATATCAGTAAACCCTACTAATACGCCAATATTTACACCTGTTGCAGCCATTTGTAGTGGAGCAGTTGCACCTATTTTGCCAACAGTTTCTACTAATGGAATTACAGGTAGTTGGTTACCCGCTTCAGTAAGTAACACAGCAACGGGCAATTATAATTTTACACCTAACGCAGGGCAGTGCTCCATTGCAGCAGCTATCACCATTAATGTAAATGCTGCAAATACCACATCTACTTTTGCTGCAATACCTGCAATATGCTTTGGTACAATTGCACCAATATTACCCAACACATCTACTAATGGTATTGACGGTACTTGGGTCCCTTCTACCATAAGCAATACCACAAGTGCCACTTACATCTTTACCCCTAATGCCGGGCAATGCACCAATGTGAAAGCGGCATTAAATACAACAATCACTCTTTCTGTTACTCCTACTTTCAATGCTATTGCTCCATTTTGTAGCGGGTCTGTTTCACCTATTTTACCACCTACATCTACCAATAGTATAAATGGAACATGGAATCCATCTACGATAAACAATACAACATCGGCTACTTATACTTTTAAGCCTAATGCAGGTATATGCGCTACCACGGCAAGTTTGTCAGTTATAGTAAATCAAAAAACAATACCAACATTTGCTGCCGTACCACCAATTTGTGCTGGTAGTACAGCATCCATATTGCCAAGTACATCTACCAATGGTATAACAGGTAATTGGTTGCCTGCAGTTGTAAACAATAATACATCTGCTACATATACTTTTACGCCCAATGCGGGACAGTGTGCTACCAATGCTGTTGTTACTATAATTGTAAACGAAAAAATTACACCAACATTTGTAACTATACCTCCAATTTGCAAGGGTAGTATTGCACCTGTATTGCCAATTATTTCTATCGAAGGTATAAGCGGAAGTTGGGATCCTTCCAGCATAAATACTATGGCAAGTGCTAGTTATTATTTTACACAAACTGCAGGGCAATGTGCTAAACCAACATCTATTACTGTTGTGGTAAACGATAATGTAACACCAACATTTACTATAATAGCACCTATATGTATTGGATCAGTACCACCTAATTTGCCTTCAGTTTCCACCAATGGTATTTCAGGTGTGTGGAACCCACCAACTATAAATAATAGTGCAACTACTAATTATATTTTTACCCCAAATATTGGGCAGTGCGCCGGCACTGCACTGCTTACAGTAATAGCAACTGCAAACGCTACTAACGGCGGTTGTAAAACAATTTTACCCAATTCGTTTACGCCTAATGGCGATGGCAAAAATGATATTTTTAAAGTCTTAGGCAACCTACAAGTAGATGCTTTTGAGTTTAATATTTACAATAGATATGGGCAAAAAATATTTAGCACTACCAATATAAATTATGGATGGGATGGCATGGTAAATGGTGTTTTACAAAAGACAGGTGTTTTTATTTACACGATAAAATACATAGAAAGTAATACAAAAATGGTTGTAGCATTTAATGGTACTGTGATGTTGATAGATTAATAAATTTACTACATAAAAATTAATTAAAACATACTGTTTATATCAAGTTTTTTGAAAAACTTTTTTTACTGTAATTAAAAACTCATTTTAAATTTTTATTACAATAATAACTGCATCATATGCTGGTAAAATCATTGTCATTTTTACAATATTTAATTGCGTGTTTATAAAAAAAGATTTAATCCATTAAGGTGAGGATTAAATAGCTTTAAACTTTTGCTTGTTAATAAGTCGCCCCTAAAAAGTAAATGATCTTTTATCTATGTTCTGTTTGAGCAAGTAATGGGTATGAAATATTTGTAGATATTTGAGTTTGCATAAAAAGCCTGCAATTATTTAGGTTTTCTAAAATTTACACAACATATTATAAAATCAGATATTTTTATAAGGAATTGGCGACAGTCTTAATCAAAAGCTTTCCTTTTGTTTGTTAGACTATTCTATAAAATTGACTCTTTTTGATGGTAGCTTTCACCAAAGGAATGGTCAGCATCAAGAAAACAATCAGGAATTTAAATTACGGATTATAGATTTTGAGTGATATGATAGTTGACAAATACTGGTTGAATAGATACAGGGGAGCTGATGATGAGCTGGCTATGAATTTTATGCCGGGGGCTGTGTTAAAAAGGGTGCAAGCAGTGTGTATTTAAAGTGGAATATTGTGATACATTAGAGATTGTATTTTTTGTTGTGATTTATAGTTGCAACATTTTATAAAACCATTTAAAGGCAAACTTTTGGATAATATTTTGTTGATAATCCTTGTTGTTTTATTGCTGATAGCCATTGTGCTTATTATTGTTTTTAGAAATAAAAACAACAGCGATTTACCTGAGTTGAAACAGCAGCTGGCGGCACTGCAGGCGAACCTTGCCAAAATAGAAAGTAACCTAAAAGAAGATTTTAAAATAAACAGAGAAGAGAATGCGGGCATTGCAAAAGACAACCGTTTTGAGTTAAATAACACCCTTAAAACCATTACGGAGCAAAGTCAACAAGCGCTGCGAGAAATTAATGCAACACTGGATGAAAAAGTTGGTGCGCTTATCGGCAAACTCGATGTGAATAATAAACTGAACCGGGAAGAACTTACCCGCGGCATCGCAGATTTTTCGGGTGCAAATATTATTCAGTTAGAGAAAATAAATACACAGGCGAAAGAAGACAGCCGCTTTATGCGAGAAGCACTTACTACTGCTTTTAAAGATTTTAAAGAAGCTTTTGATACCAACATAAAATCGTTTAATGACCTGCAGCGGGAAAAGTTTGCGCAGATGGAGACTAAACAAACTGATCTTGTAAAGAGTACCGAAACAAAGTTGGAAAGTATTCGGGTAACAGTAGAAGAAAAGCTGGAAAAAACCCTCAGCGAACGGCTCGGGCAAAGCTTTGAAACTGTAGGCAAACAACTGATGGAAGTACAGAAAGGGTTAGGCGAAATGCAGACCATTGCTACTGATGTAGGCGGGCTTAAAAAAGTATTAAGCAATGTAAAACTGCGTGGCGGTGTGGGCGAAGTGCAACTGGCTTTGCTGCTGGAGCAAATACTTGCACCCAACCAGTACGATGCAAATGTACGCACCAAAAAAGGCAGCACAGAGCTTGTGGAGTTTGCCATAAAACTACCCGGGCGCAGCGAAGATGAAAGCAGTTTTGTGTACCTGCCGATAGATGCTAAATTTCCAAAAGATACCTACGAGCATTTGATAGCAGCATACGAAAATGCTATACCCGATGAAGTTGAAGCTGCCACCAAAAACCTGGAGACCGTGATTAAAAAAATGGCAAAAGACATTCGGGATAAATACCTTGACCCTCCTAATACCACTGACTTTGCCATCATGTTTCTACCCTTTGAAAGTATTTATGCAGAGGTAATACGCCGCAGCAGTTTAATAGACCAGTTGCGCACCGATTATAAAATAACAGTTGCGGGCCCTACCACATTGATGGCTATTTTAAACAGCCTGCAAATGGGATTCCGCACACTGGCGCTGCAAAAAAGAAGCAGCGAAGTTTGGAAGGTTTTAGGCAATGTAAAAAAGGAATTTGAAAACTTTGGAGGGCTGTTGGAAAAAGCTCAAAAAAATATACAGACTGGTCTGGGGCAATTGGATGATGTGGTTGGTACGAGGACAAGGGCAATTAACAGAGAGTTGAGGAATGTGGAGAGTTTGCCGGCTGTAGCGGCGGTTGCAGAATTGCCTGAGATTGTGTTGGGAAAGAATGAAGAAATTTAATGTTGCTTTTGTTGGTGCTGTTTTATTTAGTTGATAAGCAATTTAGGATATTGAAATATTTGTTACAATTGCCTTTCATTTACTTTTTTCCTTAATGAAAAAAGTAACAAAAAAATCAAGACTGCCGAAAAAAAGCTGAAAATTTAAATGGTAGTCTAAAATGAAATCAGTTACAGCATATTTGCAGAGCCGAGCATTTGTAGGACTTACGGAAATTAAATCTTTTGCCGAATAGTGATAACATCGATTTCATTTCTTAACGCCCACCATTCAAATTTTTTAACCGCTTTTTTTCTAAGGTCGGCAGAGGCAGAATTATAAGTTAGAACGTTTTTTATTTGGATTGATGTAGGTACTTTTTGTTTGCCTTTCATTTACTTTTTTCCTTGATGAAAAAAGTAACAAAAAAATTAAGACTGGCAAAAAAAGTTTAAATTTCCAAGCTTTAGAAAAGATAATTTTTTCAATACATTCTTCACTATTCTGCATGTAGCTAAATGGTATTTTGCAACGGAGGGTGCTTTATAAGCTTCCTGAGCTTTTGAAGAAGAGGAAAGTAATAATAGAGCAAGCATTCGAGACATGTAGCAATAATAGCTTTCTTTTATTGGTTTATTTTTCATTATTAAAACACCTGCATATCTACTAAATGCTAATTTTTTCCCAAACCGCTCATTTCATTAAACCTTAGCATGATATTTCATTCCAATGTGAAATAAATATTTTTAATGATAAAACTTATACTATGAAAAAATTAAGCATTTACTGCATGCTAATTGCGATTGGCAGCGTAACTTTTATGGGTTGCAGCAGTTCAAAAAATTCAGCAAAGGGCGGCATACTTGGCGGTGCAGCAATAGGTAAAACGGCGGTTAAAACAGTTGCGACAATAGTGGGTGTAATTCTACTTTCCAGGCTGCTTAAATCTGTATTAAATACGGTTGGCGGAAGCTCTGTTTTTGGCAGCGCAGCAAAGAAACAGGGGTTTTTGGCAAACTTTAATGAGGATACCAAACTTAACTCTTTTGCCAACAATGATCTTATGAAAACAGCTTTACAGGTTGTAGTTGCAGAGCAATATAAAATTCCGCTGGCAACGGTTGCAAATAATTTCAACAGCTTTATAACAGCGGGTGACCTTGCAACTTTTATAGGCAAAAATGCAGATGCAAAAGTGTTGTTGCAGATCAAATAAAAGCAAGACAACAGACGAGTGCAGATGGAATTATTTTGGCATTGAAACAAATATAAACCGTACTTTAAAAGATAACATTACTAAAATATTGTTGCTTTTATAAGTATGGTTTTTTTAATTGTAACATTAAATTCTACACTGCTCGAACTTCATCGTTTACAATTAATTCTTTAACTACCTGCCCGTCATAATGCAATCCCCAACCTTTTTTGTCTGAATATACTTTTATAAAACTTGCCCCAAAATATAACATAAAAGAAGTGTAAAACACAAACAACAATACCAGTACCATGGAGCCAGATGCACCATAAAGTAAACCTACATTGCCCTTTACCAATAACGCTTTCAAAATAAAGCGCCCGCAAATAAAAAGTATGCCGGTGAGGAGCCCGCCAATAAATGAGGCCTTCCACCTTGGACGGCCATGCGTAAGAAACCTAAACAAAATTACAAACCAGGTAGATACAATGAGGGCTGCAGTTACTTCACTAAACACAATTTTAAAATAAATACTACCGCCACCAAATATCTCTTCTATATAATTGCCGCCAAGGGTTTCTATACTTCTCAACAACAACTCTGCAAAAAACAAAATACCTACAAACAGAATAACGGCAAATGATTTTAACCTGCTGCCAAGGCCTCCAGCAAAGCTTTCTTTTTCTTTGTCCTTTATAGCCCATATTTGCTCAAAAGAATCTCTGATAACTGCAAAAAGAGTGGTGGCAACAAACAACAAAAATATGAAACCCGGTATAACAACATAATTACTGTGGCTGAAGCCTCGGATGCTGCTGATAACCTCTCTTACCTGCTGCGCTCCCTGATCACCAAGGCTTTGGCTAAGGTTTTCTAAAAGTCCTCTGCCTATCATTTTAGGAGCAGTAAGTAACCCAAAGAGTTGAGCTAGGATAAATATTATGGGTGGCAATGCAAATGTGGTAAAAAATGCTGTTGCACCTGCGAGCCTCAGCGGATCATTCCTGCGCAGCAGTTGCAGCGATGGCAACAGGCTACCTGCAAGCATACCTAGTTCTGTTTGATTTTTGCCGGACTGTATCATTGCAATAAAGATAGTATTGGAAGCTGTTTGAAAGTTCAGCTGATAACAGTAAACAAATCCGTTATTAGGAAATTAATAATGTTCGGAATTACCAGTTTAATTAAACCTACAGGCAATTAAATAATGATAACTTATTCCTGCAAGGCTAACTTCGAAAAATTAATGTCGCCACTTTATATTTGCCGTATTTCTTTTTCGGTTTTCTGGTATTGGGTTTAATAATGAATCACTTAATAATTTCATCTCCATGTCCACCACCAAAAATACCATCATTACCGGTGCAGCCGGCAAGCCAATAGCCATTGATATTTTTTATACTGATGCTGAAGCAGCCAAGCCCGTAGTAGTTTATGCGCATGGGTTTAATGGTTTTAAAGACTGGGGCAATGCAGATTTGATTGCGCAACAATTTGCAGCAGCAGGTTATGTTTTTGTAAAGTTCAACTTCTCCCACAACGGCACCACCCCCGAGCACCTGCAAGACTTCGTGGACCTGGAAGCCTTTGGCAATAACAGTTATACCAAACAGTTGTATGAAGTAGACTGCGTGGTTAACTGGGTGTGCGATGAAAACAATATTCACTACAAAGCCATAGACAAAAACGATATCTGTTTAATTGGCCACAGCATGGGCGGTGGCATTGCCACGCTGTATGCTGCCAAAGATGCACGCATAAAAAAACTTATTACCTGGGCAGGCATAAGTGAGTGCAAAACACCATGGACCAACTGGAGCGAAGAAAAAATACAGGCATGGAAACGCAGCGGTGTAGAATATTATCTTAATGGACGTACCAAACAAAACATGCCGCTCTATTACCAGTTGTACCAAGATTATTTAGACAATGCCGCAGCCTTAAATATTGAAACTGCCATGCGCAGCCTTACCATTACAGTACTTATTTGCCATGGGAGTTTAGATACGGCTGTGCCAATAGAAAAAGCTCATGACCTGCACAACTGGCAACCATCATCCATTTTATTTACCGTAGATAGCGATCATGTTTTTGGTCGCACACATCCCTGGAATTTACCCGAACTGCCCGAGGCTATGCAAGCTGTAGTAAGTGAAACCATTCGTTTTATGGAGATATAGTATAGTGTATGTTTCAAGCAAAGAAAATAAGGAGCAAATAAACAAAGTGGCTCTTTTAACCTCTCGATCTTTGCGAGAGAAAAAAAGTTTCTCGAAATAAAATCATGTTGCATTCATTTTTTATGCAATTTAATCGATGTACAAACCCCATGTAAACTTCCTCCAAGCCTTATTGCGGTGGTAACTGATTTATGCAGATTTGATTAAAGGAAGCAGGTTAAAGTTGGATTGTAAAATAGATGGAAGTTCGGTTTTACTCACATCCAGCCAATTGGTAAGCAAGGTTGCATACACAGCACGAAAATCGTTTTGCATGGGTATATTTTCATTTACAATTGCGTTTTGCACCAATAAAGGATTAACGCCTATAATACCACTTTGAACAGGTTTGCCAAAAACAAAAACCGGGGCAGCACTGCCGTGATCGGTTCCGCCGCTTGCATTGGATTTTATGCGCCTGCCAAATTCAGAAAACGTCATACCAACAACACGATTTTCTGTATTTTGTAATTTGAGATCATCCATAAATGCATAAATAGCTTCTGATACTTTTTGCAACAATGTAGCCTGTGAACCTTTGCTTGTATCATCAACCTCCGTTTGTTTTGCATGGGTGTCAAAGCCGCCCATGCTTACCATATATATTTTTGTCTGAAGCCCACCAGCTATCAATCTTGAAACAATTTTTAGCTGGTCGGATAAGGGGTTTTTCCCTTTCTCTGCAAACTTTTCAGACTGTTTGGTTATTTTTTGCGCAGCCTTTTTTATCACATCTGAATAAGCATCTGTTTTCTCAGAAATCTGGCGTATAAAATCTATCTGATCTAGGGAAGGAGAAGCATCTCCATTTAAATGTTTTTCATTCAGCATTTTATAAAAGCTATCAGGATTGCTGATGGCCATTGCCATTGGAAAAGATGGCCCTTGTAAAGCCGGTGAAACAACGGAACCAATCTGTATAGCAAGCGGATCGGGCATTGTGTTGTTTGGATAATTTGCGGGAAAATCTGGATACAAATAATTTAGGTACCGCCCCATCCATCCTGTATTTAAAACTTGGTTGCTTTCTTCGCCACTGAGCCAAATATCAGTGGCCCGAAAATGCGAAAAATTTGGTTTGGGATAACTTACTGCCTGAACAATGGCTAATTTTTCTTCGTTAAATAATTGCTGCATGGCGAGCATGCCCGGGTTCAATCCTGTTTTATCATTGCCATTAAGTTTTAAAATTTTTGATTCAACAATGGCAATATTTGACCTTGCATTTTTATAATCAGCATAATATTCAATAGGTATTACCGTATTTAATCCATCATTGCCACCGGCCAATTGTATTACCACAAGCACTCTATCATTTGTAGCTGTACTCAATAGAGAATGTACCATTAGATCGCCTGCAAAAGCCTGTAATTTAAACCCCCCTACTAATGCAGGAATAATTACGGAAGGGATGGTATATTTTAAAAATGATCTTCTTTTCATAGCAAAATATTTGTAATTAATAAACCTGGTATTCAGGTCGGTTCATTAAATATTTATAAAGCCCTTTTAATTTATTTGTAACAAGCTTTTTGTTAATCAGGTCGGTTGGCTTGTCTTTTAAATTGTTCCATGCATTTGTCCAGTAATGGTTTGCTTCCATGCCCTGCAGGTTGGATAAAAGGAGGTTGCTTTTAATGTAATTTTTTTCTACTTCAGTAAGATCAACTGTATATAAGAAACGAATACAATCATTGACCAGTGCATCCGGATCGTCAGGATGAGGGAAGGAAGATGCAAACGCTATTACATCAATATCAATGGTTTTTTTATCTTTTGTAGCAAAGCCATTGGCACAAAACCTGTCAGAATACTGGTCTCTTTTCGGCAGGGTATCAGAATTTATCCAGAGTTTATAATATTCAGGTTGTTGATAATATGCTTGCCAACCGGCCACATTGGGTGGGTCGCCAATATTCTGCTGCATAGAGGATGCCTGAGATCGGACAAATTCCCACATAGAATAATTTGCCAAATAATCAGTCTGCTCAGGAAAATTTATATTGTACTCCCGCACTAGCCCAACTGTAAAATCAACCGGACTTTTAATCATGCTGCCCCGTAAAGATTTATCAAAAAAATGCCTGCTGCTTAATAATACTTTTAAAACCGGCTGTATTTCAAAATTATTTTTACGAAATATTTTTGCCAGTGGAGCAATGATATTTTGTTCTGTATTGTTATCAATACTATAAAAAACAAAGAAGCGGTAAAATTTTCGGCAGATAAATTTTGACATTTCCTCTTGTGTTAATATCATGTTTAACAAGTCATCCAATTCTCCATCCCCTTCCTGTCCTTTTCGCCCTTTTATTAATGTATTGGCATAAAAGGCAGAAAATTGTTTATCGCTATCATCGTGGCGAGATGGATCAAATGAAACAGTAAGTGTTTTGTTGTCTATTTTATAACCTGTCAATACGCGGGCAGCGGCCTTTACATCTGCCTCAGTATATTGAGAATCCGGTCCTTTACCCACTGTAAACAATTCCTGCAATTCCCTGCCATAATTTTCATCAGGCGCTTTTTTTGTACTGGCATACCCGTTCAGGTAACGAAGCATACAAAAATCTACAGTAACAGCTTTTACAAACTCCTTAAAATTACCTAATGCAAACTTTCGGAGTAATAAATTATGGCGATAACAATAAACAGGATTATCAACCACATTTGTTTCGGTTGAAAAATGATTGTGCCAGAAGAGTACCATTTTTTCTGAAATACTCCGGTTTTGATTGATCATATTACCCATCCACCATTGCTTGTAGGAATTGCGGCGGCGGCCATTAGACATACCATCAAAACTTGTAACATTTACCCAGGTACTGGCCATGTGTACATCCGGATCTGTAAACTTATCATCATTATAATTATTTAGCGGCGAAGTAGTAATCATTGGCTCAGGTTGCAAAATTTCTGCTACAGTTTTTTTTAAAGACATGTTTTTAAAGTAGGCAATATCGTTTTGCTTTGCTCCAAACATAGTCCGCTTTAAAAAATGTGTTACTGCTGGTTCGTCCCATTTTCCTTTGTATTTTTTTAAAGTGGATGTGGGATTGGCTACGTTCGATTGTTTAAAATCGAAAACATTTTTTAAAAAAATTTGACTGAAGAATTCCTGCCGGTTCATAATAAAATATATGTATTAAAAACAACTATAAAATTTGGACTTCCCTTATTTAATTTGGTTTAAGAACGTAAATATTTTTGGGAGGATTAAACCTAATTTAACCAATTACAATATTTCTTCATTTTATGGATAATTCGATAAATCTAAAGTACAATTTACACTCAGAACACTTGTAGATGCAGGATGAATTATGTATGAAATGGCGAAGATGATAACATGTATTTAAGTAAGTTCGTTGACGGTTTGGGTAAAACTTAACAGTAAAAAGTTTTCACAACTTTTGTCATATGCAAGTACTTTAAAAATTTGATGCTAAAAATTAGCACACGATTGAATTATAAAAATTATAATAGTGAACAATCCATTAATTTGTAAGTCCCTTTCATTGTAATTTGTCGTATACGCTAATCGTATTTGTAATAATTTAGGCTATTAAAACAAATTTATTTTGTTGGTGGTTGTACCTATTTATACTTTTTAGCTTTTTTGATACCGCTTCTGCTAAACGTACTATAATACTGTTGAAACCAGCAGTCAATACCATGCAAAATCCTTAAATTCGTTACACAAAAAACCGAAAAATCATGAAGAAAATAATCGTTTCGCTTGTACTTATTTCAAGCTTACTGCAAGCCCGTGCAGATGAAGGCATGTGGCTGCCCATGTTACTTGGGCAGCAGGTTTACAACGATATGGTAAAACGAGGGTTAAAGCTGACCAAAGAGCAGTTGTACTCCGTAAACAAATCATCTTTAAAAGATGCCATTCTTATTTTTGGCGGTGGCTGCACCGGCGAAATAGTTAGTGACAAAGGCCTCATATTTACCAATCACCATTGTGGTTACGATGCTATTGCCAATGCCAGTTCTGTTGAGCACAATTACCTGCGGGATGGGTTTTACGCTTACAACATGGGGCAGGAAATTCAAAGCAAATTAACGGTGCAGTTTCTTGATAAAATTATAGATGTTACCAAAGAAGTTGAAGATGGGGTGAAGGGACTTAACTGGGCAGACCGCACCAAAAAAATGACTGATGTTTATAAAGTAATTACTGATAAAGTATTGGATAAAGACAACGGTATAACTGGGCGTGTTTACAGCGTGTTTAAAGGCAACCAGTATTTAATGTATACTTACAAAACCTACAGAGATATCCGTTTAGTTGGCGCACCGCCGGAAAGTGTTGGTAAATTTGGTGGCGATACTGATAACTGGGAATGGCCAAGGCACACAGGAGATTTTTCTATCTTTCGTGTATACGGCAGCAAGGATGGTAAGCCTGCAGAATTTAGCAACGAAAACATTCCACTTAAACCAAAAGCTTTTTTACCGGTTAGTATTAAAGGTATTAAAGATGGTGACTATGCCATGATATACGGTTACCCCGGCGGCACCAACCGTTACGAAACAAGCTATGGCATTAAATTAAAAAATGAGATAGAAAATCCTTCTCTCGTTGGGCTGCGTGATATGCGTTTAAAATACATGCATGAGCAAATGATAAAAGACCCAGCAGTAAAATTAAAACTTGCCAGCAACTATGCAGGCGTTGCTAACTACTGGAAGTTTTTTGATGGTGAAACCAAGCAGCTTATAAAGTTTAAAACCTACGATCAAAAACAGGGATACGAAAAGAACTTCAGTGCATGGGCCGCGGGCAAAACTGCCTATTCATCTATTATGACGGATTACGAAGCCAACTATGCTGCATGGACGCCTTATGCAAAACAGCGCCAGTATTTAATAGAAGGTATTTTAGGTTCGCCGTTAGCAACTTACGCATCATCTTTACAGGGTGTGGAAACTGCGCTTGTAAAAACAGAAATGACGGGTGCAGACATTACTAAAGCAGTTGCTGCTGCAGATGCGAGCCGCAAAGTTTACATGGAAGCTGCTGACAGAATAAGTGATGAAAAAATTGTTGCAGCTGCTGCTATGTCTTTTTACAATGATGTAGATAAAAGCCAGCACCCCATTGGGTTTTATGAAAAAATGAAAGGTACGTTCGGTCCGCTGAATGATGAAAACACGTATAAAAAATGGGCAGCAAATCTTTTTGCAACTACCCTGATTTTAGATGATGCAAAATGGGCTGCATTTATTGCAAAGCCTGATGCTGTTACCCTGCAGGCTGATCCTGCATTTGATTATGCAACAGCTTTTACAAAAAGTTACAATGGCAAATATGCATCGTTGTATACCGTATTTGTAAATAAAAACAATGAGCTGGGCCGTGCATATTTAAAAGGTATTATGGAGAAGGATCCTGTTGCCGCGGCAAAAATGTACCCTGATGCAAATTTTAGCATGAGGGTGAGTTTTGGTAATGTAAAAAGCTACGTACCAAGAGATGCTGTGAAGTATGATTATGTTACTACAAGCAAAGGTCTGCTGGAAAAATATGTAGCGGGAGATTATGAATTTGATCTTCCTGCAAAACAGGTGGAACTGCTGAAGAAAAAAGATTTTGGACAATACATTGATAAAAGCCGAAATGATCTTGTTGTTTGTTTTATAACCACCAATGATATTACCGGGGGCAACTCAGGCTCTCCGGTAATTGATGGCAACGGTAATTTAATAGGGCTTGCATTTGATGGTAACTACGAAGCCTTAAGCCATAAAATTGCTTTTGATAAAGACCTTAACCGTACAATTTGTGTTGATGCTAGGTATGTGTTGTGGTGTGTAGATAAACTAGGAGGTGCCAAAAATATTATTGATGAGTTGAAGCTGGTGAGGTAATATAATTGTCATTTACTTTTTAGATTGTGAAGAATAAAAACCGCTAATACTTTCATGGTAATATCTGATGGCAAAGGAGGAAATAAAAAGATCTACGCAAAAGATCAGTAACGCTTATAAAGGAATAAGTAAGAAAAATATAGCTACAACAAAAAACCCCGGTTAATGTCCGGGGTTTTTTGTTAATTATATTCCTTACAGTTTATCCTCACCAAATATCTGCTGTTCTGTTCTTTCCATTACAGGTATTTTTCTTATAAAATCATCGTACCCATCGCCCTCGTGGTTGCTGTAAACGCCATATGCATCAAGTGTATACCCTATACTGCCGTCGTTTGCTTCAATAAGGTATAATATAGAATTATCTGAAGGATCTGAATCACCTTCAAAACGAAACGTTTTTATAATAACCAATTCATCTGGCCGGTATGTTTTTGCTTCGGTACCAAAACCTTTTTTGGTCATGATGAATTCTTTGTCTTGCTTTTTTAAACGCAACTTTTCCATCACAGCACTGAGCGTAGTTAAATAGTTAGAATGAGTCATACAGTAAATTTATATTGCTTATTTATTGAATAGAACAGAAATTGCAGCCAATTTTATACCAGTTATTGTGGCATGATTTTGTTAACAAGGGTTTTATTAAATATTCATTAAAAAATGTTTTATGGCAATCAATATTTTAGAAGAATTAAGAAAGCGTTTAGGATTACCTGAGCTTAAAAAAGTTGACCCAAATACACAGGCTGTAAAAATTAATACAGACGAAGAAAAAGAACACAGTTTAATGCAGGCCATTGCTCCTGCTGCTGTTGCGGGCCTGTATGATTGTGTAAGATCTGAAGAAGGCCTTGATTTTTTAACAGGAAATAAATCAACACCGGATTGGCTGGAATTATTTTTTGGTAAAAATGCACCAGAGGTAAAAGAAAGACTTGCTTTATATTCTGATAACAGCAGCGATGCAGTACAAACACACTTTAATGCTGTGGCTTTAGAAGCCGTAAAAATTTTAAGAGATGCTGCAACTGAAGATAAACGTCGTAATTCTATCAGAGACATAATGGGTACTCAAAGAGATTTTTTTCTTCCTTTTTTACCTGCGGAACTTAAAATTGGAATATTGTTAGAGGATACAACTATGGATGACAGAACAAATAAAATGGAAGGACCCGTATCAACATTAATGCATAAAATAGAAACCATGATTACAGGGCAGGAAAGTGAAACTGATGCTGACCGAAAAAGAGATGAAAAAATGTAATGTGGTTTTACGAATAGACATAAATAAACCGATTTATCTTAAATAACCTTAGTAATAAAAAGCCGAAGAAAATTTCTTCGGCTTTTTATTTATTACGATAAATCTGAAAAATATAATGAAGTAGTTTTTTTAAAAGTTTTACGGCATAACCTGCGGATTTGCCGAGTTCATAATTTTTGTATTAATTGCAACCCTCATTACTTCTAAATCCTGAATGCGTTTTTGCTTTCTCTCAATATCTAATTTATATCGGGCAACCTTATTTTCCTGATTATTTAATTTGTTTTTTGCATTCTTGGAGTCTTTTGCTTCTCCGTAGGCCCTGTTGGCTTTTCTTTTAGCTTTTTTTGCATCGCCCATACTTCCGTTTGTGGCTTTAGATGCCATGTTGCTACTTTCGTTTGCAGCATTAGCAGCATTATTATTTGCCTGATCGGCTTTTGTCTGATAACCAGGCAAATCATTTTCTGCAATCGTTAGTTTAGCATTTAAATCAGCTAGCTCATTGCTAACCCTTACAAACTCTTTGTTAAGTCTAACAGTATCTTCTGCATTTCTATATTTTTGAGCATAACAATAGGTAGTTATTAATTGAAGGGCAAACAAACAAAACAAAGGAATAATTTTTTTCATAATTTTTTTATTTATGTTCAACTAAACAAGATTAGATCCAAGTATCAAATTAGGAAATGCTTAGGTGGAGGTTAACTAAAATTTTTTAAAACAAGAAAAATGTACATTCGGTTACCTTTTAAATTGAGGTATAATTAAATAAAAGATTTAATTTAAAAAAAGGATTTGTTCTAAATTTTTTCTCAAATCTAAATTACTCAGATGTTGCTTTGTTGAGGATCTAACTGTTAATTTCTTCGAATCCTTTTATTTTATTGTACAGTGTTTTTCTGTCGATCTTTAAAATTTCTGCCGCTTTTGTTTTATTAAAGTTTACCTGCTTTAATACATTCATAATAGCTTCATATTCTGCCTTTGAAGCAGCATCTTTAAGGTCGTAAACTGCCCGTGGCGGAGGTGCTGCATTAGTATGTGCATGCATTTCTTCATCGTGCCTGTGTGCAAAAGCAGGCGGTGCTGATGTTGATGAGGAATCTGTATTGGTAATTTCCCAAGGCAGCGTTCTTGCATTTACTTTACCGGACTGCGTAAGCAAGACTGATCTGCGTACCACGTTTCTAAATTCTCTTAAATTACCGGGCCATGAATAATGTATAAACATTTGCATCACATCATCTTCAAACCCTTCTATATCTCTATTAAGTTCTGATTTTGCTTTCTGCAGAAAAAAATCTGCAAACAATGGAATGTCTTTTTTACGGTCACGCAACGGTGGAAGGTTAATAGAAAATTCATTAAAACGATGATATAAATCTTCCCTGAATTTGCCTTTGCGGTAAGCTTCCTGTAAATTTTCGTTGGATGCGACTATTATGCGCACATCAACCGGCATTTCTTTATTTCCACCAACTCTTTTAAATTTTCTTTCCTGTATTACACGCAGCAATGAAGCCTGTATTTCGTAAGTAAGGTTTGCTACTTCATCTAAAAACAATGTACCGCCATTTGCAAGTTCAAAATGGCCTTCCTTATCAGTTAGCGCCCCTGTAAAAGCGCCTTTTACATGACCAAAAAGTTCACTGCCTGATAATTCTTTTGAGAGCGTACCACAATCCATAGCAATAAAGGGTTTATCTGCCCTGTCGCTTAAACCATGTATTGTTTTGGCAATAACTTCTTTGCCGGTTCCACTTTCACCATAAAGTATAATGCTGTAATTGGTAGGTGCTACTATTTCTATTTGTTTGTAAAGGTCCTTTGTTGCGCCTGCCTCTCCGACTAAAAATTCACCGTTAAGGATCTGTTTTTTATTACCGTTTTGCTTATCAGCAACAATTTTACTACCCAGTTGACTTCCAAAATGATCCTGCTCAGGCGTGTTAAGTGCTGCACTCAATACATTCAGTACTTCATCAGGTATCAATGGTTTTGTTATATAATCAAAAGCCCCCATTTTAATAACATCAACGGCAATTTTTATATCTGAATAACCGGTTATTATAAGCACAATTGTTTCCGGAGAAATGGCTTTAATTTCTTTCAGTATGTCTTTTCCATCTCTGTCGCCAAGGCGAAAATCGCATATAACAATATCAAAATTATCTTCCTTAAATTTCATTATTCCTTTTGCTCCTGAGTTGGCAGTTTCAACATCGTACCCATTTCTTACGAGAAACTTACTAAGTACCAAACACATATCAAGATCATCATCAATAATTAAAATCTTTTTTTTCATATTAAATTAATTTAAAAAAACATGCCAACTTATTATAATTCATTTTCCTCTTTTATATCGTCTATTTTAAGATGCACTTCAGACACCGGTATTTCTTCTACTTTTACCCATTCTGAAAAGTCGCTGGGATAAATTTTTCCACCAAAATCGGTAGCATAAACTTTTGTAAATATTGCGCCAAGGTATAGAATGGCCGAAGTGTAATATACCCAAATCATAAGTATCATTATAGAGCCTGCTGCGCCATAAATACTTCCAAGTTTACTTCTACCCAAATAAAAACCTATCCCATATTTGCCAAGCAAAAAAAGACAGGCAGTTATAAAAGCACCAATACTAACATCCTTCCATTTAATTTTAGCATCAGGCAACACTTTAAAAATAGAACCAAACAACACTGTAGTAATTAAAATTGTAATAGCGCTGTCTAAAACAATTAAAAATATATTCCCCATACCAGGTATTAAAGCAATAATCTTATCACTTATTGCAGCTGCTATTGCATTAAGCACGAGCGATACAATGAGCACAAAACCTAAACTTAAAATAAGTGAGAAAGATACAAGACGGTCTATCAGCAACTTCCACCACACTTTCTTTGCCTTTATCTTAAGGCCCCAAATTCTGTTAAGCGAATCCTGAATTTCATTAAAAATACCTGTTGCGCCTATCGTTAATACGATAATACCAATGGTTGTTGCAAAAAAGTTGTCTTTATTTAAATGAATATTTTGAATAGAAGACTCTATTTGCATTGCAGCATCTGCACCAACGAGTTTATTTATTTCTCCATATAACTGCCCGTTTAAAGATTCTTTGCCAAATAAAAACCCTGATATTGTAAGTAAGATTACAAATAATGGCGCAATCGATAAAACAGTGTAATAAGCAAGCGATGCACTGTATTTAAGTATATTATCACCAATAAATTCAACAAAAACCTGTTTTAAAAATGTGTAAAATGTAATAAATTTTTTCCTCATGTTTTTATATCTAGAGTATATCTTTCTATAATTATACCATGTAAGGTTTTCCTCAAAAAATAATAAAATTCCTCAAATACAGCTTTGTTACTTTTTGTTTATACCTCATTAATTTAGTTACCGCAAATATTATTATATTAAAATAAGATATTTTTATTGTAATTCCCTTGCTGTTTATATTGGTATAGATTATTTTTTGTATAAATGGTATTAAAAAAATTTTTTAAGATAACAATAAATGATTGTTGGCAGTAATATTGAACATTTCGCACAAAGAAATGATGATTTCAATGAAAAATGTTAACTACCTCAATGAAAAGAATTTGAAAGCATTAATTATAGACGACGAGACAGATATTTGTTATTTGCTGAGCAGATTATTAAAACATAAGAATCTTGAAACTGCTTTTGTAAATTCTTTAACTGATGCAGACAAAGCCCTAAAAAAAGAATATCCGGAAATTATTTTTCTGGATAACCACTTGCCCGACGGTTTGGGGATTAATTATATTCCATATATTAAAAAGAATTATCCCAATTCTAAAATAATAATGATCACTGCACATGATTCGAAAGACGACAGAACCAAAGCATTAGAAAATGGTGCAGATTATTTTATCGGTAAACCTTTTACAAGTGATATTATTTATAAAACTGTAGATGAATTGTCCAATTAAGTTCTCGAACGTGGAAGGTTTTCTACAATTGAATTTTAATTAAGATTTTGAATGTAATTTCATAAGTTCCATAGATTTTTTTAAAATGAACAATTTAACTGCTTCAACCATAAGCAAATTTTCGGGGCTTATGTTCTTTTTAAAACGTTCAAAAAATGATTTTGAAATGGTGGCTGATGAAATTGAAAACTACAGCTTAAAATCAGCGCTAAACGGGTTATCAGAAGAAAGCAGTTTTTATGCAAGCGAAATTAAAAATTATTTGAAACATTTAGGAATAAACGGTTCTATTATTCCGGTCACTGAATTTTCTTCCAATTATTATGATGGTAATGTTAGTGACATAGCTGTTGAGAGTTGTCAACACGGATTAGAGTTACAATCTTTATGCAGTTTTATTGAAAAATCTCTTACAAGAGCTTACAGCGATCTTCTTGAGGAACCTTTACCCTGTAAGAGTTTACAGGAAATAATAATTTACCAATTGAATGCCTTAAAAATAAGTTTTTTAAAAATACAAACCCTTAATACAGCAAGGTTTGCAATGTATTGAGTTTTTAGAATTTTTAATACTTCAGGTATTTATTACCGTGCATTAAAATAAAAAAAGGTTAAGTCTTAACTCCATTTACAAACTTTTACTTGAAGCGTGGGATAAGTAAAAGGAGCAAAAGAACATTATTTGCTTGATCTGCTTATCAAGAATATTATTAAAAATACTACAAGGGCAATTCCAATTACACCTGTCCAGATCCCTGCCTTGAAAATACCGCCAATTGCTGCACAACTGCTTAATCCTGTAACAAGAAGAATAATTATAATTGCAACTAAAGGAAATGAAAACTTACGCATTTGTTTTATTTTGAATGATAATGATATTGTTTAGTTGTTTATTTTATTTTTTCTTTTGACCCAACCCCTTTACAAGGTGCTAGTATTTAAATATTTAAAATTAAAGTATTAAAAAGAAGATAGATATTCTGATTTTATTTGTTTTACACAATATTAAATTCTTCATAATTTCTGAAGCAATAATACTAAAGGTTATGTCGATCCACTAAAAACAAAAGGCAGAATAAATGTTTGCCATAGCGTGATAATTGTTGGTAAAAAAGTAATCCATCTTCTACAGAATTTAAAGTGCTGATGCCTAAACTATTTTTAAAATATTCTGAACTTTTTTTTATTTAATAATTATAATTTTAAAGTTGCATGTTCTCCCTCAGTATATTTTCCTGTAACCGCAGATTTTATCATGTTAAAAAGCATAATAATTTTGCTGGAGGAATGGTCCCAATATTCTGCTTCGATAGGTTTTGCATGTATTAATAAAATTTTAGGATCTTCTTTTCCTTCGGGAAACCATGCCTTCATATCGGGTGTCCACAATTCATCAATTTTTGCCTTTTCATCATTTAGCTCTGCCACAGCATTAAAAGCCACATAGGAATTTGAACTTGGAGAAGCATAGGTTAAAAAGATTTCATTTTCATGCGATATCTGTGCAACCTTACCCGAAAATTCGTTTGTAAAAAACCAAACAGATCCATCATCGTCCACTTTTGCATTATTCATTGGTCTTGCACTCAATTTGCCTTTTTCATCTTTTATCATCATCATACAGGTTTTTACATCCTTTGTAAGACCAATAAATTTCAGGAGTTGTTCTTCTTTAGTATTTGTCATCATATTATTTGTTCTTTGTGTTTTTTTCTTCGGCCGATTCGTAATTAATATTATTTTCAGCTATATCGGTTAACCCTTCATCAGCTTTCTTTTCTTCATTTAAAGACTGTGTCATTACATCAGCACAATCTTCCAGACCTAAAGTTTTTGCCAGTTGCACTAACCCTCCGTAAGTTGCAATTTCGTAATGTTCTACTTTTTGACCCGCAAATATTAATCCCACGTCTCTTGTTGCTGTACCTGCTTCTGTTTCTTCAATAATGCCTTCCCCTTCTTTAATAATACCTTCCATTGCTTCACATTTTTTTGCCTGCGCCTTCATACCAATCATTCCAAAGACTTTTTCAAGTCTTTCACAATGCACTTTGGTTTCTGCCAGGTGGGCAGAAAATGCTGCTTTTAATTCTACAGATGTTGCAGCTTTTGCCATTTTAGGTAAGGTTTTAACAAGATGCTTTTCTGCCCAATAGATATCTTTTAATTCTCCGTAAAAAAACTCCATTAGTCGTGAATCTTTTACCGGAAATGTATTTTTAATTTGCATTTCTTTTTTAACCGGTTGCTTTTTGACAGGTGCTGTTTTTGTTGATTCCATAAAAAATTTATTTGTTTTATTAATGATGTAACTACTTTCTATATTTATGCCAGTTGCAAAAAATTAAAATCTAAAGGGTAAGAATATGATGACGGATGAATTTCGTAATTGCATGTAAAATAAGTTTCCAATAAAGGGGAATTTTTTTCACATAAAAAAACACAAGGCTATTTCGTTTATCATTTTAAAAGTATTGGCAGCATTTTGGTTATATTTCGTAAAATTCTATTTTACAAAAAATTAAAAATTACAATTATGAGCAACAAACTATTAACAGGTGTTATATTAGGCGCAGCAGCAGGAGCGGCATTAGGTATTTTATTTGCACCTGAAAGAGGAAAAGAAACCCGCAAAAAAATAGGTAAAAAAGGAATGGATTTAGGAGATACTGTAAAGAACAAGTTTAATGAGCTTGGAGAAGCATTGCAGGAAAAATATCAGAATATTAAAGGTGATGCAAACAGCATGGTAGAAAAAGGAAGAGAAACTGCAAACCAGTGGGAAGATAAAGCTAAAGAAGCTACCAACAACTTTACAGATAAAGCAAAAGATTTTAGAGATGATGCTAAAAAGAGTTTTGCATAAGTTTTAAAAATACAACTGTATTTAATTAATTTTTCCGGCGATAATTATAAAATATGTTACAAGAAAACCATTATGGTGAAAAGGACGGCGTAATTGATGCCCTTTTTGAAAAAACAAAGGATTATGTAGAAACAAGAGCAGATCTTTTTAAGTTAAAAGCTATAAAGAAAACTGCCGAAGTTGGTTCTTCATTAGTTGCTAATATAATTGTGGGTGTTGTTTTTTCCTCTTTTTTTATTTTCCTTAATATTGCTTTAGGGCTGTGGTTAGGAGATTTAACAGGAAGACTTTATTTTGGATTTTTTATACTTGCAGCGTTTTATCTTATCGCCGGAATTTTAATTTATGCTAATAAAGAAAAGATTATCAGTTCTCCGATAGCAGATTCAATTATAAAAAAAATGAATAGTTAAGATTATGGATATTAAAAATGTTATGGAACTGAAAGAAGCCATTGTAGCACTTGAACAAAAAAAAGTTATAAAGGAAGCCATTTTAAAAAAGCAATATCACGACACAATTGATCATTATAAACCTAAAAATCTTATTAAATCAGCTTTTAAAAATGTTATGGAACCGGGTGATACTGGCAGTACAATCTTAAAGGCTGCAGGTAGTATTGGTGCAGGTTTACTTGCTAAAAATTTGGTTTTTGGTGGTCCGGCAACAACAATTGTTGGAAAAATTGCAAGTTCTGCATTAAAACTTGGTGCAACAAACAGCGTGTTTAATAATACAGATAAAATTGCAGCCTGGGGAATATCAATCTATAAAAATCTTTTTACAAAAGACCATTCTCACAAAACAAATTTAACACACGAGCAAAATGGCAAACACAAATAATACGAAGCCTTTTACTGAAAATGACAAGAAATCCGATAAAATTGCCGGAAATCAAAAGACTGATAAAACAAATGAAAATGTATTAGAAAGTGATGTGACTGAAACAGACGCCGAGAGAGGTTTTAAAGAAGGACTGGCTAATAACAGCGATACAGAAAAGAACGATCGGCAGCAAAAATAATTGTTGCTTTTTTATACCTGTTATTTTTTACCGTAACGATTTTTTAAATCCATCGAAAAGACTTTTCCATACGATGTTAAAAAATGATGTGGTCATAACCCGATTAAATTCAATTTTACCTGTTCGCAAGTTTCCGTTAGACGGGTTCTGATTTTTTATTAAGATATTTGCAATAAAACTGTTTAAGCTTTTGTTTTTTATTCCCTGTTCACTGTTTTTTAAAAGTTTTATTTTTAAATTATCGTACAATAAAACTACATCGCCTTCTGCTTTTTTATCGTTGGCTTTAATATTAAAAGTAAAATTTTTCATGTTTCCGCTTTTAATTGAACCCATTCCTAATGGCTCAATTATCGGGTTAGTGTTGGTGCCATTAAAGCCAGCCAGTTTGCCAGTTATTACAAAAGCTCCGTCTACAGCATTCATTGGCATTTTCCAGTGAGAATTTAATACTGCCATGTTGAGAAATTTTGCCTGCACCTTTACTTCCATCATTAGCTTTTGTTTTATGCAACTGTCAATATTTGTTACATTTTCAATGCTGCCATTTACATTACTGAAAAACACGTCACCAATATTTTTTGAAATTGCTCCCCGTTCTCTGTAAGAAATATAGCCATTTTTTACTTTTATGTTTTTTATAAAAAACTTTGTCCGCATTTTCATCATTGACCGATAAGGATATTTACCCATCTTACTTTCTGTACCGGGCATTACGGTTCTGTCATTAAAAATTTTTATTACAGGTTCTAAAACCAATTCATTTGCTATTATAGATTTTTTTTCGAATAATGCAGTAAGGTCAGCACCGGAAAATTGAATATTCTTAAAACTTACATTGTATATATCGTTTTGAACTTTTAAACTTTTAACGAAAGCAGCTTCGGAAGCGTAGGCGTAATTGAAGCCTTATTAACTTTTATCGTTTTTCTTGCTTTATCCAACTCAAAAGCCTTTACTTCAACTTTGTAACTTTTATCTTTTGTAATTATCGAAAATCCGTCCCCCTTTAAATATCAGTTACTTTTGCCAAGCAATTTTAAAATGTCTGTTCCTGAATGAATACTGTCAATATTAGCTGCTGAAAATTCAACGTTTTTAAGTACCAGCGGCGTTTAATTTTGGTTGGCTTTGTTGTAAACAGAAAATACCGATTTACCAATCCTTATATTTTTTACGATTGCCTCATCAAAAAATTTGTTGTCTATCTCAAAAGTTTCTGCACCTCCGGCTTTTTGCAATCTTTTATATATTCCAATGGTACCAACGTTTGTAATTAAAGAATCGGCCTTAATCTGTCTGTTATAAATAAATGCATTTGTTGATAAACCAGTAATCCCGGTATTGTTTATAGCAACAATAACCTTGTTTCTTTTTATATCTGTCTGTAAAAATTTATTAACCTTTATATACTTTTTTGGTGCATTGTATTCAACATCGTTTAAAGTAAAAGTTTGATTTGTTTTTTGGCTTATTACTGTGGCTGTTTTTATTTTTGCCACTACATCTTTAATGAAGTAGCTTATTATATTATCATAGTTTCGGGTGCTGTCTATTTTAAAATTTTGCAGGTTAATATTTATACCCAGTAATTTTCTATGAGGACTGTTCTTTCCTCTTGCAAATGCTATTGATCCATCTGTAATTTTAATTTCTTTTGCCTGTATGCTTTTAAATTTACCCGTTATTTTTTCATACAGTGCTAAAGAGTCTGCTGCGGTAAATTTTTGAATCTCATTCTTACCTGTGCTTATAACAGTAATTATTAGTTTATAAATTTCAAGACTGTTTGCCTGTATTTTATCTTTTTGTAAAAAAGATGGAACATCTGCACCCGTTATAGAAAGTCGTTCTATATGAACATTATAAATTGTTTTAGATATGCCTGAAGTATCGTTGCTGTATAATTTTCTTTGGAGCGAATCTGACTGTAAGACCACATTAAAGAAAGTTGCATTACCTGCAACTGCATTTATACTGCTGCTGTCGTAATGAATATAGTAGCTTCTGTCTGTACCTTCAGCAACTGCTTTTGTAATTTTATTTTTTACTACGGTTTTTTTATTAAACTGTCACCATATTACAGCGGTAATAATCATGAACGCCAATACAATTCCTATTACACGACTATAATTTTTTTTCAAGTGAAAAAGATTATAAAATGTTACAAATAAATTTAACCGGTTAAGGGCTGAATTTTAAAAAGGCAAACCTATAGCGATATTTAAAATTAAATTTTCTCTGCGCCACATTTTTGAACCGAAGTCAATCTTATTTAATACCCATCTTTGTCCATCGGGTAAATAGGGTTTTCTTACAGGTATGCCTAGGTCTGCACGTATCAACAAAACTGTAGCATCAAATCTTATTCCGAAGCCGGAGGCAACAGCTATTTCTTTTAAAAATTTTGTAGTCAGTTTGCCTTGTTGTCCAAAAAGTAAAGTATCTTTTGTCCATACATTTCCTGCATCAATAAATACGGCACCGCTTAATTGCTGTGTAAAAGGAATTCGCAGTTCTGTATTGCTAAGTAATTTATAGTCGCCGCCAATTATCTGAAAAAAGCGCTGGTCGCCCGGTGTTGGTTTATATGTTCCCGGGCCCAATGTTCTTGTTCTAAAACCTCTGATAGAACTGGAGCCACCAATGGTATATAATTTTGTAAACGGTAGAAGTTTTGAATTGTTGTAAGGCAAGCCTATACCAATCTGCAGCCTGTTGGCTAAATCGAATTTATTTGGTAGCCTTCGGGTAAAATGATAGTCAACATCAAATTTTGCATACTGCGCAAATGGTACCCCAAATACATTTTTAGACCTGTATGTTTTAGCCCCGGTAATTAAGCCTGCAATATTTCCTGAAACCTCAACACTCGTATTAAAATAGACTTTATTTTTTGTACGTCTAAGCGCTGAGTTGTATGTATATGAGGCAGATGTGCCAAGTATAGCTTCGGAAAAAACTGACAATAATAATGAAGGGCTTGCAACAATTTGTTTTTTAAAAGAATCCGTAACATTAGATGCCTTTAAATAACTTAGTGATATTGGTGCAACCGTGTATTGAGTTTGTATGTTAGGTTTCCAGGTAAACTCATATTGAAAACGAAACAGATTTTTAAGATAGAAAATATCTTTTTTAAACAACTCATATCCTAACAACAAACTTGTGTTGGGTGGGTAAAAATTATTTTCTTTTATTTTAAAAAACGGAATTGCATACCGCGGAATCTTTAAAGTAACTTCTGTACCAAGTCTGTAATTTCTGTTTTTTACAGAATCTCCCGAGGTGGTTTCAAAACCGGCATAAGTTTTTACTGCAAGCTGTTCAGCTCCTCTAAATGCATTCCTGTTTCGCCAGTTAACACTAAACTGAGTTCCTAAAAAGTTATTTTCTTTTGTAAAACCATCAACCTGTGCCTGTATTGATTTTTGTTTTGCAGGAGTTAAATAATAGTACACATTCATTGTGTGTGATGTGTCATTTACATCAGTATGTTTTACTTCTTCAAACCTATTTTTTACAAACTTAAAAGCCCCTAAATTAATAAACCGGTTAAGGGTTGTATTTTGTTGTCTGCTGCTATAAATACTGCCCGGTCGGTAAGTGATGGTTTGTGCAAACAGGTTCTTCTTAAAATTTTTAATTGTATCCTTTATTCTTAACCCATCAAAAATTTCAACACCACGTTTAGATGTATCCAAATCGGGTGAAGTAAGCGAGTAATTTGGAAAAACGGTAATGCTGTTTATTGTATAAGGATGCTTTGCATCATCAGGTGTGGTTGTTTTAATATTTAAATAAAGATTTACTTTTCTGCCGCCAACGGTACTGTCTGCATAAGCCATCAAATAATCAGGATTAAAAAAATAATATCCCCTAGTTTTTAAAAAAAGATCCAGCCTGTCTCTCTCTGTTGTTATGTCACTTAAACGGTAAGGGTTACCGGTTTTTAAAAGCCCATTTCGGGTAGAATTTCTGTCAAGTAATTTTTGCAAAGCCGATGATGAATCTCCCACCCATTTTATAGGTCCTAATTTATACTGCGGTTGTACCTGTGCAGTGTAAAATGCTTTTATAAAATAGGACCCTGTATGAACAGTATCTCCCTGAACAGTTGTATGAAAATAACCGAGATTATCCATTAACGATGCCATATTTTCTGCAGTTGCTTTTGCATTTACCCTGCTGCTTAAAACCGGAGGTTCGCCTAGTCTGTTCCGTAAAAATGCCCTTAACCCTTTTTCTCTTTTTGGCTCCCCAATTTTATAATAAAACCAAACTTTATAAGGCTGCCCAAGTAAAAATTTATTTGGTTTTGGAGATGCGGCAAGCGCAATTGTTTTTTTTAAAGATTTTGAAGTAGTTGTTGTCTCTTTGTTTTTTTCGACCTTTACAGTTGCTCCTTTATATAATCTTTCACCTTCCGGTAAATACTTTTGCACACTGCAGGAAGATGCAATGAGAACTAAAAAAACAGCAGCTACAAAATAAATCTTCCTCATTATTTTTTTACTTTTTTCTTACGCCTGAACAGTTCATTAAATTTATCGTAATCAAGTGTTACCACAAATGATAACCCTGTTTCCACAACATATCCATCCAAAGTCACTTCAAACTGGTTTTTTGTGTATGCCCTCAATAAATATTTTCCATCAGTAGTAAGTTTATAGGCAACAGTAATGTCAGGCTTAAAGCCGGTATTTTGCCCTGCAGATTTAGCAGCAGCATCTTGCCCTTCAATACCAAAGTTTTTACCTACACTTATTACCAGCCTGTCATTTGCAAATGATTTGCTAACTGCAAGGTTTAAATCTGTTCTTTGTGCATTGCCACCATTTGAAAAATCGTTGTAAGAATTTAAGTTCAGGTCAATGTCAATTCCTTTAAAAATATCGCCTGCTATTTCATTTAATGCTGATGATAAAAACTGGCTCACACTCTGGCGGGCAAGGTCATTAAAATTTCCACCATTCCCTTTAAAGAAATCGCTGCTCTGTTCACTTACAAATCGATTAAAAAGCAACAAAGAAAAAACTTGTTTGTTAACAGTTGCCGGATCATTTCTTATTTGCAGCAACTTATTTTCTATGGTTGTACGCAGATCTCCATTTAGCAAACTACTTTCTTCGGGCAACTGAATATCAAAACTGATATTGGGCTTTCTTAATGAGCCGGTTAAATAAAGTATAACCCTAAACGGCAGTTTTTGATTGAATGAATTTGCCAGCGTTGGCGAGACATCTGTTACTTCGTTACTCAATAAATCTTTAGAAGAAGTAAGTGCTGTATATTCTGCCGTTATGTTTGCAGAAGCTTCTAAAGGTGCGCCGGCAAAAGTTATTGTACTGCCTTTTATTAAATTAAATTTTCGCTGCAGTATGCCATAATGCAGATCATAATAACCTTTGTCAAGTTCGTAAACGCCTGCCAACACCAGGTTTCCACCGGGGTCAACACCTGCATTTAATCTTGCATCTCCCTGCACTTTAATCTCATCTCCGGTGGATGGATCTATTAAAATAGTTAATGCGGCTTCTTTGCTAAGCTCTATATTCAGGTTATAATTTAAAAACTGTGCAAATGCAGAAGCGGGTTTAAGTGCGGGTTCAAAACCGGCTTGTGGTGGGTCAATCTTAAAAGTATCTACATCTACGAACCGTACAATTGTTTTACCATCATTCTTTTCATAACTGGTTTGTGGTAATACAATTTTTACATCACTCTTATCATTTAATAAAATGTCTCCTTCAATTACCGGCCGCGCAGATGTGCCGGTTACATCTACATTTACATTTACAGATGCGAAACCATAAATTTCATTATTGAGCGTTTTTTTAGCGTTCACAACTATAAAATTATTGGCATTCAATTTTATACCCAGGTCATAATCCATTATGCCATGGGAGCTTATATTGCCATTTACTTTAAGTGCATTTTTTAAAGAATCAGTTATAACAAATTCGGGAAATTGTGTCTGCGGATATTGAGAAATAATTTTTTGCTTGTCTATAAAATAAGGCGTGCCTAGCTTTGCCAGTGTAAATTTTACGGTATCAAAATTCAGCTGTCCATTATATTGGGGATTTGCAAACTTTCCATTTAATTTTAAATTGCCTGAAATATTTCCACGGCTGTTTATTAGTTGGTTGGCGGAGAAGGCTTCCAGCGTTTTAAAACTTAACGCCTTTACCTGAAGATCTGCATCAAACTGTTCGGTTGTACTGTTTAAATAATAATTACCGGCGGCAGTCATATCATTATCCGCACCCTTTAAATTTAATGTTGCACTGATATTATTTTCTGATTGTTTTTGTGCAGTTGCGGTAATTGTACCGAGTGGGTGTTGCATAAACTGCACATCTCTTACAGACGCATTACCTGTAAAAGAAGGCAGCGCTTTTTTTAAATCGCTTACAGTTGCGTTCATATCCAAAATACCCGCAAGAAAAACGGTATCCTTGCTTACAATAGAACTAATGCTTTTTAAATTGAAGTTTTTTATTGCAATATCTATAGGACTATCTGCCACTATCTGCTTGCTGCGCACATCAATTTTTGCGGTATCGCTGCTTATTACAAAATTGTTTACAATAATTCCGGCAGGGCCGTATGCAATATAATTATCAGGAGCAACTCTCCATTTTTCGTAATTAAGTATAAGGCTATCCTGCATGCGCAGTGTGTAGTTTTCTTTGCTTACAAATGCAGTTCCAGATAAGCCGAACCAGTTTCTGTTGGTCCTGTCTTTTGTAAGTGCATTTAAAGAAATACTATCCTTTGCAGCGCCGCCATTTAAACTTGTTACATATAAAGTATTGGTGCCGGTATTAAGTGTATCAAATTTTGCATCGTAATTTATTTTACTGTTTTTTGAGTTAATGTTTACAACAGCGTTTGATATTGTGTTGGTACCATATACAACGTGCCTTACCTTGGTATTAAAATTTAATGCACTGTCAGTTTCTGCAGATGAATACGTTCCTTTAAAAATTACATCATCATAGCTTTTGAGCCCGGGCACAAGTGTTGTAATTAATGGCGATTGAGTAACGGTACCTTTTATGCCAAACTGCTGCGGTGGTATTATTTTATTACCCGGTACAAACCCCGGAATTTTATAATAGCCATTAACATACTGCATTAAAGAGGTTGCAATTAAATCATAATCAAAAGCGCCGCCTGCATGCACATCTGCAAATGGTGCTTTTAATAAAATTGAATCAATTCCGTTTAAAGAAGTTGCAATTAGTGATGTACTGTCAATATTAAAAAACTTCTGTCCTGTCTGCAGTCTTACACTATGCAGCAACAGGCTTGCATTTAAATTTCTCGGCTGTAAATTAACAGCATCTACCAGAGCCCTTAAAGAAAAGTTGATGGTGTCTTTTGTGAAGTTTAATTTATTCAACATTGCAGTATCCACATTGATTTCTCCTTTTACGGTTGGATATTTATTGCGAACATTCGAAACAATATCATAATTTAACTGAAGGCTGCTGTCATTAATTTTACCAACACTTTTTATAAGACCATTTTGAAAATCTGCATTTATAAGTGCATTGCGATAATTGTATTTATTGTATTGCAAAGAAGCCACATTTGCTTTTATTGCTGAATTCATAGTTAGGTAATTAAACCCGGTTCCTTTTGCAGTAAACGCTCCTGCTACATTACCCATTATAGAATCCTGTTTTAATAATTTACCTATTGCAAAACCCGGAGTAGTTACAAAAAGATCATAGACTACTTTTTCAGGATTTTTAATATTTTTTAAGTACCCTTTTACTGTTAGCGGACCATAGCTTGATCTGGCTTTTAAATCCATATCAACATTTTCTGTATTGCCGCTAAATTTGCCCGCTGCTGCTATCTGTTGCGGCAAATTAATTTGCGCCAAAGCCGCAGGGGGTATAAAACCCTCTATTAAAGATTTGTTGAAAGCTACATTTGTAAAGGCCAGATCGTATTTAATATTCTTTGGATCACTGATGTTGAAAAGATTTATTTTACCTGAAAAAGCTAGATCTTTTGCAGAGGCAACTACATTAGCTGCAATACTATTTTTATTACCGGCAATTTTTCCTTTTAAATTAATAAGATCAGGTAAAGAGGCAAGTTGCGCCTGGTTGGCAGGTGGCACAAACCTTAGTAAATCTTTTCTATAAATATTGCTTTGAAGAATATTAAGAGCAAATGAAAATCTTTTTGGATCGGTAATATCAAAGAGTGTTCCGTTAGCGCTGATCTTTGACCCTGAAAGTCCACTCATTTGCAAATAAGGTAAATACAATCTTTTTAAATTACCCCGCAATTCTGTATTAAAATTTAAATACTGGTTAGCAAACTGTGCCTTTGGTAAAGATGTATTCAAAGAAGGCAACAATAAATAAAGATCATTAAAAGCAATGATGGAATTGTTTAGCGTTGCAGCTATTAATGAATTTTGTGGGGTTTTCGTTATGGCAGCAATGCTGTCGTAAGTAAGCTTGAAAGAATTTTGAATAAGCGAACGTGGTGTTTTTACATAAAGTTCTGTGGCAGATAATAAACTATCAGTAAACATAAAGTTTACATGTGTAGTATCTAAAGCAAAACCACTTTTATCACTAAAAGCAAATTGAGAAACTTTTCCTTTTGTTGAATCTGTTGAAAAACGAAAGCCCTCCATGTTGGCTTTTAAATTTTTTACATCCAGGTGTGCATAATCCAAACCAGGTGCAGCCGGCTTATTTACATCATCATATTTTAAGTTACTGTTGTTGATGTTTAAATGAGTCGCAGCATATACCCAGAGACTTGGTTGAGATTTTGTATTTTGCTGTACTGATTTTTTTTGCTTTGCTGATGAAAAAATAATGGTAGCACTATTCAGTAATAAACTGTCTGCAAGTCCTTTTGTTTGTGCGATGCTGTAAAAAATACTGTTGCCTGCAAGCGTTCCAATCTTATTGGCATAATACATTCCGGATACTTTATTATTTATTTCTACATCTATATCTTTTAAACTTACATGGCTGCCGGAAATAAGAAATTTGTAAGGGGAATTTGTAAGCGTGTCAACCGGTAATTTACTGTCAATACTTGTTACAACTTCCTTGTAAGTATTCATATAAAACTTAACGCCGTTTGCAGTTAAATTGTCAATGCCAAAATTGAGTCTGTCGGGCTGAAATTTGTTTGTTGTTAAATCAAGGTTTTTTATAAAAGCATTAAAATCAGATCCTGCATATTTATCCTGAAATTTTAACCCTACATTTTCAAAAATCAGTTGCTTAAGTGTAAGCTTTAATTCTGCAGTATCCTTGTTTTTTGTAGTTGATTTATTTCCAGTAAATGCATTTACCAAAAACTGATAATTAAAGGTCGTATCATTCTCAGCTCTTTTAATATTTATTTTAATATTTTTTAGAAATACTTTTTTTATGTCTGTATTTCCCTGTAATAGTTTTACCATATCAAGGTCAACAGAAAGCTCTTCACCAAACAATAAAGTATCTTTTTTTTGATCTTCTATGTAAACATTTTTTATTTTTAGCCACTTAGGCAAACTGTAATCAACTGAGCCTATTACAATATTTGTGTGGAGTTTGTTTTCAAGGTATTTTACTACCTGGTTTCTGACAGTTCTTTTGCCTGCATTGGTATTAATAAATCCAAACAGAACAATAGTTAAAATACTAACAGAAACTAAAATCCACAAAATTACTTTTGTAGTTTTTATCAGTATATTTTTTGCATTTGTCATCTAGGTAAAAAGAAGATTCAGAAAAAGCATTTTTGGCAAACAATTCTTTGCCCCATATGAAATTTTTATGCCTGCATTTTCCAGCTGTAAAAGATTTGCATATAATTGCGTAAAAGTAATATATTATAATTGTTGGGGAAAAAGGTTCCCAGCTTTATTTATTCAGTTTCTTTAAACAATTTTCAATATTTGTTGCTGACCCCAAAACTCCTTTAAAAACATCTGCACGTTTACTGATAATTTTTGTTGCATTAAATATGGTAAACTGGTTTGGTGTTAATCCTTTTTTTACTTCTTTCCAATATAATGGCATGGATACAGTTGCGCCATTTTTTGGTCTTAAAGAATACACTGAAGATATGGTTTGGCCATTTCTGTTTTGCAGATAATCGAGGTATATTTTTTTGTTTCCACGCTTATTTAAATTTCTTTCCAGTGTTGTAAAATCCGGAATCATTTGCTGCACGATCGTACACAATAAAAGTGCAAAGTTTTTTACTTCTTCGTAACCGTATTTCTTTTTCATGGGTACATAAATATGTAACCCTGTAGAGCCGGAAGTTTTGCAAAAACTTTTTGCACCGGCTTTGTCTAAAATTTTTTTAAATGCATTTGCGGTTTCAATAACCTGATCAAAATTATTTTTTTCAGAAGGGTCAATATCAATAATCATATAATCCGGCTTATCAGGAAATTTAATGGTGGAATGCCATGGATTAAGTTCTATACAACCAAGGTTATTTAGGTAAGCAAGTGTTGCTTTATCGTTGCAGATTATGTAGTCAATTTCTTTTTTTGAAGACTCAGAATACACCGCAAAAGATTTAATAAAATCAGGTGCATTTTCCCCCGCATCTTTATGAAAAAATCCAGCATCATTTATACCGTTTGGGTTTCGTTTTAAAGACTCCGGACGGTCTTTTAAATATGGTAAAATATATGTAGCAATGGACTGGTAATATTCCGCTACCATCTGTTTGGAAACTTTATCTTTCGGAAAATAAATTTTATTAGGATGTGTAATTTCCACAGAAATTTTACCGGCATTTATATAAAACTTTTCATCGTTTTTTAATGTTACTTTTTTTACAGACGCTATTGCTTCTTTATTTTTAACTGTCGATCTCTTTATTGGTTTTTGCGCTTCCATAGTTGTTTGTTTTACATTTTTATCGTTTCTGATTTTTAAAAAAACAGGATGTCGCAATTTTTCATCTTTTGTCCATTCCGCAAATTTTACTTCACAAACAATTTTTGGTTTTACCCAGGTAACATTATTATTAATTATTACTTTTTCTATAAAAGGTGAATCGGTTTGCACAAGGGGCTGCAATAAATTAAAAATCGTTTTTAATTTTTTGTCATCATATCCGGTTCCTGCATGCCCTGCAAGCATCAGTTTTTTATCTTTCCTAATGCCCAATACAAGGGAGCCGAAATATTTTCTGCTGCCGGCCGGTGCGGTATAACCACAAATAATTACATCTGCAGTTTTATGGTTTTTTATCTTGAGCCATTCATTGCTTCGCTTTCCAGCATAATATTTGCTGTCTGCTTTTTTAGCCATAATGCCTTCCAAATTATTTTGAACAGCCGCTTTAAAAAATGAAATTCCGTTTTCTTTAATGTGATCAGAATATTTTATTACTTTATTTTTTGGCAGCAAAGCTTTTAATAATTCCTTTCTATCTGTCAATGGTAAATGTGTAAGATCTTTACCATCGAGAGAAAGTAAATCGAACACATAATAACAAAGAGGGAAGTCGGTATTATCCTTATAATGCTGTATTTTTTGAAAATCAGGAAATCCCTTTTCATTTAATACTACAATTTCACCATCCAATATTGCAGAATGTTTTATATTTTTAAGTGCGGCAGTTATAACAGGATAATTTTGTGAGAAATCATTTCCGTTACGGGAGTAAAGCTGAATTGCATTTGTAGATATATAGGCAATAGCACGGTAGCCGTCCCACTTTATTTCGTATATCCAATCGGCGCTGTTAAATGCCTTGTCAGTTTCCTTCGCCAACATGGGCGTAACAGGATTATTTATTTTTTGTGGGGTTGCACATAGGCTGTAGCGGACTTTTTTTTTACCGACTCTTTTATTCTTTCGGCAAGTGCTTTATTAATAGGAGAACTTTTCAGCGTTTCTTTTTCGCTGTCATAAATTTTATCTGTTGCAAATTTATCATTGTGCTTTATAAGCAGCCAGGTATTGTCTTTGTCGCCGGTTTTGTTTTTTATTTTTACAAGCGCAAACTCACCTTTCAGTTTTTTACCTTTCAATACAAATTTTAAGTTACCGGCTTTTAAACCTGCTTTTAATAATTTTTCGTTGTCAGCATTTTTATCATCTGTAAGTGCAGTATATGTTCCCTTATCCCAAATTTCTACAATGCCTGCGCCATAATTTCCTTCGGGTATTATTCCTTTAAAATCTTTATAATCGTAAGGATGGTCTTCCACCATCATAGCAAGTCTTTTATCGGAATGGTTAAGAGATGGACCTTTAGGCACTGCCCAACTTTTTAAAACCCCATCCATTTCCAGCCTAAAATCGTAGTGCAAATGGCTCGCCTTGTGGCGTTGAACTACAAATGATAATTGTACGTTGCCATTTTTTACTGCTGTATCAGGTTCCGGTGTAGCGGTAAATTTTCTTTTGCTTTTGTATTTTGTAAGACTCATAACTAAGAGGCTTTTTTGCGTTTGGTTTCAATGCTGGCTTTTAGTTGTTCCATTAAATCTTTTGCTTTGCTGTGCACAACTTTCATAACCGGTGCCACAGTTTTTTTGCCTTTTGCTTTGGCATTTATCACTTTCATTAATGATGCCGTGTAACTGTCTTTGTATCCGGTAATATCAAATTTACCCGACAGTTGATCAATCAAAACAATGGCCATTTTTAACTCTGCAGGTTTTACAACTGTTTTTGCAGGTAGCGCTAATTCTGTTGTCGGTCTTATCTCTTCATGAAAACGAATGCGGTTTAAAATAATGGCATCGCCCGATACCCTTAGTATTGCAAGGTGTTCTTTGTTCCTCATTACAAAACTTGCCACACCTGCACGTTTTGTTTTTATCAAAGCTTCCCTCAATAATGCATAAGGCCTCACACCACTTTTTTCAGGCGCTAAATAGTATGGCGTTTCGTAATACACGCTGTCAATTTCTTCCTGGTTTACAAAGTCAGTAATTTCTATCAACTTGGTTTTTTCAGCTCCTGCTTTTTCAAAATCCAGTTCATCGAGCACTACATATTTACTGCCCGTATCATAGCCTTTTACAATATTGCTCCAGGCTACTTCTTTTCCGGTTTTTTCATTCACCCTTAAATATTTTATGTGGCTATGGTCTTTTTTATCAAGCATATCCAAATCAATATCACTGCTTTCTGTTGCACTGTATAATTTAACCGGAATGTTAACCAAACCGAAGCCGATAGCACCTGTCCATAGTGGTTTCATAATTTTTATTTTAATTACACTCAAGAATTCATAATGCAGTTTTTTTAAAATCGTTTCATACTATTCATTTTATACAGAAAGTGAAAAACTTATTAATCCACATTACACAATACTCTACATGTTAATCTTTCAAAAATTGTACCTGCACAATTTCTTTTCATTTCAGTTATTTTCTTTTTCATCATATTAGTTTGATGATAATATTTTCATTATTAATTTTTCTTCTTTAGTAAGATCTTTCTGCCCATCATTTATTTCGATTTTATCAATTTGCTTAAAGTATTTATCCAGGCTTTGATTTTCGTATAAAGAAATGATGAGCGGGTGCACATAATACTTTTTACAAACCGTTCTTGTATTACCCAAATGCTCTGCCACTTTATCCAGGGCATGCACAACATTTTTTTTAGACTCTGTGTCGTTATCAGCAAAACCAATTTCTTTAAAAGCCAAAAATGCATTTAGGGTTCCTGACCATGTTCTAAAATCTTTTGCTGAGAAATCTTTACCGCTAATATTTTTTATGTATTCATTTACCATTCCACTATCAATGCTGTGGCGGCTTCCGTCTTCATTGTAATATTGAAATAATTCTTTCCCTGGAATATCATGGCATTTTTGCACAATGGCTGCAAGCTTTTTATTCTTTAAACTGATGTCATGCTTAATTCCTTTTTTTCCAACAAAAGAAAACTTAATACTGCTTCCCTTAAAATGAACATGTTTGTTTTTAAAAGTTGTTAATCCAAAGGATCCGTATAATTTTTCATAAATATTGTTGCCAACCCTTATGTTCGTTCGCTCCATTAAACTAACCACTGTTGCCAGTACTTTTTGCTGGGTAAGTCCGGCTATTGATAAATCTTTTTCCAGTTGCAGTCTTATTGCAGGCAAAACTTTGCCAAACTCCAATAACCTGTAAAATTTTGTATGGTTTCGCAAAGCATTCCATGCGGGGTGATAGCGATATTGTTTTCGCATTTTTACATCAATGCCGGTAGCCTGCAAATGACCATTTTCTAAGGCACAGATCCATACGTTCTCCCAGGCGGGTGGTATTACAAGACTCTTTATTCTTTTAAGCTGTTTTGCATCATTTATGTTTTCTTCCCCCAACTTATAAAAAAATTCCTTTGCCTTTCTTTGTCTTACAATACCCGGTGTTGCAGCTGTAACATACACAAGGTTTGCAGCTTCTGCAGTCTTAACCGGATCTTTAATAATTTTTGCCATTTGTTTTTTTGGCAATAGTTCTATCATTTCATCTACAGCTGTCATAAAAGGAAACCGTGTTTTATTGCGATCCATTTTTATAAGAAAGTTTTGTGCCTGACCAATTTGAGTAATTCCCTTCCGATTTATTTGTAATAACAATATTTTTTCTACAATCTATGAGTAAACCTTTCTACGTAATTATCATCTAATAGCTTATCATCTATAAAATTTAATTGGTACATCATTTGAATTTTTTTAATTACAAAAAACATCTTATGCATTATCATTATAACGATACACACTTAACTTTTTTGCGGGAAAAGATAATGGAAACAAAAGTTGCGTTATTTAAGTCTGAAATAAATTCAGAATTATCGTTACCAACCAATGTTATACAGACCATTAATGTTGATGAGGGAGGAAACATTTATTTCTTTACATCCAGCAATGGTGTTTTTGCAAAAAACATTGATCCTCCATTTTATGCTTATTTAGACTATCATAAAAAGGGATATGGACAAAGACTTTGTATAAGTGGGAAGGCGGTGATTGTAAAAGAAGAAGATGAAAACATTGAACATGAAATTAAAAATTATGGCATGTCAGGGAAATCAATAGTATTGATTAAAATGAAAATAATGCAGGCAGAATTTTTTGGACAGAACATGCATCAACAATTAACGCTACATCAAAAAATTAAAAATTCAATCACTCATATATTTTTTCCATCATCAGAACATCATTTTAAATTCGGATAACGTACAGAAACATTAGATTATATTATGGCATAAGATTCAGCATTAGCATTCAAAGACTCAAAGCAATATAATAACAAACCCCAGGAAGATTTTCCTGGGGTTTGTCTTTTTAATTATTTTTTTATTTGGATTTAAATTTTCCGATTGCCTCTTTGCTAAAACTACTCAAAATTAATTTGCCGCTGATCAATGCACGCTCATGTAAAAGTGTATCCCAATGTTCTGTGCCTTTCCAAAAAACTTTTTTCATTTCTGCCATTGCTTCGGGGTTGGAATGGGTTAATGTATCTGCCAGTCTTTTTACAGATTCATCCATGTTAACCACATTTTCATGCACTTCTGCAAACAAACCTTTCTTCTTTGCCCAATCGCTGTTGCGCCACATGGTAGCATCTATAGAAAGTGCACTAAAAGCTGCGAGACCAATTTTTCTCTCTACCGCAGGACCAACAACAAAAGGGCCGATGCCTACAGCGAGTTCGCTCAATTTTATATCACAACCTTCTACCGCAATAGCATAATCTGCAGCAGCAGCAATGCCCACACCGCCACCCACACATTTACCCTGTATACGTGCTATGATAAATTTAGGGCAACGACGCATATTGTTTATCACATTTGCAAAACCGCTAAAAAACTTTTCGCCACTTGCGGAGTTATTTATCTCAAGCAACTCATCAAATGAGGCACCTGAGCAAAATGCTTTGTCTCCCGAACTTTTTAAAATAATAACTTTTGTTTCGGCATGTGTGCCTGCAAAATGAATTTCGTGTGCAAGTTTTTCCAGTTGCTTTGTAGGCATAGAATTACTTTGTGGATGGCTAAATTCTATAGTTGTAATTCCTGTATGCGTTTCAGAGGTTACATATCCTTCTTGTGTTTCAGTCATATTTATTTTTTTGCCTCAAAGGCGCTTTGGTTTGTTTTTAAAATTTTATAATTAATTTTTATTTACTTTAAAATACTCATGCTAATATTTACACCAATAAATATTCTCTGATTAATTTACTTTATTCTTCATTTTTACCATCGTTAAAATTGTTCCTACACCAACGGCTTCGTCTGCATCATCCAGTATTTCTACAAACCATTTTACAATCCCTTTTAAAATATCCTGTCCCTGCACATACGGTACATCAGGATTTACATCTTTTAATTCCTGAGCCGTTTTTTCTTTACACGTAAAACGAATGTAAATAGAATTGCCTGCATACACAGGTTTTACAAACCGCATATCATCTATACCATAATTTAATAACACCGGGTTTTTTTCAAAGCTGCTAACAAACAAACCTGCTGAAGCACTGTTTAAAAAATACCCGTGCGCAACCTGTTCTGTAAACATGGTGCCCGTAAAATCTGTTTCTCTTTTATGCGCATAAAAATGATCGCCTGTAAGGTTTGCAAATGCGTCTATATCTTCAGCAGTTATCAAGCGCTTTTCGCTGATGAGTTGGTCGCCAATATTTAGCTCTTCGAAATATTTTTTAAACGGATGTTTTGCTTCTATGTTGCCTGTTGCATTGGGTTGAAATACATTGCTGATGGCAGTAATCATATCCGGCGAACCCTGTATAGCCGTGCGTTGAAGATAATGTTTTACACCACGCATGCCGCCCATTTCTTCGCCACCACCGGCCCTTCCCGGACCGCCGTGAACAAGCGATGGAAGTGGTGAACCATGCCCGGTACTTTCTTTTGCACATGCAGCATTCAACACCAAAATTCTACCATGGTGTGTGGCTGCACCAATAACATATTGCTTTGCAATTTTGGTATCGGCAGTTACAATAGAAGAACACAAACTTCCTTTCCCTTTTTTGCTTAAGGCAATGGCATCGTAAATATCTTTATAAGGCATGATGGTACTTACCGGACCAAATGCTTCTATGTTATGTGGTTCTTCGCTAACGAATGGTGTTGTATTTAATAATAAAATCGGGCTTAAAAATGCACCCGCTTTTTCATCAGCATCAATTACTGCTACACTATCCAGCGACCCATAAATTATTTGTGACGATGCCAGAATTTTTTGCACCTGATTGCGTACATCATTGCGTTGGTCTTGCCCCGCCAATGCACCCATGCGCACTTTTTCATTTAATGGATTTCCAATAGCAGTTGTTTCCAAAGCTTTGGCAATTGCTTTTTGCACATATTCCATTTTATTTTCGGGTACAAATATTCTGCGGATGCCGGTACATTTTTGTCCGGCTTTTACAGTCATTTCTTTTTTTATTTCTTTTATAAAAATATCCCACTCAGGCATGCCGGGTTCAACATCGGTGCCTAACACAATGCAGTTTAGAGAATCTGCCTCCATGTTAAATGGCACACTTTCTTTTAATATATTTTGATTGGATTTTAATTTTAATCCTGTCTCTGCGGAGCCGGTAAAAGTTACAACATCCTGTGAGGTTACATAATCGAGCATATCACCTGCGCTGCCACAAATAAGCTGTAGTGCGCCTTCGGGCAAAATGCGGGAGGCAATAATTTCTTTAACAACTGCTTCGGTAAGATAAGATGTAACTGTTGCAGGTTTTACCACTGCGGGCATTCCTGCTAATAAATTACATGCAATTTTTTCGAGCATGCCCCAAACAGGAAAATTATATGCATTTATATGAATTGCCACGCCTTCTTTTGGTACCAAAATATGGTGGCCCATAAAAGTATTTTCTTTGCTCAGGTTAATGGAATCTCCATCGAGACAAAAAGATTCGTCTGGTAATTTTCTGCGTAGCGTTGCATTGCTAAACAGGTTTCCGATTCCACCTTCAATATCTATCCAGCTGTCCACCCTCGTTGCACCACTTTGGTAGCTGATGTTGTAAAAAGTTTCTTTGTGTTTTAAAAGATGTAATGCAAGTGCACGCAGCATTCTTCCTCGTTGCTGAAAGGTCATTTTCCGAAGTGCCGGGTTTCCTTTCTCCCGGGCATATTTTAAAATTGATTCAAAATCCAGGCCTTTTGTAGTGGCGTTTGTGATAACAGTTCCACTAACTGCATTATATAATTCTGTTCCTTCACCATCGCCTTCTATCCAATTCCCTGTAATATAATTTCCCAGTTTAAGCATATTCAAATTTATGGCAGCCAATCGTATAAAAATTATAAAATAGCATTTTAAGAAGAAATCAGTGAAAATAAAACGGTAGTTTTAACCGAAAAATTTGAAGAGAAAAAATAAAATCGTTAACCATGCTTTTTAAAATTTTAATAATTGCTACTTTGCTTTTTACTGCATGCAAAACTACCAAACAGGTAAACAGCTGCATTGGTCTACCAAAACCGGATTGTATTTGTACAATGGAATATAAACCGGTTTGTGGTTGTGATGGAAAAACTTATGGTAATGCCTGTGTGGCTGCATGCGCCGGTGTAAAATCGTGGACAGAAGGAGCGTGTGAGAAATAATATTTTATGAATCAGCCCATTAACATTCAAAATAATAAACAAAGCAAATTCGTGCTTTGCATAAGTGTGTTTGTATTAATTTATGTGATAATATTTAAAGCTGTTAACCCTTACAAATATGCTGCTGTTGGTACAGTATATGAAAATTTATGGTTGTTTATTGTGGCAGCAATCTTTATTATACCAGTCATTGCCTTGTGGGTACTTTTCAAAAATAAATTTTCAATTAAATCATTTTACTTCTATTCCCTGCTAATTTCAGCAGCAACCATCGTTTTATTGTTTGCCTAGTTTAAAAGCCTTTTTTACGTCAACTTATTTTGGCTGTTTACCCTAATAAAAAAGCCTTATTTTCTTAAAGATTTTTTATGTTCTTAAAGTAAACAAGGCACCGTAAATTATTTTTTAAATTACATTCTTTTTTCTATTTCTGCAGATAATCTCGCAAAAATTTCGTCTATACTACCCTCACCCGACACCATTACTACTTTATCTGACTTGCGGTAATAATCGGCTACAGCTTCTGTTTTATTTTTATATTCTGCAACCCTTGCTGCAATAATTGTTTCGTCAGTATCGTCTGATCTGCCGCTGGATTGTCCTCTTTTTAAAATACGTTTTACCAATTCATCTTCACTAACATCAAGGGCCAGCATAACTTTTACAGGCGTTTTTCGTATCTCCAATAAACTGTCCAGGGCTTCGGCCTGTGCTGCAGTTCGGGGGAAACCATCAAACAAAAACCCTTTTGCCTGCGGGTTTTCTTCCAATGCTGTACTTATCATTCCAACAACAACTTCATCTGGAACCAGCTGCCCTTTATCCATTAATTTTTTTGCCTCCAGACCTAAAGCAGTTTGTTGGGCAATTTGAGAACGCAATAAATCTCCGGTACTTAAATGAACAAGATTAAACTTCTCAATTATTTTTTCACTTTGCGTACCTTTTCCACTACCGGGAGGACCAAAAAGTATTAAATTAAACATAAGCCTTCGTAAAATTTTCGATTGAAGTAAAGATAAGGTAAAATATTTTTTTGCGAAGGATGAAAGATTCAATTTGAAATATGTACAGAAAGAGCTGTCAGCTTTAATTAACAGTTACCTTAAATTTAAAAAGCACTTTTAAAAAACTGGCAGCTTTAGCCACTAGCTAAACAAATATTCAACATCTGATTTGCTAAGCGCCTTTACAAAATTTGCATCATCCGCAATCAATTCCTTTGCAAGGATTTTTTTACGTTCCTGCAACTGTAAAATTTTATCTTCAATCGTATCTATACAAATCATGCGGTAAGCAAAAATATTTTTTGTCTGCCCAATTCTGTGTGTTCTGTCAATGGCCTGTTGCTCAACCGCCGGGTTCCACCATGGATCAACGATATATACATAATCGGCAGCTGTTAGGTTAAGCCCCACACCACCGGCTTTCAATGAAATTAGAAATACCCTGCACTCATCATTGTTCTGAAAATTTTGTATCGCTTTTTCTCTATCAATGGCAGATGTACTTCCGTCAAAATATTCAAAGGGAATATTATTTTCTATTAATTTTTGTTTGATGAGTGCCAGCATTCCTAAAAACTGCGAAAATATAAGTGCTTTATGGTCACCAATGTTTTCAACAATTTCCCTTGTAAGTTCATCCAGTTTAATGGAATGGTTAGGGAATTTATCTTCTTCATTTAGTATAGCCGGACTATCGCAAATCTGACGCAGTTTCATTAAGCCCTGTAAAATGGTAAGCTGCGATTTTTGTATTCCCTGTTCCTCAATGGTTCCAAGTATTTTATCCCGGTAACTGTTGCGGTAAGCATCGTAAATTTTACGTTGTTCTTTTTCCATTTCGCAAAAAAGTATCTGCTCCGTTTTTTCAGGAAGATCTTTTGCCACCTGCTCTTTTGTTCGGCGCAGAATAAATGGGTATAACAGTTTACGCAAATGTTCTTTTTGCTCCTGCTCACCAAATTTATCAATGGGATTTGCAAATTCATTTCTAAAAAATTCCATTGTACCAAGCAGCCCCGGGTTTAAGAAATTCATTTGCGCATAAATATCAAACGTATTGTTTTGCAATGGCGTACCACTCATACAAACACGGTTGGTAGCATTTAATAAGGATGCTGCTTTTGTAACTTTTGATGATGGATTTTTTATTGCCTGGCTTTCATCCAACACCACATAATCAAAATGTATTTTTAGGAAAAGCTGTATATCGCTGCGTAAAGTTCCATAAGTAGTGATGATGATATTAGCAGCTTTTAATTCTTCTATATTTCTGCTTCGTGTACTGCCGTGGTGTACATGAGCAACAAGGGATGGCGTGAACTTTTTTATTTCGTTTTGCCAGTTATAAATTAGTGTAGTAGGACAAACTACTATCGATATAAGTGATTCGTTTGTTACTTTAAAATAATCCAGCATGGTAAGGGCCTGCACGGTTTTACCTAGTCCCATATCATCTGCCAATATACCACCCCAGCCAACCTCATTTAAATAATTGAGCCAGCGATAACCTGCCAACTGGTATGGTCGTAAAATTGGTTCTAACTGAACAGGTGCAGGTATTTCTGGTATGTTACGGTATTCTCTTAAACGCTCATATTTTTCATCCAGCGCAAAACTCATTTCTTCTTCGTTACGATTTTCATACAGGTCATCTATCACGCTCATATGGTATTTGCTAAGGCGAAGTTTATCACTTTTGCCGTCGCCCACTTTAAATAAAAGTGAATATTTCTTGAGCCATTCATCAGGCAAAATACCTAAAGTGCCGTCGCCCAGTTGCACAAAAGACCGCTTCTCCGCCAAAGCCGATTTTATTTCTGCAATACCTACTCTTTGCTCACCAAATTCTATTTCTACTTTTGCATCAAACCAATCCTGTCCACTGCTTACATGTATATTAGTACTCGGTCGTGCGGTATTAAACCTAAAGTTTTTTAAAGCTTCAAAACCAAATACAGGTATTTTCATTTCTTTCATAGCATCTACAAAAAGAAAAAACCAGTTATTACGCAACACATCTGCCCCACGCAAAACCAGGCTGCCGGATTCCTGCTTTGTAATAAAACCTGAGTGAAGACTTTCCAGCTTTGCCATAAAAGCATCTTCTGCATCTTTATTACGGAATATCTGTAAAATTTTATCGCCATCAGGTATTATCAACACTTCTTTATCGCCGGCTTTTGTTTCAAAACCCTTGTAAGAAAATACGGGTTGAAAAAGCAAATATTCACCCCGTTCCTGCAACATTAATTTAATATCGGGTACAGAAACTTTTACTTCTTTTACCAACGACTTATCAAATTCAACTTCATATTCTTTCGTTAACGGAATAATAATATTTTCCATTTTTTCTGCCCAGTTGCTTTTGCTTAAAGCAATATTTCCTTCTCTTATAAATTTTTCTGCCTGCATTACATCGTCCGTTTTCTGCCAGGTATACATTACATCTTCAAACAAAAAAACTAGGCTGTTGCCTGATTTGTTTTCAGTAAATGCAACGGGTTCACCGCCAATTTTTAACATGCACGATATTTCGAACTGGCTTTTTTTAGCAGCAACTTTAAACACGGGAGATAAAAATTCATCGCTCAGTTCTGTCTCCAGCAAATTGGCAGTTTTAAATTTTTTGGTAGCCGGTAAAATAAATACAAAAGGGTTGTTGCATTGCTCATCAAAAATTTTTCGCAGTTTTGGATGGAGGTATTCTGTGATAAGCTGTTTTGTTTCTTCGGGTAAATCATCACCATCGGTATGAATAATATTTTCCCAGATACCGCTAAAAGGAGAGTTTCGGTTGAGGTATTTGTTTATTTCACTTTCCTGCAGTTTACGTACCTGCTGAAAAAGCGATTTATCATTTTCAGAAAAATCAGAAATATCTACAAACTTGGTTAAATCTATTAATTCAGTTTTACCCAGGTATTTTCTATTGTCCTCATCCTGTTCTCCCTGTATAGCATCTACAGTAAAACCTGGGTAATTTTTAGCATTAAAATTAAATACCAATCCAAGGCGCATGCGCTTTTGAACATCAACTATTTTTTCCTGTTGAGGTACATTTGCAATGGGCACAAACGCAGGTGCTGTTCGATATGTTGGAATTGGCAATGGTGCAGCAGCAACAACCCGCTTTATAGTGGTATCAAGTACTTTTAAAAAAGGCTTACTGTCCTTATAAGAAAATTCAAATTTACCTGCAAGATCGTCTTCAAGGCTGTAACCGTAAATCTGCAATAGTTTGTTTTTCTCTTTATCCCGGTTTCTTATGCTGTCAAAATAATCAGAACCATAAGTTTGCAACAATTGCACAAACATTAAAACTTTATGTTCGCACAAAGGGTGCATCGCTTCGCTGCACATGCAGGAAGTATCAAAATTTCGTTCATCATTTTTTTGAATAACAAGTGGAAATTTTTCGCCGTTTATAACTATTTCAGCTTCTACTCTTTCGTCAGCAGTTTTTAAAATAACCGCTTTAGTGGTTTTCATTAGTTCCTCCGCCTCGTGAAAAATAGAAGGTGATGAAAGCATCTTTATCATTTTAAGATCGATGTTTTTCATTTTTGCTACGGAATGCATCTGGTTATACTGTATAGCACTGCTGTGCAATAAGTTTTTATCAACCATATCCTGCAAACGCAGTAAACCTGCTGCTTCGTGGCGACAAATATCACCGATATTATATGGGCAGCTGCAACGGAGATTCATTGCTTTTGCATCGCTGTATTTTTCTATATACACTTTGTAAAAAGTACTGTAAACGTCATCCTTTACCCTAAAGACAATGTTGCTCATTAATTCATCATGTTCCACCAGCTCTACAAAGCCAAGTGATTGAATTTTTTTTCCACGGCGAATAACTTCGTCGCTGCCGTTGTTGTATATATGCTTAATTAGATGTGGTAATGCCAAAGAAAAAAATTTATGTATGAATGTAAAAAAGTCGGCTTAATAGAGCAACTAAATACCGACTGCATTGTGCAAGGTACGGCAGTAAACTTAGCTTACAAAGTAAAAATGGTTAAGATGTATTAAGATTGTTTGTTTTTTCCTAATTATCTCCGTTACAAAAGTTTTTGATTAAAGATTAAAGGGTTTACGGCCATGGCGTTTTAGTCTGAATAAACCTTCAAAATTTGTAGGATATTTATTCCTTTAAAACCTAGATTGATTGCTGATAAAAAAACTGAACTATGAAAAGTGGTTAAAAACGTAGGTAAGTTTATAAAAAATTAGTCCCATTAATTATTATTTATTACTCTGAATGGGTAGATAAATATAAGGACTAAATTTGGGTATGATATTTATGGGTAAAATACGAAAGAAAATATTTATATAAATATTATAAGATTATATTAATCCCAAATATCTTTAAAATCAACGTTGGCAGTGCAACCGTCTTTAAAAGTAAAAACAAAATTATTAGGAGAAATTGAAACCGGAGAATATGCATTATTTATAGCTTCATAAATTTCTATTTTTTTCGTCTGTGGATCAAGTATAAGAAAATACTTAACCCCTTCAGCTAGATAAATTTCTTTTTTAATGTTCCTATCTTTTACTGCAGTAGATTGAGATAAAATTTCTACAACTAGTTCAGGCGAAAAATCTAAATACTTTTTTTCTATTTTTTTACAGACTACCAATAAATCCGGTTGTAGAATAGTACTTTCCTTTATTTTCCAATCAATAGGTAAATATGCTTTGCAATCTTTACAGGACTTTTTTAACGCTATTTCAAAATTAGCATACAAATTCCCGTTAACTCTTTGGTGAATAGGTATTGGCAGTGGCGACATTGCATAAGGAATTCCTTCAATTAATTCCCACTGTCCCTCCCATTGGCAATAATCTTCGTAGGTATAATTAGGCAGGTATTTATGAGCTACGTTCATATATTAAAATTAGCCAATTTTTATTTCAATCCATTCACCAATTTCCCATCCATATACACCGGCAATGAAGGTGCGCCATCTTCTGTAAGGCAATAGCGTATATCTTTTTCAAGATGGTATTTTGTGAGGCGATGGTAATGGGTTGCATTGCGTTCTTTCATAAATTCATACAGGTCAGTTTTGGCTGTCATGTAAAGGCTTTCGGCAAGTTGAGATGAATCGCATTGAATGGTAAAACTTTCTTTAATTCTATTTACAACTGCTCCCGCAAACAAACCGTCTTCTATGTTTATTTTGTTTTTCCATGCAGCACATGCAAGCACTACATTTTTATTTTTTGATAATAAATAGTTACAAACAGAAGATATATTTGGGAAAGATCCTGTGATAATTTCCTGCGCACCCTTGGCCAATGCCATGTGCAATAATTTTGTACCATTTGTAGTAGTCAACACTAATGTTTTGCCCGCAATAAATGATGCCGGATATTCAAAAGGAGAATTACCATATTGTAACCCTTCTGCTACCTGTCCATCTCTTTCTCCTGCGGTGATGCCATTTAATTCTGCGCCTATCTTTATACATTCTGACACATTATCTATCGGAATAATTTCTTTTGCACCATTGTGTAGAGCTGTAGCAATTGTGGATGTAGCACGCAACACATCAATAATCACGACAATGCTATTGCTCACATCATACAAGTGCAACAATGCCGGAGATAGACAGGTATACAAAGAAGGTTTTATGTTACTCATTAATTTTTACTTTTTTAAAATCATTTTCTGCTGTCCAGCTTTGTCCACTCCAGATTATACAAATGGCATTTTTACAACCACAGCTCTCAAAAGTGTGCTGCGCACTTTTATAAATATTTCAGAGCCTATGGCAGAAAATTTTGTATCTACATAGCCCATACCAATTGCCTTACCAAGTGAAGGTGCCTGTGTGCCGGATGTTACTTTACCTATTGTTGTACCTTCAAAATCTTTTATTTCATAATCGTGGCGGGCAATTCCTTTTTCAATCATTTCTAAACCCACCAACTTTTGCATAACACCCTCTACTTTTTGTTTTTCAAAAATTGCTTTTGACGTAAAGTCTTTTGTAAATTTTGTTACCCAAGCCAAGCCTGCTTCTATTGGCGATGTTGTGTCATTTATATCCATTCCATATAAACAAAATCCCTTTTCTAAACGCAAAGTATCTCTTGCGCCCAAGCCAATAGGTTTTATCCCTGCTGTTTTGCCAGCATCAAAAATAGCATCCCATATTTTATCAGCAGCGCCCTCTTTATTTTCAAAATAAATTTCAACACCGCCGCTGCCTGTATAACCTGTGGCACTGATCAATACATTTTCAACCCCTGCAAATTTGCCTTTTGCAAAAGTGTAGTATGGTAAATTAAGGATATCAATATCTGTTAGCGGTTGTAATATTTTTGTTGCCATTGGGCCCTGAATGGCAAGTAGACATGTATCGTCAGAAATATTCTGCAGCTCAGCATTATTTGTATTGTATTGGTTAATCCATTTCCAATCTTTATCAATATTGCCGGCATTTACCACAAGCATATACACTTCATTTTCTTTTATACAATACACCAACAGATCATCTACAATTCCTCCTTCTTCATTTGGCATGCAGCTGTACTGGGCTTTGCCTGCAGTAAGTTTTGACGCATCGTTTGTTGTAATACGTTGAATAAGTTCAAGTGCATTTGGACCTTTCACCATAAATTCTCCCATATGGCTTACATCAAAAACGCCTGCTGCATTGCGTACCGTAGCATGTTCATCGTTTATACCTGTGTAAGAAATAGGCATATTAAAACCTGCGAAGTCAGCCATTTTTGCTCCTAAAGCAATATGTTTTTCTGTGAAAGGTGTATTTTTCATGTGTTGTTTTTTTATGTGGGCAAATGTAAATAAAAAAAAAGCCCTACCACTAAGGGCAGAGCTTTATTCAACCCCAACTTAACTCTTTCTCTAATTGAATAAAACCAAGGCGTTTTTAAAAGGAAGCGATTTGAATAAGAAAGTATTGCTTTCGTCTTTGTTTTCGTATTTCTCCAATTGCTTTTCTATTTTTTCTTTTGCTTTTTGCAGGGAGTCTTTAAAACGTTTTTCATCTTTTTTAATGTTCATTTTTATAGAATCAAATTTATCCATTGGCTTGTTATCGTATCGGTAATTGCCATCATTGTCGTTGTTATCGTCAATGGTAATTCCATTTCTATTTATGCGAACCCTACCATCTCTGTCTCTTATATCAATACCATAACGGCTCCTGTAACTGCCTGCAGGTTTACCATCTTTTGTATAAAGACCATTCTTTGTCATTGTATACCACTCGCCTCCATTCCATCCTTCTTCCAGGTTTTCAAATTTTATACTTTCAAAATCTCTCTCCCAGTTATTAGTGAAAGGCCCGTCAAAATTTGTTCTTGATGACAAATTCACCAGATCATTAATCTTTATTTGTTTGCCTACAGGTACATATACCGTGATGATTACATGCTGGTTTCTAAATTTATTTACTTTATTAATATTTATTCCCTGGTCTATTATTAGCAAAGAATCTTTTTGCTCTGCATTAAAATTAATAAGAGAGGCAAGTGTATCGGCATTTCTTCTGGTATTACCGCATGCCGTTCTTATCATCGTAACTCTAAAACTGTCATTGGTAGCTTTTACAATATGCACCGTTGTATTTCTAATAACAGCACTGTCTTCATCAGTACCTTCAAAAGGCTGCATGCTAAACCAACTGTTTTTTGTAAACCTTGTACCCGGCGCTAGTGTGGTCACTTCAAGAGACTTAATCCCGGGATTTGGCAATAATATTTCCTGCTCGTTTATATTTGATGAATGCCTGAAATCTTTTGAAATTGAAGCAATTAATAAAATGATACTTACCCAGCCAATAACCCACATTGCGCTAAAACCTAGCTTCAGCATTTTGCTGCCTGTTTTCATTTTGGCAAGCTTTCTAATTATCCATGTAATTACCGCAATCATTGGGGCTATTATAAAGAACAACAGCGTTCCCCAAGCAAATACATTTTGCCACCCTTCCGTAAGTAAAAAATCTTTCATCGGGAATACACCCATGGCTGCAATGCCAAACCCAAACAAAGCGAATATGAGAGAAATGCCTACAATGGCTAGAATAAAATATACAAAGCCTTTTACCAACAATACAATAATATCGCCTAATGATCGGCCACTTTTTTTTGCCAAGCTGTCTGCTTCTGCACCAACTTTTTTTCCGCTTTCGTTTGCAACATTTACTACCTCCTTTCCAAATTTTTGAACCCTTTCCTTAACACCTTTCATTTCTTCTAATACAGAGGCTTTAATAGTATTCATGTCTACCTTTTCCCCTTTCATTTCCAGCTTTTCCGCTGTGGTTTTGGCTTCGGGCAATACGAGCCATAAAATTATATAAATGAACAATGCACCCGGACTAAAGCTGAAGAAATTAAAATCTCCAAAATTACCAAAATTGCCAAACCTGTTTTTACTCACAAAAGATAACAAAGGCAACAAAAAAAGTACTCTTGGTATCCATGCATTTATTCCTAAATAATGGCCAATACCACTGCAAACACCGGCAATATATTTTTCATCATTGTCTCTGTATAATTTTTTTCTTCTGCTTCCAATAACAGTGGTAGCGCTGCTTGGGACAGCTATCCATAAAATAATATACGGTATAAAACCTATACCGAAAGAGAAGAGTAATACAAGAAATATTATTCTTACTATTACAATATCTATATCGAAATAATTGGCAATACCACTACAAACACCACCTACAAGTTTATGGTTTTCGTCTCTAAACAATCTTCTTTTTCCTGGAGGGGTTGCGGTTGATGATTGCTGTTGTTGAGCGGTTTGTTCTTCTGAATCTTTATTACCAGACGTTGCGGAGGTCTCTGTATCATCAAAATCTTCCGGTCTGCCTATGCTTTGTATAATAGCATTTACATCTTCATCTGTAATGCAAACCGCACCTGCTTTTATTCTTTCCTGAAATAATTCTCCAATGCGATTCTCTATATCGTTTATAATTTCATCTTTACCCTCTTCTAAAGCAAAGTGGCGTGATAGACTGTCCACATAGGCTTTTAAAATATCGTAGGCAGCTACTTCTATTGGAACTACCCTTCCCTGAAAATTTATATTTATTACCTGTTTCATGATGTGATAATTGTTGTTGTTAAGGTTGTTTTTTTATTTTGTTAGTGCAGTTACAGCATTGGCAAGTTCATTCCAGGTGGCTTCGAGTTCTTTGTAAAAATCTGCGCCCTTTTCTGTAAGCAGAAAATACTTTCGTGGCGGTCCGCTGTTGCTTTCTACCCATCTGTAAGTAAGCAGTTCTGCATTTTTTAATCTTGTAAGCAAAGGGTACAGGGTGCCTTCAAAAATGTTGAGGTTAGCTGCTTTCATTTTGTCAATAATATCTGAGGGGTAAGCTTCTCCCTGTTTTATTACAGACAATATGCAAAACTCCAAAACTCCTTTTCGCATCTGGCTTGCTGTGTTATCAATATTCATATCTTAAAGTTTTATTGGTTCTTCTTCTCAGTTTAATAAAACAAAGATAGGTTTAGTTTGGTACTATGCAACACACAATACCTTTTATTTTATGGTAGTTGGCGATGTATTTTATTAAACTATTGATAATGAGGATATAAATAAATAATTATTTATTTATAATTTGATGAATGGAACATTAAAATTATAAATGGTATATATGGAAATTATTTTTGTGGCATAATTTGATATAAGCCATATCTTTACAGAAGTTCATTATCATAGCGGCATTAAAAGCCAGGATATTTATTGTAGATTTTTATTTAATACACTTCCCCAATAAGATGCTTTACGAACATAAGCATTCTCCATTTTTAGTGATGAAGCAAGTCTTCATTTCCGCATTCATTTATTAAAACAACATATTTTGTTATTTACAGACTTAAATCTTATTAAGCCCATTCTTGATGCGCTTGATACTGAAGGCTATACAAAGCCTACACCCATTCAACAAGGCGCCATTCCTTTTATACTGGCAGGCAGAGATTTGCTTGGTTGTGCACAAACCGGTACAGGTAAAACAGCTGCTTTTGCATTACCGATGCTGCAGCAACTGGCAAAACCAAAAACAATGCAGAGTGCAGGGCAGCGCCCTATTCGAGCGTTGATATTAACGCCAACAAGAGAACTTGCTATACAGATACAGGAAAGTTTTAATGCCTATGGCGCTAATCTTCGACTCAAAAACCTGGTGGTTTTTGGTGGCGTAAACCAGGGAGCACAAGTGAGCGAACTCAAAAGAGGAGTTGATATATTAGTAGCAACTCCAGGCAGATTATTAGATTTGATGAACCAAGGTTTTATTAATTTAAGAGAAGTGGAAATTTTTGTTTTGGATGAAGCTGACCGTATGTTGGATATGGGTTTTGTGCATGATGTAAAAAGAGTGATCACCAAGTTGCCTGTAAAAAGACAAACGCTTTTTTTCTCTGCAACTATGCCTGCAGAAATTCAATCATTGGCAAACAGCATTCTTACCAATCCTGAAAAAGTAGAAGTTACACCTGCTTCATCTACTGCAGAAACCATTACCCAATCGCTTTACTTTGTTGAAAAACAAAACAAGGCCGCTCTACTCAAATTCATATTATCTGATCAATCTATTGAAACAGCACTGGTATTTACCCGTACTAAACATGGTGCAGATAAAGTAGTTAAAGATCTTATCAAACTTGGTATTTCTGCAGAAGCTATACATGGTAACAAATCGCAGAATGCAAGGCAAAGAGCGCTGTCTAATTTTAAAAACAGATCTACCAGAATATTGGTTGCAACAGATATTGCGGCAAGAGGTATAGATGTTGATGACCTTACGCATGTAATTAATTATGAGTTGCCGGATATTGCTGAAACCTACGTTCACCGCATTGGCCGTACAGGCCGAGCAGGCGCAAGCGGTATTTCTTTTTCATTTTGCGAAGCGGAAGAAACTGAAGCACTAAGAGATATTCATAAACTTATAGGCAAGCAAATTCCTTTGAACAGCAATCACCCATACCACATAACTTTTAACGGTATACAGGGCAGGCCTAAACAACAGGTAAGACCACAACGCAGCTTTGGTGGCGCTTCCCGAGGTGGTAATAACCAGGGCAGACCAAAACAGTTTACCAGCAATGAAGGACAAAAAAGTTTTAGCAGAGGAAGATAATTATCAGCATTAAGAACGTCACCGGCAAGTGCCGTTTTTTTATCGCCGTATATTTAATCAAATAATTATTACATGATTCCATACAATCAAAAAAATCCCTTTTTATACATTTTTAAAATTCGCAAGGGAGATACCTTTCGCAAACTTTTTCCTTTTTTAATACTCTACTGTTTGTATGCTGCCGGAGTTGCTTATTTTGAACTGGAGTACCGACATATTACTGAAAAAAGCACACTGCAAAATATAGATGTAATGCACAGCCTGCTTGGTTTTGCCATTTCTATTTTACTAGTATTTCGTACAAATACTGCCTATGATAAATGGTGGGAAGGCCGAAAACTGTGGGGAACGCTCACCAATAACAGCCGAAACCTTGCTATGAAATTAAACGCTATTCTTCCTACTAATGAATTGGATGAAAGAAAGTTTTTTAGAAAAACAATACCGGCTTATGCGCTTGCCTTGCACGATCACTTAAAAGCTGAAAGTACCGCCACATCGCTTTTTAAGCAGGATGTACATACCCCTAAATCTGTACATATTGATGAAACCAAACACATACCCAACCAAATAAGTGCACAAATTTATATGCGTGTAAATGAGCTTTTACAGCAAAAAAAGATAAGTGGCGAACAGCTTATTTTTTTAAACAGCGAGCTACAGTCCTTTACAGATATTTGTGGCGGTTGCGAGCGTATAAAAAATACACCTATTCCGTTTTCGTACAGCACATTTATAAAAAAGTTTATTTTTATTTATGTTATGACTTTGCCGTTTGGGCATGTTTTTACTTTAGGGTATTTAATTATACCAGTAGTGGCATTTGTTTTTTATGTGCTGGTAAGTCTGGAACTTATTGCTGAAGAAATTGAGGATCCTTTTGGAGAAGATGATAATGATTTACCGACAGATTTAATGGCCAATAACATTAAAAGGAATATAGAAGATATTTTGTAAAGCAGCATGCTATTTGTACTGCGTAATAAAAAAAATATTATATGAATTATAACAAACTTACACCTGAGGAAGAATATGTAATTTTAAAAAAAGGAACCGAAAGGCCTTTTACAGGCGAGTACAACGATAACAAAGTAGAAGGCATTTACCATTGCCGCAGATGCGATGCACCACTTTATATTTCAAATGATAAGTTTGACAGCCATTGTGGTTGGCCGAGTTTTGATGATGAAATAAGCGGAGCAGTAAAAAAAGTGCCTGATGCAGATGGAAGAAGGGTTGAAATAATCTGCAATAATTGTGGTGCTCACTTGGGCCATGTTTTTACAGGAGAAAGGCTTACTGAAAAAAATACAAGACATTGTGTTAACTCTATCTCCTTAAAATTTATACCAACAACGGCATGATAAAAAGATATGAAAAAAGTGTACTCACCGATTGAGTACACTTTTATATTGCATGAATATCTTTTATTATTGAACTTGTATTTGCGAAATATTGTAAACTATTATTTCAGGCTTTTCTTTAAACAATATAACCTTACCTAACACGCATACATTTTTATCTTTTAATTGCAGCTCCGGTGTGTAACCCATTTTGGCTCTCACATCTCCAAGTATCATAATAGTAATTGGGCTTGCGGGATATACTGCCCCCATATTCAATAATGTAGGGGATCCGTTTGAAGTTTCAAAAAATCGACCGCCGTATATTTTATCGCATACTTTTATGCTGTCCCCCACTTTTTTTGCCGCCTGTTCAGCAGAAAAGGTTTGTGCAGCTAAAAAATAATGTGAGAGACAAAAGAGTATGAATGTAAATGTTTTTTTCATAGTTAAGATTGAACTATAAATTTATGAAAAAATATTTGGCAAAGACCGACTTTACATTGCATCAAAGCCTTTTTTGCGTTTTAATTTAATGGCATTTCCTGGTAAAATACTGAATACCAAACTCCGTTTCTTTTTACATAGGTTGAGGCAGCAGCCAATTCCGGCACCCACTTTATACCGTCTGCACCTGTTACATCCTGCATAACATGATAAGAAATAATAGCCACATTTTCTGCAATTGGTTTTACATTTATATTAGATAAATGATAAGAAGTAAACGTTGAATTTCTTAATAAATTTATTACATCACTTGGCTGCATATTACCGGTCACAAAGTATCCTGTATAATCGTCTGCAAGTATTTCACGTAATTTATCAAGCTGCTTTGTTTTAGAATATTCCCAAACACTAATTTCACGGGTTGTAATTATTTGGCCTTCCTCTTTTGTCATTTGAGGCAATGACTGCTTTTGCGGGCTCGTTGTTGTGGTAGATTGTTTGCACTGCGATAGAGATAAAATAATAATTCCTGAAAATAAAATTGCTTTGAGTGTAGCCATGATATTGGTTTTTAATTAAAAATAAAAATTACTTAATAAGTATAACAATTATACTACCAAAAATTAAACAGATAACAACATAAAAGTTATCCATATAATGTGCATTTCCTTAGTGGAAAACTAATTATTTTGTCTGCATGCTGTGTCCATATTGCATCTCCTTATTTTGTAAACATGTTGTGAAAAACTAATAAAAAATTATGTATAAAATGATTAGTAATATTGTTTAGGAAGGATAGACAAATGATATTTTGGTAATTTTCTGTTCTCTCCGATAAATACCTTTTACAACAACCAAAACATTTCAAAAAACACAAGAATGCACATCGAACCGCTTTTAGCTGATAATAAAGACCGCTTTGTACTTTTCCCAATTAAGCATCAGGATATATGGCAAATGTACAAACAGGCAGAGGCAAGTTTTTGGACAGCAGAAGAACTCGACCTTACAACTGATGTACAGGATTGGGCAAACAAACTTACAGAAGACGAGCGTTTTTTTATAAAACATGTGCTTGCATTTTTTGCTGCCAGCGATGGTATCGTAAACGAAAACCTAGCAGTAAACTTTTTAAAAGAAGTACAATACCCTGAAGCCCGCTGTATGTATGGTTTTCAGGTGATGATAGAAAATATACACAGTGAAGCTTACTCTTTATTAATAGATACTTACATTAAAGATGTTATTGAAAAAGACAGGTTACTAAGAGCCATCGATACTATTGAATGTGTGCAGAAAAAAGCCGAGTGGGCTTTGCGTTGGATTGATAAAGGGACATTTGCTGAAAGACTTATTGCTTTCGCCGCTGTAGAAGGAATATTTTTTTCAGGTTCTTTCTGTTCAATTTATTGGTTAAAGAAAAGAGGTTTAATGCCTGGCCTTGCATTTGCAAATGAACTTATCAGCAGAGATGAGGGTTTGCACTGCGATTTTGCATGTATGCTTTATACACAGCATTTAGAAAACCCTTTACCAAAAGAAACCGTTACACAAATCATTAGAGACGCTGTAGAAATAGAGAAAGAATTTGTTACTGATGCCTTGCCTGTCGGGCTAATAGGAATGAACTCAAAATTAATGTGCGATTACATTGAATTTGTAGCAGACCGGTTATTAGTAGCCCTGGATTGCAGTAAAATTTACCACGCCATAAATCCATTTGATTTTATGGAACTTATTTCTTTGCAGGGCAAAACTAATTTCTTCGAAAAACGTGTAGGCGAATACCAAAAATCAGGTGTTAAGGAAAATGCAAGTAAGGTGTTTAGTATGGATGAGGATTTTTAAAGCAGTATTGAGATGTTAGTATTGAGTATTGAGATATCTAAATTCACAGTTGTTTTAACACAAAGGAGTTATTAAGATACTCAGAAAGTCATGCATAGATATAAAGATTTAAAAGTTTGGCAGAAAGCTGTAGAACTAACCAAATTAATTTATGAAATCACATTAGTTTTTCCAGTAGAAGAAAAATTTGGATTAACCAATCAGATAAGAAGAGCAAGTGTTTCAATACCATCAAACATTGCCGAAGGAGCAGGTCGAAATAGCAGTAAAGAGTTTATACAGTTTATAGCAATAGCAACAGGATCTTGTTATGAAGTTGAAACACAATTAATAATAGCCATAGAATTAAAATATATAAAAGCAGCTGAAGAAATTTTCAATTTGATTGAAGAAATTCAAAAAATGCTTTTTACATTTTCAAATAAATTAAAAGAACAACAATTATAGGGTAATATCTCAATACTCAATACTAACATCTCAATACCTTAGATATGCAGGTAATAAAAAGAAGCGGCAAAAAAGAAGCAGTACACTTTGATAAAATCACATCAAGGGTAATGAAACTAAGTTATGGGCTTCAGTTAAAAAGTGAAGACGTAATTGAAATTGCCAAAAAAGTGGTTGCGGGTATTTATAACAATGTTACTACAACAGAATTGGATAACCTTGCTGCTGAAACTTCAGCATCTTTTACAACAAGGCACCCTGACTTTGCTGTATTGGCTGCAAGAATAGCGGTGAGTAACCTGCACAAAAACACTAAAAAATCTTTCAGTGAAACTGCTGAGTTGTTATATAATTATATAGACAACAAAACAAATACGCATGCGCCTTTGTTGGCAGATGATGTGTATGGCGTTATAAAAGAAAACGCAGACCTATTAGATGCCACCATCATCTATGAAAGAGATTATCATTTTGATTTCTTCGGTTTCAAAACGTTGGAGAAATCTTACTTGTTAAAAGTAAACGGAAAAATTACGGAGCGTCCGCAGCATTTATTTATGCGTGTGGCTTTGGGCATACACAAAACAGATGTAGAAGCTGCCATTGAAACATATAACTTAATGAGTGAAAAATGGTTCATTCATGCCACACCTACTTTGTTTAATGCAGGCACACCAAAACCACAAATGAGCAGTTGCTTCTTATTAAGCATGAAGGAAGACAGCATTTCAGGTATTTACGATACACTGAAAGACTGTGCAATGATTTCGCAGTCTGCGGGTGGTATAGGCTTAAACATTCACAACGTAAGAGCTACAGGAAGTTATATTAAAGGAACAAACGGTACATCAAACGGCATTATTCCAATGCTTCGTGTGTTTAATGATACTGCCCGTTATGTAGACCAAGGCGGTGGAAAAAGAAAAGGTGCATTTTCTGTTTATTTAGAACCGTGGCACGCGGATGTGTTTGAGTTTTTGGAGCTGAGAAAAAACCACGGTAAAGAAGAAATGCGTGCAAGAGATTTATTTCTTGCGTTGTGGATACCCGATTTATTTATGAAGCGTGTAGAAGCTGATGGCGAGTGGAGTTTATTTTGCCCCAACGAAGCAGCAAACCTACACACAACCCACGGTGAAGAGTTTGAAGCGTTGTATACAAAATATGAGCAGGAAGGCAAAGCAAAAAAAACCATACAGGCAAGAGAATTATGGAATGCTGTATTGGAATCTCAAATAGAAACAGGAACTCCATATGTGTTGTATAAGGATGCAGCAAACGCAAAAAGTAACCAGAAAAATTTAGGAACAATTCGTTGCAGTAATTTATGTACAGAAATTATTGAGTACAGTGATGATAAAGAAACAGCGGTTTGTAATTTGGCTTCACTTTCTTTACCACGATTTGTAGAAGGCAATAAATTTAATTTTGAAAAGTTGGTAGAGGTAACAAAAATTGTTACCCGCAATTTGAACAAGGTTATTGATGGAAATTATTATCCGATACCTGAAACAGAAAGAAGCAATGTTCGCCACAGACCCATAGGTATTGGCGTGCAGGGTTTGGCTGATGTGTACATGATGTTGGGCTTACCTTTTGAAAGCGATATAGCAAAGCTGTTAAACAAAAATATTTTTGAAACTATTTATTTTGCAGCGATGACATCCAGTTGTGAGCTTGCAAAAAAAGATGGTGCTTACGAAACGTTTAAGGGATCACCATTAAGTGAAGGAAAGTTTCAGTTTGATTTGTGGGATGTTGCGCCAAGTGATCGTCATGATTGGGAAGGTTTACGCAAACAAGTTATGGAACACGGTGTAAGAAATTCCTTATTATTGGCACCAATGCCTACAGCTTCTACGTCACAAATATTAGGTAACAACGAATGTTTTGAACCATATACTTCCAATATTTATAATCGTCGGGTTTTAAGTGGTGAATTTGCCGTGGTAAACAAGCATTTATTAAAAGATCTTGGTAAGCTTAATTTGTGGAACGATAATATGAAGCAACGTATAATTGCAGCCAATGGTTCTGTGCAAAATATCGAAGAAATACCAGCGGACTTAAAAGAAATTTACAAAACAGTTTGGGAAATAAAACAAAAAACAATTATCGATATGTCTGCCGACAGAGGTGCATTTATTTGCCAGTCTCAATCATTAAACTTATTTGTTGAGCAACCTAATTTTGCAAAGCTTTCATCAATGCATTTTTATACCTGGAAAAGGGGACTGAAAACAGGTATGTATTATTTAAGAACAAAAGCTGCTGCTGATGCAATTAAATTTACAGTTGATGCAGCAGTTTTAAACCAAACAAAAGATGAGAAAGTAGCGGCAATATCCTGCTCGCTTGATAACCCTGAAGGTTGTGAAGCTTGTGGATCATAAATAAATTTTTGATTGTATAAATTAAAGCCGCAGTTAGCTAAACTGCGGCTTTATTATTGTACGATGTTTTTCTGTATTGTTTTAATCAATTATTTTTTGATCATTATTTAATCTTTACAAATGAAGTTTTTTACCTTCTTAGTTTTACCTATTTGCGCTCTTTTATTTTCCTGCAATCAAAATGTAAAGGAACAAATGGTTATAAAAAGTGACAGCATTGCGAAAATTACTGTGATTGCTTTATCAGCAGCAGACTCAGCAAAAAAAGCAGATTCAACCAGTAAGCTTGTAGCCTCGCTTGCCAACGATACAATATTTGCCGGAGATAAAATTGCACAGTTAATGATTAACCTAGGGTTTGATGAAGCCTTGGAAATAATGGGAGACCCAGCAGCTGCTGATACATCAAAAAACAATTTGATGTTGCAATGGAAAGCAAATAAAATTGATACGGTTCAATATTTTACAACAGCAATATTCAGTAACCGAAAAGAGGGTAAAAAAATAAAACAAATCTCTACCACATCACCGTCATTTAAAACATCAACACAGGTTGGCTGCGGCAGCACTTTGGCCTACATAAAAGTTCAATATCCAACCATTAAAAAAGCTACAGAAACATATTTAAATAAAACCGGTAAATCAATTTCTGTTTACGATGAAATTAAAGAAGGAATTGCTTTTGAAACAAGTGAGGAAGGTAAATGTGTATTAGTTTCGGTTCACGTAAAAGGACAAAAAAATATAAAAATACCTTTATAATAAAATTGGAAAATACGATAGTAGTAAACGGCATAAAATACACGCTGGAAGATATTGAAAAAGATTGCTGGGTACGCCTATTAAATGGCGCAGTAAAAAGTAGGGATCCATTGCACACGCCGGCGGTAGCAAACTTACAGGAAGAAGGAATAACCATAAGGACCGTAGTATTAAGAGCCGCAAACACAGCTAATAAAGAACTTACATTTCATACAGATGTACGAAGTGTAAAATGGAATAATCTTAAAAAAAATGCTAAAACGACCTGGCATTTTTATGATGCTAATGCAAGGGTTCAAATAAGAGCAAGTGGCACTGCAACATTACACCACAACAATTTAATTGCTGACAATGCCTGGAGCAAAACCAATGTAAGCAGCAGAAAAACATATCTTGGTTATGATGCTCCATCCTCCAAAAGCAATGTGCCAACAAGTGGCCGTTTTCCAGAAATTGATGGCGATAATCCATCTTTAGAAGAAAGCGAAATGGGGAGAAAAAACTTTGGTGTAGTGGTTACAAAAATAAACTGGGTAGAGTGGTTATGGCTAAACAGTAAAGGCAATATGAGAGCCGAATTTAAATACAATAAGGAGGAAATAATACAGGCGAATTGGCTTATACCATAAAAATACATTACAGTTATTTTACCATCAAATATTAATATTTAAGGTTATCATTTAAGTTGTGCTTCGGGTATTGCTATAGCTTTCTTTTTTCTGCCCACTTTAAACATTCTGGATAAGTTGAAACCTAACCGAGCATCTCCTTTAAAAAAATTTCCTGTGGTTTGGGTAATGTATGCACGCTCGTTTAACCCTGTTGCATTCGAAAAATGAAGTTGAAATACGTGGCCTCCGGTTTCAATATCTACACCTAATGAAAGAGGACTAGTATAGTTATCAGCGAAGTGCCCAAATGGATGATGATAATCCAGTGTTATGGCAGTACGTTTACTTACTTTAAATCTTGCTCCGCCACCCATGGCAAAAATATTTCTGTCATCTGTTATTACAAAAGGAATATTGGTGTGTATTAAGATGGGACTTAGTTGTAACGAAAATTTACTGCTAAATTTTCGGCCTGCGATTAACTGTATATAATAAGCAGATCTGTCAACAACTGAAGGATTTTTACTACCTACAACCTCTTGGGTGTATATGGTATAACCAACAGCTGTTACCAAAGAGAATGGAATTGTTTTTGCTCCTTTTGTTTGCTGAAATATTCTTGTCTTTACAAAAGCATCCAATTCTTTTCTAAAAGTGCTACGGCCAAAACCAATGGTTAAATTATCGGTGATACCAAAATCAAAACCCATACGGAAAGATGCAGCATCCAAACCAAAAAGCTGTTTTACACCATCGCTTACAAAACCAAAACGGTGCAATATTCTAAAATCCATAGCACCTCGGGCAAGCATTTCAACAGAATGTGCATTTATAACTCTTGTTGATTTAAAAGCACCTGTTACTTTTTCAGTTACAGGTAAGGTATCTTCTATAGCTTTTAATAATGAACTGTCCTGAGCTGAAACTGTTTTTAAATTAAGGCATAAAAAACTTAGCAGTAAAATTGTCTTCATAGTTTTATTTTGTGGTAAGCTGTTTATAAGCCGGGATATTTATTTGAATATTTATTTTTTTACTGATTTTCTCTGCAACAACTGCCGGTATTTTTATATTGTAATCTTCCAGCAAAACAGCAAAACTGGTAGTAGCGCTTACCTCTTTGTTCTTTATTTTTATGACTGCCGGTATGGAAATTTCCCTGGAAATACCGTGCATCGTCAACATTCCATTTACTTTTGTATTAATGATGTTGTCTGTTATTAAGGAAATATTTTTGCTGTTTTCAACCACACCTTTAAATAACGCTTTTGGGTATTTATCACTTTCCATATAATTCTCATTAAAGTGTTCCTGCATCAATGCTTTTTCAAATTGAAATCCTTTAATAAGTAATGAAAACTCGATGTTTCCTGAATTTGTTTCCCACACACTTAGCACTTTAGTATTTAAAGCTTCAATATCTTGAATGGCTGTTTTGGATTTAAAGGAAATGTTGCCCGCTTTTGTATATAATTTTAGTTGTGCAAATGTGGCATTGGTGGCTAATAATAGTATTAAGCAAAGTCCTGTTAATGATTTCATTTTTGTTTTATTATTTTTATTGTGCAATAACGCATCTGTTCATCTCTACATCCTGCAAGTAACCTGTACAAAATCCTATAATTGAGATTCGTTGTCCCGGCATTAATTTTACAAAACTATCTTTCCGGCGCATGTCCATTATGCAACTTACTTTTTCAATTGTATTTTTTTCACCTAAAAAAATATTCAGCAAGGTATCCTGCTCATTATTTATTTCTGTAATTAAACCGGTAATTATCAGTGTTTTTCCCAAAAAGATTTTATTTGCATTTTCCTCATCATTTTTAAATGCAGCTATTAATGCCGATGCAGTAATTTTTTCCTGTGGTTTTTCGTGTGTTAAATCAGTCAGCTTTCGGTTGTATTCTTTAAACACAAATAAAGATGCTGCCAAAACAACAATAGCAATTGCAAACAATACATATTTTAAGGTGCGGCTCATTTTAATTGCTGTGTTTATTACCTGAACTTATCCAATCAATAATTTTTTATTTACCATAAGCAGAAATAGCGGCCGATGCGGGTAATATTAAAAGGATTTCCATATGCTGCTCCTGCTTTTATTCCTGCAGATTTCAAAAAAATATTTGCTTCAAAATATACACCCATAATATTATCAGAAAACCAGCTGTTGCCTGTTTCGGTAACATTAATATTCCCGTTAATTGTTATGCCGATCGATGTTGCGTTAGTTGTTGAGGTATTAGCAATTATCTCAGCAAGTCGTTTCTATAAATTTAATGAATGTTATTATAAATACGTTTGTGAGAAACGTAATTATAATTTGAACAAAAATGCTGGGCTTTTATGATGTTATTTTTAAGGAACATAATTATTTCAAAGCATAATTAGATGTGCCGGCTAATTAGCCGTCAATTTTAATCTTATCAGATATTTTTATTTATTTGTTTCAAAATTTGGAAGGTTACCACATGTAGAGTTAGGGAATACGCAAATATTAAATTCTTTCTTGCTCCTCTTTTTCTTCATCATTATCATAGTAATCATCTTCATCACTTTCTTCCGGTAAGTTTTCTGCATCAATCATTCTGTCCATTTCTACAGCATTTAAGGCAGCAGCCATTTCTGTATCATTGTCTTCTTCCAAAGCATCGAGTTCTTCACTGCTTATACCATCTTCCTCCCGGTTAAAATCATCAGCATCGAGTTTGTCATCGCCATCTGTGGCCGCAGAAAACTCCATATTATCATGTCGTAAGTCAGTCTTTATATCGTTGCTATCTTTAGGTTGCATGGTTAATATTTTAAAGGGATTAAATTTTTATAAATTAAACACTGCCAAATCTGCTTATAAAAATAACTTATTTCTCTGACTAAAGTAACAGCTATTCTTGCATTTTAGTATTCGTGATTCTTTAAAATGCTTACCACGTGTAAAATAGTAACTTTACAACTTGCAAAGAATAAACTCCGATATTGATATAGTTGCTCAGGTGATACAGGCCGTTTTAGCGGCCAAACCCGAAGATACTTTTTGCAAAAGTATCAGCATACAATATATGGAGCGTGGCGGCTTAAGTAAAAAACAATTGGAAGGTTTACTTGGTAAAGCAACTCGTATTCCAACTATAAACCTCGCCAAACTTGCAACTCTTGAAGCAATCATTAAAAAGAAACACGTTACCCACCGTTCTGAAGTAACATTAACATTCGTTATAAAAGAAAAGGATGACGAAGCGGGTCGTATGATTACAGAAATACTTGAAAGATATCCTCAACACAAAAGAATTTTGTTGTTTAGCGGCAATTATAAAAAGGATGCTGTTTTGGCTTTAAATCAAAAGGAAGAATTGCTTCGGTTTTACAAAATTCTCATCACAGATAAGAAATGATCTTTATTAACCTTGACATTAATATAAACTTTTAAACAATTTTTTTCGGTTTATTGATTTATGCTTAATATTGTAATGGAAACGGAGGTTAAATTACTCAGGTTTAGTGCCTCTGCATAAAACTTTTCCAATCAAAAGATCAAATTTTCAACTTCAATTTTACAACAGATCAACAGCGAATTTTTTGAAACGCATTCCTGACAATTTATGTACGACATATTACAATTGAACGACCTGCTCGTTCCTGAGCTGCACGACATTGCAGAAAAATTCAGCATCCCACAATTGAAAAAACTTAGCAAGCCAGATCTTGTTTCGGCTATTCTTCAAAACCAAGCAGATATGAACAAAGAAACCAGCAGTAGCGAAAATGGTAATGATGCTGAAAAACCGAAAAGAAAAAGAATTGCAAAAACTGATGCTCCGCCAACAGCGGTTGTAGAAACTTCAAACGATGCCGCTCCGGCTCCTGTTCAAGTTGCGGCACCTAGACCCAATCCTGTAAAAAAAGAACCGGTTTTGCGCAATAAAAAGCATGCTGATGCTGACAAAAAACCTCTCCGCAACGAAAAAGTCGAAAAACAACCTTCACAAAATGATGAAGAGTTACAACCTATAACAAACGAACAAACAACCATACCTGCCGCTTTTGCGCAATTACTGCAGGAAGAAGATATTCAACAACCCGAAGTTGTTATGGATGAGAAAGCGCCACAAGCGCCGGTACGTCCACAGTTTAAACCAAGAGAACAACCCGTTTTTAATATAGAATTTGATGGGATTATCCAGGGGGAAGGTGTATTGGAAATGATGCCTGACGGTTATGGTTTCCTACGCAGCAGCGATTACAATTACCTTTCTTCTCCCGATGATATTTATGTATCTCCATCCCAAATAAAATTATTCGGCCTTAAAACAGGTGATACCGTTTTGGGATCTGTACGCCCACCAAAAGAAGGCGAAAAATATTTTGCTTTACTAAAAGTTACAACCATAAATGGAAAATCGCCAGAAGAGGTTCGTGATCGTGTGCCTTTCGATTATTTAACACCCTTGTTCCCGTTTGAAAAATTAAACCTTACAACAAGATCTGATAATTACAGCACAAGAATTATGGATTTGTTTACGCCAATTGGTAAAGGACAGCGTGGGCTTATTGTTGCGCAGCCAAAAACCGGTAAAACAATGTTGTTAAAGGAGCTTGCAAATGCCATTGCAGAAAACCACCCGGAATGTTACCTCATGATTGTGCTTGTAGATGAACGCCCGGAAGAGGTTACAGATATGGAACGGAGTGTTCGTGCCGAAGTTATCGCATCAACCTTTGATGAGCCGGCTGATAAGCACGTAAAGGTTTCAACCATTGCACTTAACAAAGCAAAGCGTTTAGTTGAGTGTGGTCACGATGTGGTTATTTTATTGGATTCTATTACCCGTCTTGCCCGTGCCCACAACACTGTTGCGCCAAGCAGCGGTAAGGTTTTAAGTGGAGGTGTTGAGGCAAATGCCATGCAAAAACCAAAGCAGTTTTTTGGTGCTGCACGTAAAATAGAAAACGGCGGTTCACTTACCATCATCGCAACTGCATTGGTAGATACCGGCAGTAAAATGGACGAAGTTATTTTTGAAGAATTTAAAGGAACTGGTAACATGGAGTTACAGTTGGATCGTAAATTATCTAACCGTCGAATTTATCCCGCAATTGATATTGTTGCAAGCAGCACAAGGCGTGATGATTTGTTGTTAGACAAAGATACTTTTAAACGCATGTGGATTTTACGCAAGCACATGGCCGATATGAACCCCGAAGAAGCATTAAATACATTGCTAAAAAATATGAAAGGAACCAAGGACAACGCAGAGTTTTTAACGAGCATGAATGGATAAGAATAATTTGAAAATGTGCAAATAAGAAAATATAACAATATAGGCCCTCCGAAAATAATCGGAGGGTTTTTTATAGTAGCCGGCAGCATTTTTTTTCTAATCAACAGTGGTCCGGCTTTTCGCAGTACTCCTAGTTGCGTTCATGCCTCACTTCACTGTGGGGGTACTTACTTCAATCCGGGCTAGGGTTCAGCGGTAAATCTTTTTTCAATTTTTTTCTGCTGCGAAGTACTTCCATAGATTACATCTATGGTTACTCGTATTCAACCCCTTCGGGATTTGTATAAACAAGCATCGATTTGCCTCACCAAAACCAAGCTAATCTAACATCGTCCTTCTCCATTTTAGAGAGGTAACGAGGGTGAAATACTACCTTTGCCAAATGCAAATTGTAGTACAAGGAAAATTGACCGATGATTTTACCCGATGTCAACATTATCAATCTCCCTTAGATATTATTGCCATAAAATTTAAATGCTGTAATACTTATTATGCCTGCATACATTGCCACGAAGATTTGACTGACCACAAAGTTGCTTTATGGCTACAAAGTGAATGGAACGCAAAAGCAGTTTTCTGTGGTCAATGCAAAACAGAAATATCCATTAATGAATATTTTGACAGCAACTACAAATGCCCAAATTGCAGTAGTATTTTTAATCCAAAATGCAAAAATCACAACCATTTGTATTTTGATGTAAGGCAATAAGTCTCCTATTTAAGATTTGCTGTTCAAGACATTGCTTTCAAGATTTAGAAAACAAATTTCTGAAATTAATACCCTGATAAATTTCTATAACAAAATTTTATATAACTAAAATTTATAAGTCTCGTATATATTCTTTTAAAAAAAGTTAACCCTTAACAAACAATTTAAATAATAAATAATGAAACAGTATTTAACAGCTTTTTTTGTATTAATCATTGTTGCAAGTGCGTGCACCGCTCAACAAACAAACAAGCAATCGTCAAAGCAAAGTGAAAAGTCAAATGCAAAACCAACTTTTGCTAAAGGCAAAACAGAAGCGGAGTGGAAAAAAATTCTTACGCCCACACAGTATGAAATAATGGTAAACCGTGGTACCGAAACTCCCTTTAGCAACCCTTATGCTAATAACCATGAAAAAGGTTTTTATGTAAGTGCAGCAACAGGCGATACTTTATTTAGCTCAGAAACCAAGTTTGAATCAGGTACCGGATGGCCAAGTTTTTATGCACCTGTTGGTAAAAATAAAGTAACGGTTGTAAAGGATGATAGCTACGGAATGTCAAGAGATGAAATTATAGAATCAAGTACAGGCTTACATTTAGGTCATGTATTTAATGATGGCCCAAAACCAACCGGTCTTAGATATTGTATGAATTCTGCAGCATTTAAATTTATTAAAAGCAAATAAGTTTTAACCTTTTTAATTAAGCCACAACCTTCAGTTATACCTGAGGCTTGTGGCTTTTTTGTTTAAGTTATTATTGCTTATTCTAAAAGGTTTTTTTCATTATAGGAATAACCCACATAACAATTGCTGCAACTAACATACTGCACCCGCCAGATAAAATGATTAAAACTGTTTCTCCTTCAAAAAAATGCCGGTTTAAATACCCCAATAAAAACGCTGCAATGACCTGTGGGATAACTACAGAAAAATTAAATACTGCAAAATAAGAAGTCGCTTTATCTTCAGCTGCAATGTTACTTATAATAGTGTACGGAATATTGGAAATGCTGCTCCAAGCTATTCCAATAAATGCAAAAGAACCAAGCAACAGATATTTGTCTGTAATAAAATACATCAGCATGAGCCCAAAACTTCCTGCTAGTAAAGCGAGTGCATGAAGTTTTTGTATAGCAATCTTCTTCTGTAAACTTGGTAAATAAAATGCGAGCGAGGCGGCCAATAAACTGTAAAATGCAAAACAAATTCCTACCCAGGTTGTTCCGTTTTCAAAAGCTAAGCTATCCGCATCTGTAGTTTTAAAAACATATTTAGTTATAACAGGCGTTGCATATATCCACAACGAAAATAAACCCAGCCATGTAAAAAACTGAACAATAAATAAAGGCAGCAAATGTTTAAAAATCTTCAGCATGGGTAAATGTAATAAAATATGCAGCTATGTTTTTAGGCGACTTTTATTTTTCTGCAAAATAGTAATAGTGCTGTATTTTTGTAGATACTATTTCATATGGCTGTCAATAAAATTACCATTGAAGAATTTTTGCTTCTTTCAAAAAATTTACCTGTGCTTGATGTGCGCAGCCCGGGCGAATTTACACATGCCCATATACCAAACGCATACAATTTACCCTTATTTAACGATGAAGAAAGAACGAAAGTAGGTACAGTCTATAAACAGCAAAGCAGAGAAGAGGCTATAAAAATTGGGCTTGATTTTTTTGGACCTAATATGAAGGCTGTGGTGGAGAAGGCGGAGGAAATCGTTACAAGTTACGGGTTGGAGGTTACGGGTTTAAACAGTCTTAAAAAAACCAATTTAACAACAAAGAAAAGTAATAATAAAGTAGAAAACTCGCAACTAATTAACCTGCAACCCGCAACAATTCTTATTCACTGTTGGCGTGGCGGAATGCGCAGTGCAGCTGTAGCGTGGTTGTTAGATTTGTATGGGTTTAAAGTTTATAGACTTATTGGAGGTTACAAAGCTTACAGAAATTGGGCTTTGGAACAGTTTGCAAAAGAATATAATTTTAAAATTATTGGTGGTTATACGGGTAGCGGAAAAACATTACTACTGCATGCATTTGCAAAAGAAAATAACAGCATTGTAGATTTAGAAGGTTTAGCAAATCACAAAGGTTCTGCGTTGGGTGCATTAGGAAATCCACCACAACCCACGCAGGAAATGTTTGAAAATTTATTAGCCGAAAAGCTTGCAATAGAGAGTAGTGCATTGAGCACGAAACTACTTGCCGACTACCAACCGCCAACTGCCAATTGTATTTACCTCGAAGATGAAAGCCAGCGCATTGGCAATCTACAAATACCAATACAACTATGGTATTGTATGCGCAAAGCCCCGGTTTATTTTGTTGATATTCCTTTTGAAGAAAGGCTAAATTATCTAATTGCCGAATATGGTATTCACCCAAAAGAAAAATTGGTAAATGCCATTATGCGTATTCAAAAAAGACTGGGTGGTTTAGAAACTAAAAATGCCATTAATTTTTTGCTGGAAAATAATTTTAAGGAAAGCTTTCGCATACTGCTGCATTATTACGATAAGTGGTATACAAAAGGGTTATACAACAGAGAAAATGCTGAAAGCCTTATAAAAAATATTCCCGCAAAATTGGTAAATACAGAACAGAATATCGAATTAATAAAATTGAATACTATTTAAGTATAAATATGAGCGAAATAAAACTTACACAATATTCACATGGCGCAGGCTGTGGTTGCAAAATTTCTCCACAGGTACTGGATGTTATTTTGAAAGGCAATATTGCCATGCCCGATAACGATAAATTAATTGTCGGCAACCACAGTAAAGATGATGCTGCCGTTTTGGATATGGGTAATGGAACGGCACTAATTTCTACTACTGATTTTTTTATGCCGATAGTAGATGATCCTTTTAACTTCGGTCGTATCGCCTCTGCAAATGCCATTAGCGATGTGTATGCAATGGGTGGTAAACCTATTCTTGCTATTGCAATACTTGGATGGCCCATAAATAAATTAGCACCCGAAGTTGCACAACAGGTTATAGATGGTGCAAGAAGTATTTGCAAAGAAGCGGGCATTTCTTTGGCGGGCGGGCACAGCATAGATTCGCCTGAACCAATATTTGGCCTTGCGGTAAATGGTATTATTAATATTGAAAATATTAAACAAAACAACAAAGCGCAGGAAGGCGATCTATTGTTTCTTACCAAACCAATTGGTGTGGGTATATTAACCACTGCAGAAAAAAAATCACTGCTAAAAGAGGAACATAAAAACCTTGCTGCAAACCAAATGATGCAGTTAAATAAAGTGGGTGAAGCCATCGGTAAACTATCTGCGGTTACAGCTATGACAGATGTTACAGGCTTTGGCTTGCTTGGTCACCTTACAGAAATGGCTGAAGGAAGTGACTTGAGTGCTGTGGTAAATTTTGATGCTGTTCCACTCATAAATTCTTCTATTAAAGAATACATTTCACGAGGTTGTGTGCCGGGTGGCACAAACAGAAACCGTGACAGCTATGGGCATAAAATTGCACCACTTACAGAAGAACAATGGGCAATTTTAGCAGATCCTCAAACGAGCGGTGGACTGCTGATTGCAGTAAATAAAAATGCTACCGGTGAGTTAATAAAAATATTAAATGAAAATGAATTGGAAGCATTTACAAATCCAATAGGTTATATGACAGCACAACACGAAAAAATTGTAAGCGTTCAATAAAACTTTTATGCAGTTTTCTTTAGGAGAAATATTGGGTTCAGTTGGTGTTGCACTTTTGTTGCTTGCGTTTTTAATGAACCTATTAAAAAAATGGGGACAAGATAGTTTGCTCTATATTTTAATAAATACAATTGGTTCGGGACTTGCATGCTCTTCGAGTGTACTCATCCATTTTTTTCCTTTTATAATATTAGAAGGAATATGGATGCTGGTTTCTTTAATTGCTTTGGCAAAATATTTTAAACACCGAAATTGAGCTCATCAATTTGCTTGGCAAGTTTTGTATCTTTTGGGGTTATCACATCGCCTGCATCGTGAGTGCTTAACCAAATTTCTACTTTGTTGTACGTGTTTTTCCATGTAGGGTGATGGTCCGCTTTCTCCACCAGCAAGGCAACGGCTGTCATAAATGAAAACGCTTCTACGAATGTTTTAAATTCATATTTTCGGTACAGTTTACCTGATTTATCTTTCCACATAAATATTGTTTTTAAAGAATTAGAAATTGTTTGTTTTTAATTTTTTCATTTGTCATTTCTGTTACCAATTGCACTGCAGGTAATAACCTTAATGACTGTATTAATACACTCACTTCATCTTTTTCCATTTCTTCTCCTTTTGCAAGCCATAAATAATCTAGGTGTTTAAATTCGGGTAACAAATATTCCCCATCGTCTTCGTTGTTATACAAATAATGCACCATAGTAGAACCAGGCACAACAAATTCATAAATAGAAAAAAAATAGTTGCGTTCTTTTTTTCTAAGCTGAATTTCTAAACTGTGGTTTATTTTAAAATGATAACCCAACGCTTGGTTAGTATGCCAGCTAAACTGGTAATCTTTTACACTCGCAACAATGCCAAGTAGGCAGGTGCTTTCAAAAAAGTCTTCAATAAGTGTTTCTGTATCTATTTTAAGTTTCATTGTACTTTTTTTTACAGCAAAGAAATAGGTTTAATGAGCTTTCGCAGAGGTATTATGCTCTGCGTAAACCACATTTTCTCTTATTCTATGCGGTAACTCTTAATTTAAAACGTTACCATAAACTCCATCAATTCTTTTCCCCTCATCAGTTTTACTTTTGTACTTTCTCCTTTATTAAATTTATTTAATGCATCCATATAAGTTTGTACATCACTAAATTTATTATCGCCGAGTTGCATTAAAACATCACCGGTTTGTATGCCTGCTTTTATTGCCGGGCGGTTTTCTGAAACACCGTCTACCATTACACCGTTACCCGTAAATGTATAATCGGGCATTATACCCAAACTTACCTTAAAACTACTCTTTCCCATCGAAACTTCTCGGGTTTTTGTAAAAGTAAGTTTCTCCATTTTGTTTGTCTGCGCAATTATATTTTCTATGTATTGAATAATTTTATATTCACCTTCGTAATTTATTTTATCTGCACCATCCGTTGGTTTGTGGTAATCTTTGTGGCCACCAGTAAAGAAAAACAAGACCGGAATATCTTTTTTGTAAAAAGAAGTATGGTCGCTTGGTCCGCTGCCACTGCTGTCTGCATTTATTTTGAAATAAACATCTTTTGAGTTGATGATTTTCCCCCATGTTGGTGACGTGCCATAACCACCAATTGTAAGTCCATGTGTGCTGTCCTTTAACCTTCCCACCATATCCATATTTATCATGTAGTTCACAGTTTTTAAATCGAGCCCTGCATGATCTGTAAAATATTTTGAACCAAACAGTCCAAGCTCTTCTCCCGAAAAAGCAATAAACAAATAATTGTATTTTTTATAGGAAGATTTTTTAATTTTCTTGGCAAGTTCAATAAGTGCAGCTGTGCCACTTGCATTATCATCTGCTCCATTGTGTATCATAAGAATACTGCCGGTATATAATGAATTATGATCTTCGCCATAACCAAGGTGATCGTAATGCGCTCCAAGTATAATTGTGTTGGTTGCTTTGTTATTAATGTACCCAATAACATTATGGCCAAATTTTGTTTTAGCGGAAATAGAAATTGCTAATGTTACTGCCTGAAAATCTTGGGTTAAAGTTTTTCTTAAAAAATCTTTTACATAAATAACGGAAATGGATAGCTGAGGTATTTTATCTTTTTCATCAAATTTTAAATCATCTTTTATGGTACCGCTGTTACTAAATATTACGAGTTTTTTATTTTTTGAAATCTGATCATTGCAAACACTAAGAATTTTTTCTTTTAAATCGAAATGCGGATTGTTTTGATTTTCTTTTAATAAATCTGCTAAATCAAAAAAAGCAACGTCTTTTTTAATTTTTTCTAATTTTGTTTCTGCAAGGTTACCTGAAAAGGCAAAAGGAAAATAATGTTCATTTGCCGAGTAAGCAATATCGCCAATTATAAACGATATGTTTTGTCCAATTTCTCTGCCTTCATTTACTTCAAACTCTTGAACGTAATTTTTATTGGCTGTAAAAGTTTGCAGATCAGCTTTTCTAAATTCATTTTGTATAAATTCATACGCCAGTTTTTCTCCTGCTGTTCCTGTGCGTCTGCCTTCTAGTTTATCGTCTGCGAGATAATTAATATTCTTTTTTAGGGATGCAATTACGGTGGCATTATTTTCTTTTTTATTTTGCGCCTGCACAATAAATGATGAAAAAAATAATGCAATTAAAAAGTAGGTTGACTTCATAATTTATAAGTTGGTTACAAAGATATTTAATGATGTTGGGGTTGCTGAAAAATATATTATTTGCTTTTTAAGAAATGATACTACTATGCAGCTTACATTCTAATCTGTGTAAATCCGAAAAATCTGTGAGTGGTTAAGGCTCTCAGATGTGCACAGATTTTCACAGATTTTTGTTTACTCCATGGATAAAAGTTGAAAAAAGATTAAATGCCAAAGAGCGACGGGATAGAAGTGGAAATCCTTTTTGTTTCCGCAGGAACAAAAAGATTGTAACGGATAGCCCGGACAACCGTTGAGAAAAGAACTCTTGCTGAGCGCCAAAATCTTCCTGTTTTTAAACCTTTATATTTGCAGCCTTAAGAAAAGAAGATATGTTTAACAACCGCACCAAAATAAAACAACTGCTGGAAGGCGACAAAGCCAATTTTGAAACAACGGTAATGGGCTGGGTTCGTACATTTAGAAACAACCAGTTTATTGCGTTAAATGATGGCAGCACCAACAACAATTTACAGGTAGTTGCTACCCTTGGTTTGCTGGATGATGCTACCTTGAAACGCATAACTACTGGCGCTTGTATAAAAGCAACGGGAGAAATTATTGAATCGCAGGGCAAAGGCCAAAGAGTTGAATTAAAAGCAACGGCCATAGAAATTTTAGGCGATAGCGATGCAGAAAAATTTCCTTTACAACCTAAAAAACACAGCTTGGAGTTTCTGCGGGAAATTGCTCACCTGCGCATGCGTACCAATACTTTTGGCGCCATTTTTAGAATACGCCATAGCCTGTCTTTTGCAGTGCACAAATTTTACAACGACCGTGGTTTTGTTTGCATGCACACACCTATTATAACTGGCAGCGATGCGGAAGGGGCCGGCGAAATGTTTAAAGTAACTACGCTTCCGCTTGATGGTACTGCGGCAAAAAATGATGATGGCAGCATTAATTACAAAGAAGATTTTTTTGGAAAAAGCACCAACCTCACTGTAAGCGGGCAATTGGAAGGGGAACTTGCTGCTATGTCGTTCAGCGATATCTATACTTTCGGACCAACGTTTCGTGCAGAAAACAGCAACACCACAAGGCACCTTGCAGAATTTTGGATGATAGAACCCGAAGTTGCTTTTAATGACCTGGAAGATAATATGAACCTTGCTGAAGACTTTATAAAATACATTATAAAGTATGCAATGGATAACAATGCAGATGATCTTGTTTTTCTTGCACAGCGTTTGGAAGAAGAAGAAAAACAAAAGCCACAAAACGAACGCAGCGAAATCGGCTTGATGGACAAATTAAAATTTGTGGTGGACAATGATTTTGTTAGATTGACTTATACAGAAGCGATAGAAATTTTACGGGAGAGCAACCACAATAAAAAGAAAAAATTTCAATACATAATTGAAGGCTGGGGAACAGATTTACAAAGTGAACATGAAAGATACCTGGTAGAAAAACATTTTAAGAAACCGGTCATTCTTACGGACTATCCGAAAGAAATAAAATCGTTTTACATGCGCCAGAATGATGATGGAAAAACAGTGGCAGCCATGGATATTTTAGCTCCGGGTATTGGCGAAATTGTAGGCGGCTCACAAAGAGAGGAGCGGCTTGATAAATTGTTACAACGGATGGAAGAAATGCATATTCCTGTGGAAGAAATGAATTTTTATTTGGATACCCGTCGTTTTGGTAGTTGTCCGCACGCAGGCTTTGGGCTTGGGTTTGAGCGGTTGGTTTTATTTGTAACTGGAATGACAAATATCAGGGATGTCATTCCTTTTCCAAGATATCCGAAGAGTGCCGCGTTTTAATTTTGAAACTCGAAGGGGTTTAACACGCGGATTTCTTTAACACGAATGGCACAAAGTTTTTTCATAAAGCACACTAAATGATTTTTTACTTAGTGTGCTTTGTGTTGCATTTCCTTTGTGCACGTTGTGTTTAATTGCCATTTGTGTTGTATTTTAGTTTTCAATCACTCATCAATTACTTATATCTTTTCTTTAAATATTTAACTTTTTTAGACACAGGAAATAAAACCGCTAAAATACCTTGATTATATACTAAACCCATTAGATCTGTTGCGCACCAAAAAGTACTGCAGGTAAATCCTACTGCGGTTCCTTTACGCACAGAACCTGAAGAAATTATAATGACGGTTTTTGAATATGACAAAGAAAAGGTAGCAAAACACAGCTTAAAAAAAATAGAGGCGGTTTATCCTTTTATACAATCTCCTTCTGTAACATGGATAAATATTGATGGGCTGCGAAAAGAAGATGTAGAAAATGTTTGCGATCATTTCGGCATTCATCCATTGATTGCTGAAGATATTTTGAGCATTGGTGAGCGCCCAAAGATGGGTGAAATAGATGGGTTGATGTACTGCTTGCTTAACATGCCTTCTTTCAACGAAAAAATTTCTGCTGTTGAAACAGAACAGATACGTATTATTTTAGGAAACAATTTTGTAATAAGTTTTCAGGAAGATCCGTTTAATGATCCTTTTAATCCGTTAAGAGAGGAATTAAAAATTACGGGCAGTAAAGTCCATCAGAATAATGCAGATTTTCTATTTTATTCTCTGCTGGATTATATAGTGGATAATTACTTTATTGTGATGAAAAAAATGGGTGAAAAGATTGAGTTGCTGGAAGAAGAGATCATTAAAAATCCAAACAACAGAGGCCTGGTAAAAATAAATATGATCAGAAAAGAACTGATTTTGCTTAAACGCAGTATTGCTCCGGTAAGAGAATTAGTAAGTGGAATTTTGCGCAGCGAAAGTGATTTGATAGAAGAGAAAACAGAAAAATATTTTAAGGCTGTTTATGACCATATTATACAGGCAAATGACCTCTCGGAAAACTACAGAGATATGATGATGAACTTACAGGATTTATATTTAAGTAATGTGAATCTTAGAATGAATGAGGTAATTAAAGTGATGGCTGTAGTAACATGTTTGCTTGCACCTGCAACAGTTATTGGTGGAATTTTCGGGATGAACTTTGATTCTATTCCCTACTACATAACAATTGGGGCTTTTTTATAAGTGTAAGATTAATGCTTATTATCCCAATTATAATGATAAGCGCCTTTAGAAAACGGGGATGGTTTTAATTTTTATGTAAGAATTATTTCCAACTACACACAAATTTTTACAAACAGAAAAATAAAATAAAATTTTAGCGGTTCACTCTCTTTTACAATGCATCGAAAGGGATAGACGGGGCTGTAGCTTTCTTTTTAAATACCGGCACTGTGCTGCAGGGCTCACCATACATAATGCTCTTTGCAACAGGTCTCAATTTTTGTGTAATGGCAATATACGCCGATTCGCCAATCGGTAATTCTCCGCAACCTTTTATTACAAGTCTTGCCTCATTATATATGGCTGTATCTATTAGTTCAATATTGCGCAACAAAATTGTTTCTTTTGCAAATAATTCTGTTCCGTAAATTATTTCTCTTGCTATAGGTTGCAGTAAGCTTGCCACAAGCATATATGCCCATACTGGTATTACAGCATCAGCACTGCAGGTAAGCGCTACAATTTTGTAGGAATAAATTTCAGTATCCAATATTTTAAGCGCATCTCTAAAATCTTTTTCTTTTAAAATTAAACCCATAAAAAGATATTCCTTCATATCAAAAACAGCCACATTTTGTTTTGGATAATAGTCTTCCAGGTCCAAAGTTATAATGCCACTCTCCGCAACTTTATTTACAAACATTGTTTCCATGTTGCAAAATTAAATTAATTTGATTTGCTTACTCATATTCTTTGTTTTGCAGCAACAACATTAACAAATAATAACCCAGTTGAAATTTCAACCGGGGCTTTTAATAAAATTGTACCAAATTAGAAAAATTTTGCTCTGGTATCTTTAATATCAGCCTGCTTTCTCAAAGCTTCAAACCAGTTGTTTGTTTGCTGGCGAATTGCAGCAAACCTGGCTGTTGTTTGTGCTGCCTTTTCATCTGCAGAAGGTTCTGCTTTTTGTTGAACACCCAATACTTTTACCACATAAACACCACTTGTTCCAATTATTGGTGAAGATACTTTTGTTGTATACTCTTTATTAAAAGCTGCACCAATTACTTTAGGTTCTGCACCGATGCCATTAATAATTCTGACTGCCATTGTTATGGTTGAGTCTGCACCTGCGCTAAGAACTTGTTTATTGTAAGCCGCTGCAGCAGTTTCCAAAGTAGGTGTTGGGCCCAGTTTAGCCGTAATCAGTTCTGCTTTTTTCCTGTTTCTCACAATCACTTCCGCACCAACTCTTGCTGTAGCTGGATCTTGTGTTCCTGAACTGTAAATTTTATTTACGGTTGCAACAACAAAATCATCTCCTATAACAATTGGTTCACTTACATCTCCTTGTTTAGCATCGAAAGACCATCTTACTAAAGATCTTGCATCCTGCATATTGCCTACAGTAAAATCATTCTCTTTTAACGTTGTGGGAAACTCAACTAAACTTAGCCCGTTTTTAGCCGCATAATCAGCCAGAGCTTTTGAGTTTTTTTGTGCCGCAGCTTTTGATGAAGCAAGACTTGCAGCGTTAATCGTTTCATCGCTAGATAAAATTGGCTTTGCTAGAAATGCAATTTTGTAAGCCGGTTTAAAATTACTTTGAGCTAATATATCTATAATATGATAACCAAATTGTGTTTTTACCACTGCTTTTTCTCCTACACTTTTATTAAACGTAAAGTCGTTAAATTCTGATACCATTGCTCCATATCCAAAAGTTCCGAGGTCACCTCCCTTTGCGGAACTTCCATCAGAAGAAAATTTTAAAGCCAAAGCTCCAAAATCTGCTCCTGATTTTATTGCAGCCAAAATACTGTCAGCAAGTTTTTTTGCAACTGAATCTGTTCTTATTGGTTTTCCTGTTTGAGGATCATTAACACCAATTAATATGTGGCGTGCTTTTACACTATCTGGCAATTGTTTGGTGCCTATTATTTTTGCTAATGTATAGTTTTTCCCATCCAGATATGGTCCTGAAACAATTCCTACTTGTTGTTTAACAATAGTATCTTTTACTTGTGATTGTATTTTTGATAACGGCAAAAACTCATCTGCAAATTCTACCGCAGATGTATTTCTTGCTACAAAAGCCTTTGTATTACTGTCAGCTGCGAAAGGTGCTTTTAATTCTTTAATTAATTGTAAAGCTTTTGCACTGTCAGCAGAAGATGGTAACTGGCTAAATGTAAGGTAAGAGATTGTTCTGCCTGCTTCCTGTTTAAAAAGATCTTTGTGTTTGCCAACATAATTATTGATGTCTTCATCTTTTACATTTACTGCACTATCAGAAATTTCATTGTAACCAACAGCTACATAAGAAATAGTTGAAAATGCTTTTGCGTCTGCCATATCTTTTTCCTGCATCCATGTAGGGTAATATGCAGCTGCGCTAATTAGTCCGCCATATTTTGCAGCGGCAGTACTTAATTTTAAAGGCTCTAAAATTTGAGCATCAACAGATAAACGTTGATCACCTTTAAATTTTTTAATATTATTTAAAGCTTCTCTCGCTTTTATTTCATCCAGTTTTCCGGTAGTGGGGTCAATCATTCCTCTTTCTTTCATAAAAGGGTTTTGTTGATCACTACTCATTAATATAGCGGAAAGTTCTTTCGAACTTAAGTTAATTCCAAGCTTATCAGCTTCTTTGTAAAAAACCTCTTCAGCAACAATCTGGTTCCACACTTGTTCTCTAATTCTAAGTACTGCAGCACCTGATGGTTGTTGTCCGGTTTGGGCAGCCTGATTATTTTCTTCCTGCGTTACCTTTCGGTTAAACTCATTTAACTCAATAGGTCTTCCATTAATTTTACCAACGTTTGTTGAGTTACCACCAAATAAACTGGTGTTGCTTCCGGGTTTTGAGTCCATCAAAATAAATCCAATAAGACTTATTGCAATTACTATAATAATAATAGCTGCACCTTTTTCCCTAATATTCTGAATAATCTGCATTTCTTTTTAATATTAATTTTGGAGGGCAAAAATAGGGGAATTATAACCTATTAACAAATTGTGGATAATTGGGTTAAATTCTTTGTGGTATTGATTTTAATACTATCCGGTTTAGTTGGTTAATTTAGTTACTAAGGCTATTAAAATTTATTAATTCTAATTGAACAAAATGCACAGTTTTAAGCCTTATCCACAGCAAATGTTTACAACAGCCAGATTGCGTTAATAACACTACTTTAATTCTTTTTTATTTTGGGATACGATGTTAATAAATATGTCCGTTTTTAAGCCATACCTTAAAAATCTCTTTTTACTTTCATTTTATTCGCATATAATTAACAGAGAATTTAAAAAAATGTTTCATTTTATTTTCCACAGCATTATTTATTAACAGATATGGGTAATAATCTATTAATATTAGAATGGCATAGTAAAACATTAGGTTTTATATTTTTATTTTACATGTTTATTAGTTGTTAATATGTGTTAACAAAACGAGTTTTTTGATTTAGCAATAGTTTATAAAAACGACTTTTACACAAATTAACAGCCTTAATAGTAATAAGGAATTATATAAATAAGTAGTATTAATACATATTATGGTAGATATCAACACAAATATTGATTTTGAAAAAATTATTTCAAAAAAAGGTTTTCTTGATTTGAAGGTTGATCCAACGCTTGATCTTTTTGCCGAAATAGAAAAACTGAAAAAAGAAAAAAATGCAATTGTGCTTGCGCATTATTATCAGGAGCCGGATATACAGGATGTTGCCGACTTTATTGGTGACAGTTTAGGACTTGCACAAAAAGCTCAAAGCACCGATGCTGATATTATTGTTTTTGCAGGCGTTCACTTTATGGCCGAAACTGCAAAAATTTTAAATCCACATAAAAAAGTTTTGTTGCCTGATTTAAATGCTGGTTGTTCGTTAAGTGACAGTGCACCACCGGCTTTATTTAAAGCCTTTAAAGATAAACATCCAGATCATTTGGTAATTACATACATAAACTGTAGTGCAGGTATGAAAGCCTTAAGCGATATTATCTGCACAAGCAGCAATGCTCAGGCAATTGTTGAAAGTCTTCCTGTAGAACAAAAAATAATATTTGCACCTGATAAAAACCTTGGTGCGTGGATAAACAAGCAAACGGGTAGAGACATGCTTTTGTGGAATGGAGCCTGTATGGTTCACGAAATTTTTAGCATGGAGAAAATTATAAAACTAAAAGTTCGTCACCCATTGGCTAAAGTTATAGCACACCCAGAGTGTGAAGCCCCGGTGCTAGGATTGGCAGATTATATCGGAAGTACAACAGGTATTTTAAAATATGCTGAAAAAAGTAATGCTCAGGATTTTATTGTGGTTACTGAAAGCGGCATTCTGCATCAAATGCAAAAAGCAAGTCCACACAAAACTTTTATACCTGCACCACCCAAAAATACCTGTGCATGTAACGATTGCCCATACATGAAGCTTAATACTCTGGAAAAACTTTATTTGTGTATGAAGTATGAACTGCCTGAAATAATAATGAGGGAAAAGTTAAGGGAGGATGCTAAAAAACCGATTGTAAGAATGCTTGAGATTAGTGCAAGATTGGGACTTTAGAAGTCAATGCTGAGTTTGTTATGGTAAAAGATACATAGTATTTTATGAAGTGTAAAAAGTTTAACAATACTGCAAAATCACATTTGATAAATTTTATGTTATTCTCCTTTGCCTTGATAGAAGAAGAAATCCTTTTTGCTGTCTTTGGGCAAAAAAACTACAGCTAATAGTAGGATACCAATGTTGATTATTGCTTATAGATTCATGCTTCAAAATTTAATTTATTATAAACTCCTTTCCCGCAAAAAATGATACATTTACAACTCTAAAATTCTAATTGATCATCTTTAAATATTTTATTAAAAATGACTATTCCTTCAGTTGATTTAGCAGATTTTCTAAGTGGCGACCCCGTAAAAAAAAATGATTTTGTACAAAAACTTGGTAAGGCATACGAAGAAGTTGGTTTTGTAGCGGTAAAAAACCATGGCGTACCCGATGGATTGATTGCTGATTTATATAAATATGTTCAGGAGTTTTTTTCTTTACCTCTTACTCATAAAAAAACTTATGAAATTGCTGAATTAGCTGGTCAACGTGGCTATACAAGTTTTGGTAAAGAACATGCAAAAGGTAGCGATGCACCAGATTTAAAAGAATTTTTTCAATACGGTCAGATTCCGAGAGATAATTTTAAAGAAGAAGATTATCCGGATAACGTACAGGTAGGCGAGGTTCCTTTATTTAATAAAACGTTTGATGATGCTTACCGTGCATTTGAAATGAGTGGCAAAGCATTGTTGCAGGCTATAGCTTTATATATTGGTTTAGATGAATTTTATTTTGATGATTATGTCCACAATGGCAATAGTATTTTGAGAGCTATCCATTACCCTCCAATCACGCACGAACCGGCAAGTGCCATACGTGCTGAGCAACATGAGGATATAAACCTGATTACGCTTCTCGTAGGGGCTTCTGCTGACGGTTTAGAGATACTAACTAAGCAGGGAGAATGGGTTGCTGTAACTTCTTTACCTGATCAGATAGTTGTAAATGTTGGTGATATGCTGCAAAGGTTTACTAACAACAAACTCATGAGTACTACACATCGTGTTGTAAATCCAAAAAGAGAATTATGGCATACAAGCCGTTTTTCTATTCCTTTCTTTTTACATCCCCACAGCAGTATGAGTTTGCATTGTTTAGATACTTGTGTAGATGAACAACATCCTATTGCTTATGAAGATGCTACAGCAGGTGAATACCTTGATGAGCGTTTAAGAGAAATTGGTTTGAAAAAATAATTTAGTATTTATAAATAATTTAATAATAAAATGAGAGTTTTGGCCGCTGATTTTTCAGCGGCTTTTTTTATAACTTTTTAGAATGTTCCTCCAATAGTTTTTATATTTGATTTACTTAATGTTACACTTGAATATTTTTAGACACATACCTTTTTTAAAAACAGTTTTTTTTTATAGTCTTACTGCTTTTGGTGGGCCCCAAGGGCATTTGGGTATGATGTTGAAAACATTTGTAATTAAAAAAAAATATATTACTGAAGAAGAATTAATTGAATATAATTCATTTTGCCAGTTGTTACCCGGCGCCAGCAGCACACAAACGGTTACCTTAATTGGATTTAAAAGAGGTGGCGTTACACTCGCAGTTTTTACTTTAATAATATGGATTTTGCCTGCCTGTATAATGATGGGCGCTTTATCTTTTTTATTAACCGCCTTTCCTTCTAAAAATTACACAGCAAACCTTTTCAAATACATACAACCAATGGCTATTGGTTTTTTATTATTTGCTGTTTTTAGGGCATATAAGATCTCAATAACCAATTTTATAACTTTAATAATAATGGTTTTCTCTGCGTTGTTTACTTATGCATTCTTTAAAACGCCTTGGGTATTTCCCGGCTTAATAATTATTGGCGGTATAGCTACAAGCCTGAGCAGCAAAAGGATTTCCGAAAAAGAAGTTATTAAACCAAGGCAAATAAGATGGACCAATATCTGGTTATTTGGATTTATTTTTATTGTGGCAGGTATATTAAGTGAAACGGCAAGAAAGCAACAATGGCAAGATAGAAAAGCTTTTAATCTTTTCGAAAACTCGTATCGTTTTGGAAGTTTTGTTTTTGGAGGTGGTGATGTATTGTTACCGATGATGTTAGATCAGTATGTTGAAAGGCCGAATAGTAAACAGGTTTTACAAAATAATCCTGATGCTTTAAAAATTGACAGAAAGGACTTACTTACAGGTTATGGATTTGTTAGAGCAATACCTGGGCCTGTATTTTCTGTAGCTTCTTTTACTGGCGGAATGGCTTTAAAAAATGATGGATTTTCTGCACAACTGATTGGTTGTATAATTGGTTCCGTAGCTATTTTTCTTCCTAGTGCTCTCTTGGTACTTTTCTTTTTTCCTGTGTGGCAATATTTAAAGAAGTTTGTGGCTGTTTACCGAGCTTTAGAAGGGATAAATGCAGTAGTTGTAGGCATAATGGCTGCTGCCGCCGCTTATTTATTAAATGGATTGGTTTTTTCAAGCTCCCATATGTCAGAATTTCTTAGTCCTGCAGTTATCATAGGAACTTTCATTTTACTAAAATATAGTAAAGTTCCACCGCCAATTATAGTAATCTTTTGCGTTATTCTAGGTTGGATTTTCTAGTTCTGATCTATAATATCCTTTTAATTCAATTTCCTCCATTACTTTGTCAGTTACCAAATAGCGTATAGATTTTTTATTTTTTATATTTTTTCTAATTTGTGTAGATGATATATCTAAAAGCGGTGCATCAATTATTTTAATACGTTCCGGTAAATCTGTTTTGATGGGAAAAGAGGGTCGTAGATAAATTAATATATTATAACTTAATATAATTTGTTTGTAATTCTTCCATTTACTTAAATTTAGATAACTGTCGCTTCCTATTATTAAGCTAAAGTTGTGTTTTGCATATTTTTCTGATAAGTATATTAAAGTATCTATTGTGTAAGATGGTTTTGGCATTAAAAATTCAACATTATTTACTTTTAATTTTTTTTCATCTTCGATTGCAATCTTTACAAGCGAATATCTGTGTTGTTCATTTAATAACCCGGCAGATTTTTTTAATGGGTTTTGAGGTGAAACGATAAACCAAACCTCATTCAATTGAGTGTTATAAGCAATGTGATTGGCTATTATTAAATGACCGATATGAATTGGATTAAAAGAACCAAAATAAAGACCAACCTTCATGATATAATTTTTTACAACTCTTCCACTAGTATGTGTTCCGCTTCGTTTAATCTTAAACTTAGCGTATAACCCGCAACAGAAACAGATATGGGATCTTTGAAAGGAGCGATTTTTTCGACAATAATTTTCTCACCTGGCACACACCCCATTTCCATTAGCTTTAAAAAAATATCATCATTTTCAAAACCTTTGATGATTACTTCCTGCCCAATTTTAATTTCAGATAACTTTTTATACATTAGTATTCTATTAGTTTTTAGAATTTGCAAAATTACTGTTTAAGCCATTCTTATTATAGCGTTTAAAGAAATTTATGTCAGTTGTATTTCATCAAACAATTCCTGTTACTTTAAAAAAAAGAAAACAGTTAAAATCCTTCATTCATGATATTTTTTACAAAGAGGGAAAACGGCTTGAGATTCTGAATATTATCTTCTGTTCAGACAATTACCTTCTTGGCATGAATCAACAACACTTAAAACATAATTTTTACACAGATATTATCACTTTTGACTTAAGCGAATCGACGAACGCTCCTATAATAGCAGAACTCTATATAAGTATCGATAGGGTAAGAGATAATTCCAAATCTCATAAAACAACTTTTTCAAATGAACTCCATCGAGTCATTTTTCATGGCGTCCTGCATTTGTGTGGATATAAAGACAAAAAACTTGCTGACATAAAAAATATCCGAAAAAAGGAGGATTCATGCTTAAATAATTATCTTGATAATTAAGGGAGAAGTTCCACGAAACACTGTTTCAGCATGAAACATTTATCTATATTTATCAAAATAGTGTTCCACGAATCCCGTTTCAACCTGAAACAAAACAATTAATAATGACAAGAAAAAAATGGACAGCAAAGGATGTGGTGACTGACGCTATATTGAAAATTAGAGAAAAAAGAAAGTGGCAACAGGCTTTACGAAGATATATTATAGAGAAAAATGTAAGTGAGGGTTATGCAGTTTACTTTGGTTTGGATATTAAAAGCTTTAGGGAATGGATCGAAACTCAGTTTACAGGTAGTTTAAACTGGGATAATTTTGCCGAGCAATGGCAGTTTGACCACATTGTTCCAATCGCTTATTTTGATTTCAACAACGATGCTGACCTAATGCTAGCTTGGAGTTTTATCAATATTAGAGTTGAAAAGATTGGTTTAAATAAAGCAAGAGAAAAAAAGATAGATGTGATTGCTGCAAAATCATATTTTAATGCGCTTTATAATAAAACAGCGTATTCGATATGTGCTAAAATGCTTAAGAAAATTAACCAGATAGAAAATTCTTACATATTGTCAGAGCCTAAATTGGAAAACTTTATTATTCAACGAAAGCAGGAGTTTGAGATAATTTCAACATTGAACGCTGCAGAATTTGCTCAATTGAATCGAGGAAGGGCATTAGATGATATTTTACTGGAAAAAGAAATTTTAAAAAAATTTGGATAGATGTCTTCTTTTTTAAAAAGGCTACCCGCTTCGTACCTTTGCATGGATGTTTTCACAATATGATATAATAGTTGTTGGTGCAGGTCATGCCGGTTGCGAAGCAGCAGCAGCTGGTGCAAATATGGGTAGTAAAACACTACTTATTACAATGAATATGCAGACCATTGCACAAATGAGTTGTAACCCGGCAATGGGAGGTATAGCAAAAGGCCAAATTGTAAGGGAAATAGATGCACTTGGTGGTTACAGCGGAATAGTTACAGATAAAAGCATGATTCAGTTTAGGATGCTAAACAGATCAAAAGGACCGGCAATGTGGAGTCCGAGAGCCCAAAGCGATCGGATGTTATTTGCACAGACGTGGAGAGAAATGCTTGAACAAACACCGAATGTTGATTTTTATCAGGATACGGTGTATAATTTAATCATTGAAGGCGATAAAGTTATCGGTGTAGTGACGGGTCTTGGTCACAAAATATATTCAAATTCTGTAGTTCTCACAAACGGAACTTTCTTAAATGGTGTGATTCATATCGGTGAAAAGAATTTTGGTGGTGGTAGAGTTGCAGAGAAAGCGGCTACCGGTATAACAGAGCAATTGGTTGCTCTTGGTTTTGAAACGGCAAGGTTGAAAACAGGAACACCTCCAAGAATTGACGGGCGTAGTCTTGACTATTCAAAAATGGAAGAGCAAAAAGGTGATGAGGAAATTGTAGGATTTAGTTACTTAAATAGAGCGGAATTGAAGCCTCAAGCTCAAAAAAGCTGTTGGATAACTTATACGAACCAAGAAGTACATGATATTTTAAAGACTGGTTTTGAAAGAAGCCCAATGTTTCAGGGAAGAATACAAGGTACAGGACCAAGGTATTGCCCAAGCATTGAAGATAAAATAAACAGGTTTGCAGAAAGAGAAAGGCATCAACTGTTTGTAGAGCCTGAGGGATGGAATACTGTAGAAATATATGTGAACGGTTTTTCCTCTTCCCTCCCGGAAGAAGTTCAATTAAAAGCATTAAAAAAAGTACCGGGTTTTGAAAACTGTAAGATGTTTAGACCTGGTTATGCAATTGAATATGATTTTTTCCCACCAACACAGCTAAAAGCCAGCCTCGAAACAAAATTAATTAAAAACCTCCTTTTTGCCGGACAAATAAATGGAACAACAGGATATGAGGAAGCAGCATGCCAAGGGTTGATGGCCGGTATAAACGCTCACTTGGCAGTGAAGGATGACAATCCATTTATACTCAAGCGTAGCGAAGCATATATTGGTGTACTTATTGACGATTTAATAAACAAGGGTACTGATGAACCATATCGAATGTTTACAAGCAGGGCAGAATTCAGAACATTACTAAGACAGGATAATGCAGATTTACGTCTTACAGAAATCGGTTATGAATTAGGATTAGCATCACAGGAAAGATTTGATAGAGTTATTGAAAAGAAAAATAAAGTGGAAGCTGCAATTAATATTATTAATAACTTGTCAATCAATGCGATAGAAGCAGATTCATATCTACTGTCAATAGGTTCTGCAGTACTGTTATTTAAACAAAAGGTTTCTCAGATATTATTGAGACCAAATGTTGTATTGGCAGAAATGATACAAAAGATTGAACCTATTAATGAAATGCTCAAAGAATTCTCTATAGAAGAGTTAGAACAAGCTGAAATCCAAATTAAATATTTCACTTATATAGAAAAAGAAAAAGAATTAGTTGAAAAAATGAGTCAGCTCGAAAATTTATCAATACCAACAAACTTTAATTACGAGAAATTGATCTCACTCGGGAATGAGGCAAAACAAAAATTTCAAAAGATTCAACCAAGAACATTAGGACAGGCAAGTCGAATTAGTGGTGTTAATCCAAGCGATGTACAGATATTGATGGTTTATATGGGTAGATAACAAATAAAATTTCTGAAGTTTAAGCGGGGAATCAAACAAAAAAATCAGGAAATCTAAAAAAATGACAATTGCCACTATTATTAAGAAACGCTATACTAATATTTTTTAATACAATCATATTGCATTTAATAGAAATGAAGGGATAAAAATACTTATCATTCAAAAAAACTAAGAATAGTTTATCTCGTAGAATCTTCTTTCCTAACATTTTCGTTTATTGGATAGTACGAATAGGAGGCTAAAAATCTTTTAATGATATAAAAATGTTCAGGTGTAGTTTTTGGTTAGATACCCTTGTGAAAGCAAGGGGTTTTTAATTTAATTACTTTCCTATCTAACTACTGAAAACATTGATTGAATTTTTGTTGTGTACACTCTATCAATTATATTTGTAAAAAATCAATTAGTTGCTATTTAATAAAATTTTATGACAGAACCGAAGCTGAGTATTCTTGCGCAAACACTTATAGGTTCAGAAATTGTAAAGCTTGGCGGTATTATTAAAGATAAAATAAGCAAGGGTGAACACATATATAATTACACAATCGGTGATTTTGATTCTAAGGAATTTCCTATCCCCAAATTATTACTTACAGAAATTAAAAAAGCTTACGACGATGGTTATACAACCTATCCTTTAGCTGATGGAGAAACTGATCTTAGAAAAGCAGTTTCAGGTTTTATTAAACTGAAACAATTGCTTGATGTTGATATTTCTGAAATTTTAATAGCTGCAGGTGGCAGGCCCTTAATTTATGCGGCATATCGAGCAATAGTAGATAAGGGAGACAAAGTTATTTATCCTGTACCTAGTTGGAATAACAATCATTATACACATTTTACAGAAGGGGAACATGTAAAAATTGAGGCAACCCAGGAAAACAATTTTATGCCAACTGCGGCCCAAATAAAACCACACATTAAAGGAGCGGCTCTTATTGCGCTTTGTTCTCCGTTAAACCCAACTGGAACTGTATTTAAGAAACAGGATTTGCAGGAAATATGCGATTTAATTATTGAAGAAAATGCACAACGTGGCGATACCGAAAAAAAATTATATCTATTATATGATCAAATTTACTGGACATTGACCTTTGGAGATACAGAACATTTTAATCCGATTTCGCTTCGACCAAAAATGAAAGAGTATACCGTTTTTATAGATGGTATTAGTAAAGCATTTGCAGCAACAGGAGTTCGTGTAGGATGGAGTTTTGGCCCTAAGCATTTAATTGCGAAAATGAAAGCCATTAACAGCCATGTTGGTGCATGGGCGCCGATGGCGGAACAGAAAGCCGTTGCGAAATTTTTAATCCAAGAAGAAGCTGTAAATAATTATTTTCAAGTTTTTAAAAAAGAAATATATTTTAGATTAAAAAAACTACATGAGGGTTTTGTTGCATTAAAAAATGAAGGCTTTTCGGTGGATGCTATTTTTCCTCAAGCCGCTATTTATTTAACTGTAAAAATTGATCTCGTAGGCAAATCATTTAAGGGTATAAAATTTACAAATCAATCAGGCGTAACAGAATATATTTTAGGTGAGGCAAAATTAGCAATGGTTCCTTTTAGCAGTTTTGGTGCAAATGCAGAAAGCTATTGGTATAGAATTAGTGTAGGATGTGTAAAAAAAGAAGAGATTTCACATGTGATTGAGAAACTAAGAAATGCTTTAAAAAATGTGGAATGAGGAAGTTAAAAACTAATTTTTGTTGTTAAAAAAAACAAAGGGTTTTGTAAGTTTTTTTTGACGAATCATTTTTTTTATTTCTACAGGGTTGCTAATAATTTTATATCTGTTTAAATCTAAAACTTCATGAGCACCAACAAAATTATCGAGTCTTTCAGTTGTAAACAACATATTGTTTAATTGCGAAAGTTCTTTGTCAATATCCTGTTGTGTCATGGCATGTTGCCTAAACATTACGAGAAGATCACGATTAGAAGTCATAGTATTGGTTTATTTATAACCCACCATTCCCGTACAGCCACATGTGCTTTTTTTGGTAGAAGAACAACCAGTTGCTACCAATGCAATTGCTATAAGAGCTAGTGAAGCTATTTTTATTATCCTTTGCATAATTATATTACAAAATAACAATTTTTTACTTATAAACATTGAATTTTGTCGACTACTATTAAAAATATTAACATAACTCGTAAAAGGGTTTTAGTAGCTCCATTAGACTGGGGATTGGGTCATACAACCCGGTGCATACCTATTATTAAGGAACTACAACGACAAAATTTTACAGTTTTGCTTGCCGCAGAAGGAAATTCTGCACATTTGTTACGCAAAGAATTTCCAAGTCTCACAATCATTTCTTTGAAAGGATATAGAATTTCTTATTCAAATACCCAGGGTTTTTTTAAGGTAAAATTATTTGGCCAAACACCTAAAATATTAAAAGCTTTAAAGCAGGAACATACATGGTTGCAGAAAATAATTAAAGAGCATGAACTAGACATTGTTATTTCAGACAACCGCTATGGTCTTTACAACACTAAAGTAAAGAGCATATTTATTACACACCAACTTGCAATTGAAACCGGTTATATATTTACAAATTGGATCGTTAAAAAATTAAATTATAGACTAATTAATAGATTTGATGGATGCTGGATTCCTGACGAAGAATCGCCATTTGATCTTGCAGGAAAATTATCTCACCCAAAAGCTTTACCGGCTATCCCAACAACTTACATTGGGATTTTGACGAGGTTTAAATATTGGAAAGTTGAAAAAAACATTGATTTGCTTGTATTAATTTCAGGGCCTGAGCCACAGCGAACAGCATTTGAAAATATGGTGCTTTTGCAAATGACAAAACTTTCTTTTAAAATGGTTTTGGTAAGAGGATTGCCAGGTGCTCCAAATAAAATTATCAATACAAAAAAAGAGTTGGAAATTTTTGATCATCTTCCTGCTCTTGAATTAAGTAAGTTAATTCAATCTTCAAAAACGATTATTGCAAGAAGTGGATATTCTACAATAATGGATCTCATCTCACTTCAGCAAAAAGCAATTTTAATACCAACACCTGGACAAACTGAACAGGAATATCTTTCGAGTTATTTATCAGCTAAAAAATATTTTGTAGCGGCTCAGCAAAGAAGATTTAATCTGATAAAAGAACTACAAAATTTCAAAAGTGTAGAATTAAAAACTTTGCCCGCTGCTGAAAATAATAAATTACAAGAGGCGATTATATGTTTGAAATAAATACGCCTCTTTCATTTTTATTATGACTACCAATAATGCTATCCGCATTGTTTTCATAAAAAAAAAATTTACAGCGGGTTGATAAAAGCGCTGTATTTTTTACGATCTCCGAATTAGCAAAACTTGTACTCTCTCCAAATATAATAACCTGACTATCATTTTTTTTTACAGATTCTTTGATTTTATCAATTTCAATATTATGTAAAGAATTAAAAAAATGAAGAGGAGAATAAGGAGTTTTTTTTAATAAATCTTTTACTTTTTCATATTGTTTTTCTTCTCCTATAAAAAGGGTATTTGAAAAAGTTGAACTTATAGAAGAACGTTTGTCAACGGAAGAAAGAGTTTTAATTTTCGCAATAGTTTTACCTGCTGTTATTGCAATGAACATGGCAGTACGTTTTATTTTATTTATTTTGTAATGTTTATCTACAAAGAGTTTCATAGCACCATAAAAATGGTTTATGTATGCGCCATCTTTTTTTTGAGTACTTTCTCCTTTAAAATGAATAATGGTTAGCTCACCTAAATAATAATTTTGAAGGCCTGCTTTTATAATTCTGTAACTTAAATCAATATCTTCTCCATACATAAAAAAAGCTTCGTCAAAACCACCAGTAATTTCAACTGTATTTTTACTTAGCATCATAAATGCGCCGGCTAAAACTTCCACTTTACAGTTTTCCTTTTCCGGCAAATGCCCTGCATAATATTTTGAAAACAATGATGAATTTGGAAAAATATTGGTTAGGCCAATCATTTGAAAAAGTCCGGCAGAAGCTGTGGGTAAACAACGTTTACTTTCATTTAAAAATGCGCCGCTTCCATCTACCATTCTTACACCCAATGCACCACAATTCTTGTTTTTTTCAAAAAATGAAATACACTTTTCAAAACAATCCTCCGGTAAAATTGTATCAGGATTTAAGAACAAAATATATTCTCCTTTAGCAACTAAAACAGCGCTATTATTTGCTTTTCCAAAACCCAGATTAATACTGTTCCAAATAAATTTTACGGAAGGAAATTTAGGAGTAAGATATTCTTTGCTTCCATCAGTAGAATTATTATCAACAACAATAATTTCTGCGCTTAAACCCTTGCGTGCTTTTATAACTGATAGCAGACAATGCTCCAGAAAAAACTTAACGTTATAATTTACAACAATGATAGAAAGCTTCATGTAAATACGAAATACGATTTTTTTATTGGCTTAACAAAATTGAATATCCCAAATATAAATTTCAATCTTCATCAACAGCTATCAGACAGTATATTTGCTAGATGTTAATGGAAACTCTTTTAAATGCAGTAAAGGCGGGCGGTGATCAAATGCAACATTACTTTAATGGAAGATTTACTGTCAGCAGTAAAACCAATATCAATGATTTAGTTACCGAGGCTGATCATGCTTCGGAAAAGGCAATTATTGAAATGATTCAAAAAAATTATCCTGATCATTTTATTTTAAGTGAAGAAACAGGTGAAATTAAAACGACAAGCGATTACAAATGGATTATTGACCCAATTGATGGCACAATAAATTTTGCAAATGGTATTCCGATTTGCTGTGTCAGTATCGGTCTTGAAAAAGATGGTGAAATAATTATGGGGTCAGTTTATAATCCATTTATGAATGAGCTTTTTGTTGCTGAAAAAAATATCGGCGCAACATTAAACAACAAAAAAATACAGGTTAGTCACAAAGCAAATGTTGGCAACAGCTGTCTGGTTACTGGTTTCCCATATACATATTCAGAATCTAAAAACGGACCGTTAGAAATTTTCTCAGCATTAATAAGAAAAGCCATACCGGTAAGGAGATTAGGAAGCGCAGCAATTGATTTGTGTTGGGTTGCAGCCGGCAGATTTGATGGTTATTTTGAACATCATTTACAAACATGGGACAGTGCGGCAGGTTTTTTAATGGTAAAAGAAGCAGGGGGAAAAGTAACAGATTTTAGTGGCAAAGATTACTCTGTTTATCAGAAACAAATTTTGGCTACAAATGGATTAATACATGATGAATTGAGGGGAATAATAAATGGAAATTGCATAGGTGCGATTTACGTATGATGAATAACGAAAAGGGGCTAATTATAAAACGGAGGTTTTGGTAAATACGTTCATACTAAGTTATGATAGGAGAAAATATTAAATAAAAAAAAAGCAAACGCAATTAAGATTGGTCATCTCGCTTTATTGTTACCATATAGTGCAGTAAACAAACAATATATTGCGCAAATTATTAGAAGTTCTGCATCTGTTGCTGCAAATTATAGAGCTGCTTCAAGAGGAAAATCTGATAAGGATTTTTTAAATAAATTAAAAATATGTGAAGAAAAATGTGATGAAACACAATTTTGGCTGGAAATACTTGCAGAATTTAATCCCAATTTTAGAGAACAGATTATACCGTTATATAAAGAGTGCGATGAATTAATAGCAATATTTGTTTCTTCAATAAAAACCCTAAGAAAAAAAATAGACCAGACAGAAAAGGCATTAAAATAATAAAAATTAAATGAATTTAATGAAGCATTATTCGTTATTCCTCATTCGTAAATCGTAAATGAAAAAATGGAACGTACAGAAATATCATCCCTTGGGGAATTTGGTTTAATAGATCATCTTACACAAAACAATGAAACAAGAAACGCATCTACCATTTTAAGTGTGGGCGATGACGCTGCTGTAATTGATCATTTCGGGAGACAGACGGTAATATCTTCTGATCTTTTATTGGAAGGTGTTCATTTTGATTTATCGTATACTCCGCTAAAACATTTGGGCTACAAATCAGTGGTAGTTAACGTTAGCGACATTTATGCAATGAACGCAACACCAACACAAATTGTTTTAAATATTGGATTCAGCAACCGGTTTGCACTGGAAAGTTTAGATGAATTTTACGACGGAGTATATGCGGCATGTGCAGAATACAATGTTGATTTAATAGGTGGAGATACAACTACATCGCTTCGTGGATTTATAATAAGCGTAACTGCCATTGGCGAAGTAGCACCTGATAAATATGTAAAAAGAAGTGGTGCAAAATCTGGTGATCTAATTTGTGTAAGCGGCGAACTTGGCGGTGCATTTTTAGGACTTACTTTATTAGAAAGAGAAAAAAGAATATTTGAAGAAACCGGTGCCCAGCCAGATCTAGAAGGCCAGACATACATTGTGGGAAGGCTTTTAAAACCTGAAGCCAGAAAAGATATTATTGAATATTTTGCAGAGGAAAATATTTTACCAACAAGCATGATTGATATCAGCGACGGACTAAGCAGCGAGTTAATGCATATTTGCAAGCAGAGCCAATTGGGTTGTGTTTTGTACGAAGATAAACTGCCTTTTGCAGATGATATGAAAGAGTTTGCATACAAATTAAAAACAGATCCGACTGCATGTGCATTAAGTGGTGGCGAAGATTATGAATTGTTATTTACCGTACCACAAAAAGATTATGATCAAATAAAATTGAACCCATCGGTTAGTATTATTGGTTACATGACGGATGAGGGAGAAGGGAAAAGCCTGATAACCCGTGGCGGAAATAAACATGCATTGGTTGCGCAGGGGTGGAACCACATGAAGAAATAGAATTTACAATCCGCAAATGCTGCGGCTTTTTATTTAAAATAACATTCATAATTTTTAAAAAGAAATCATTTGTATTAATTTCATTTTTAATTATGAATAAAGGGTACGCTTACTTTTTTTTTACTGTGGTTATTATGTACTCCTGCACAACTAACAGACTTCAATATACCCCCGCAAAAAAATACTCTAAAGAAAAACTGCAAAACGATTATACTTTATTAAGAGAGATATTGGAGGCAAAACATCCATCACTTTATTGGTATACACCAAAAGAAAAGATGGATGATTTTTTTGATAAGTTTTACGAAAAAATAAAAGATAGCATGACAGAACAACAATTTGCCTGGCTTGCTGTTGCTCCTGTGATTGATAAAATTCGTTGCGGTCATACAAGTGTAAGTCTCAGCAAAGCATATGGTAAATGGGTTGATGGTAAAGCAATTCCATCTTTTCCTTTATACATGAAAATATGGAATGATACCATGGCGGTAACAGGTAACCTCAATTTTAAAAAAGATAGTCTCTTTAAAAGAGGAACATTAATATCTTCTATAAATGGTATTCCAAATAAGTTGTTGATAAAATACATGCTTGAATTTTTGCCCGAAGATGGATATTCAAATAATGTAAATTATATCAGACTTAGTTCCAACTTTCCGTATTTTCACAGAAATATTTTTGGGCTTAGTAAAAATTACAATGTTGGTTACTTGGATGAGCAAGGAAAAGAAAAAATTGTAAAAGTTCCACTGTTTGTGCCGGCTAAAGACTCTGTAAAAAATGACAGTCTTATTCGCAAACAAAAAAGCAAAGAACCTAAAGAGAAAAAAATATTACAATACAGATCGTTTAATATAGACAGCACAAAAAAATTTGCAACAATTACTTTAAATACCTTTTCCGAAGGAAAGCTCCGTACATTTTTTAGAAGAGCATTTAAGCAATTAAAAAAAGAAAACATCAGCAATGTTATTTTGGATTTAAGAAGTAATGGCGGGGGAAGAGTGGGCTTGAGTACACTGCTGACAAAATATCTTTCTCGAAAAAATTTTAAAGTAGCGGATACACTTTATACGCCATCAAGAGGGATTGGCCCTTATGGAAAATATATAAAGGGCGGGTTTTTTAATAGTATTGAAATGTTTTTCATCTCAAGAAAAACCAGCGATGGAAAATTTCATATGCGGTATTTGGAAAACCATTTTTACAAACCAAAGAAAAATAGGTATGCAGGGAAAGTTTTTGTGCTCACTGGTGGGCCAACTTTTTCAGCATCGGCAATTGTTTGCAATGTTTTAAAAGGACAAAAAGATATAACATTATTAGGTGAAGAAACCGGCGGTGGTTGGTATGGTAACAATGGGATTATGATACCAGATATAATTTTACCAAACACTCGTGTTCGAGTTAGATTGCCATTGTTTAGGTTGGTGCAATATAACCACATAGCAATTAAAGGCACGGGTGTAATGCCCGATATTTTAGTGCCAACAAGCTACGATGCATTACTAAAAGGCTATGATAAGAAAATGGAGGAAACGAAAAAGTTGATAAAAATGGAGAATAGGGTTATGGATAAAAGATAATTTTATCGAGATAGATAAAACTCTCACTAATATAAATATAGTTTAAAAAAAGTTTTGAAGCTTTTAGATTTAGTATTTAATTATTAATACTAAAATTATCTGCATCTTTTAAAAAAGGAAATTTATTTCTTATCTCTACTAAATTTTCTTTCTCTAATGTTATTGTAAAAATATCTTCATCATCTGCCTTGTGGTATAAAATAGCACCGGCAGGATCTACAACCATACTGTTACCGCTGTGGTAAATATTATTCCCATCATTGCCAACCCTGTTTACGCCAACAACATAACTTTGGTTTTCAATTGCTCTTGCACAAAGCAAGGTTTTCCATGCATGGATGCGGCGCTCGGGCCAGTTGGCTACATAAATCAATACATCATATTCTGCCTCATTTTTATCTGTAGGGTTTTGCCGGGCCCAAACCGGAAATCTCAAGTCGTAACATATTTGCAAATTTATTTTCCAGCCTTTTACACGTGCAATTAATCTTTTGTTGCCGGCGCTATAATGTTCTGTTTCTTTTCCAAAACCAAAAAGATGTCGTTTGTCGTACACGCCATGTTCACCGTTTGGCAACATCCAGATAAGGCGATTATAAAATTGTTCATTTTCTTTAATGATGATGCTACCGGTTAAAACAATCTTATTTTCTGCAGCTACACTTTTCATCCAATTTATGGTTTCGCCATTCATATTTTCCGCCAGCAATACATTGTTCATAGAAAAACCGGTACTGAACATTTCTGGTAAAACAACAATTTCCGTACGCTCCTCAATTGCTTTTATTTTTTGTTCAAGCATTAAAAGATTTGCTGTTTTATTTTCCCAGTGAAGGTTTGTTTGAATAATTGATATAGTAAGTGGTTGCATATTTTATTTTAATTAATTACAGTTTTGGCATTTGTGTAAAGAATAAATTCTCAACGATTTTCTTCCTTTCGCTTCACAATTAAGAACCAATCATTTTCCAAAGGCAGATACCCCATATCATAACAAAAATAATATACATCACCTTTTTTATTGGTGTAAGTGTGTGTGTAAAATTTAAATTGAAAACCTTTTGCCAATAATTTTTCAGCATTTGTTTTTCCGGTTTCCTGATTGTTTGTAATTACAGTTTCTAAGACCCTTCGATTTTTACCCAGAGCATTATTGATGTTACGTACAAGATTTGTAGTGCCTGATTTTAGCCCATTGTTGTATTCATTTCTGCAATAGTCGTTGCAAAACTTTTTATCGGCCCGGCCTTTTACGGCTGAATTGCAACTGAGGCAAAGCGTGGCTTCTTTTTTTGTAAGCATAAGCTTGTACTGATTTGTAAACGAAATATACAACTTAATTATATAAGTACAACCGTTTACAAACGGATATATACAACTATAAACGGTTAAGATACGAGTAAGGCTTTTTGTGCTGCGCATCTTTGCATTGTCAAACCGAAACAGGGTATTGGCTGAAATAAAAATTATAAACCGCAACGCTTTTATAGAAGCAATGCATAAACCGAAAAACATGTACGCATTAAAAAACAAAGTTCAATTGATTGGTAATTTAGGTAACGCACCGGAAGTAAGAAACACGGAAGCAGGTAAAAAACTCGTTCGTTTTTCTGTAGCTACAAACGAGCAATACAAAAATGCAAAGGGCGAAAGAGTAACAGAAACACAATGGCATAACCTTATTGCATGGGGAAAGGTTGCTGACATTGCAGAAAAGTTTTTAGTAAAAGGAACTGAAGTTGCCATTGAAGGAAAATTAATAAATAGAAATTATATGGACAAAGAAGGCAACAAAAAATACATTACTGAAATACAGGTTACAGAGTTGCTTTTGCTTGGAAAGGCTACGAATGAAATGGTTGCATAACCCTATTCTATTCCATCATTATAACCACAGGCTATGTCTGTGGTTATAAAAATTAAACATATGCGGGATTAGTAAAAGGCATAATTTTTTAGAATGAATCCTCCATGCGTTCATTCACTAATAACCATGGGTGAAGCTCATGAACACAATAACCGTAGGCGCAGCCTATCAATAATACATGAGCAGCTACCGCCAAATTCATATGAACTCTAACGGGGTTCATCATTTAATAACCACAGGTAATATCTGTGTAAACTGATGAGCAAAGAAACAATGTTCCGGATAGCCGTGATAGAAGCGGAAATACTTATGTGAGGAACGAACATAAGATTGCAGCAAATAGCACGATACAAATGCGCAGCAAAGTAAAAATGCTGATGCTTCTAAAAATTGAAATCGGTAATTTTATATTTTGTAATCAGTGAATATTTCTTAAAATAAAATAATGACCACAACAACAATTGAGCGCAACGAAATATTTGAACTCGCTTATAAATTTGTAACAGAAACGGCAGAAAATATTTTTCTTACCGGAAAGGCGGGAACAGGAAAAACAACTTTTTTAAAGTATTTAAAAGAACACTGTACAAAAAACACTATTGTTGCTGCGCCAACAGGCGTGGCGGCAATAAATGCAGGCGGTGTAACGCTTCACAGTTTATTTCAATTACCGTTTCACCCATTTATTCCAAGCAGTGGCGGAAAAGATGATTTGCTTGGAAAAATGAAATACAATAAACAACGTCTGCAATTGCTACGCAAAATGGAACTGCTGGTTATTGATGAAATAAGTATGGTTCGTTGCGATACGATGGATGCGATAGATACGCTGCTGCGCAGTGTTCGCAGAAATTACCATGTGCCTTTTGGCGGTGTGCAATTACTTTGCATTGGAGATTTGCACCAGCTGCCACCCGTGGCGCAAAACCATGAGTGGAGTATTTTGCAGGAGTATTATGCGTCGCCTTTTTTCTTTGACAGTCTTGCCGTAAAAGAGCAACAGCCAATACTTATAGAACTGAATAAAATTTACCGCCAAAAGGAACAGTCGTTCGTAGAGTTGCTGAATAATGTGCGCACAAATAACATGAGTGAAGATGATTTTGAAATGTTGCATGAACGATTTATTACGGGTTTTAAACCTGGCTACGATGAAAAATTTATTACGCTTACATCTCACAACAAACAGGCAGAACTTATAAATAACAGCGAAATACAAAAGTTACTTTCGCCGCTATACGTTTACAAAGCAGAAATAGAAAATGAGTTTCCTGAAAATATTTATCCTGCAGATGCAGCATTGATGTTGAAGCATGGCGCACAAGTAATGTTTATAAAAAATGATGTTATAGAAAAGAAATATTTTAATGGAAAGATTGGTCTGATTTGTAAAATCGATGAAGAAAAAATAATAGTGGATTGTGATGGTATTGAAATTGAAGTGTACAGAGACACTTGGGAAAACAGCCGTTACACACTAAACCGAACTAATGGAAAATTGCAACAGGAAGTGATTGGAACTTTTACACAATACCCGCTGCGCCTTGCCTGGGCCATAACAATACACAAAAGCCAGGGACTTACATTTGATAAAGTTATGATTGATGCCGGTGCAGCTTTTAGCAGCGGTCAGGTGTATGTGGCGCTGAGTCGTTGCACAAGTTTGGGTGGAATAGTTTTACTTTCAAAGATTCCATCATCAGCCATTTACAGCAACGAAAATGTTTTAAAAGGACAAAGTTCACTCACACATAAAGGATCCCTTGCTGAAAGATTTGAAAGTGCAAGACAAATGTATACCCAACAATTATTGGAAGATGTTTTTTCTTTTACAGAAATAGAAGGCGAAATAAATACACTACAATTTCATATAAATGCACAAAAAGAAAAACTGAATAATGATGCACTCGAATGGATTAATAAAATAAAAGAAACATTCAGGACAGAAAAAATGAATGGGTTAAAATTTATAAGGCAGATAAATATATTGCTGAAAGATGAACCAATTGTTGAAAAAAATGAGGGACTGCAAAGTCGTATTACTGCTGCAGCAAATCATTTTATTACGAAGTTTATTGAGTTGCTAGAAAATATTAAAACCAACCAGCTTGTAACAGAACATAAAGAAACAGCAGACCTTATAAATGAATATTTAAATATAGTTGCAGTAGCAATTTTTACCAACAACTATTATCTGGAATATTGCAAAAATGATTTTTCACTTACTACATTTTTAAAACACCGTATTGATTTTACGCAGCCAAAATTTTTATTAAGTTGTTATGCCAGCAATAAGAAAAGTAGTAAAACAGATTCGCCCAATCCGGAATTATATGATACATTAAAAAGATGGAGAGATATTATTTGTGCTGATGAAGGCACACCGATTTTTATGGTGGCAACACACATTATGCTAAAAGATATTGCTACTTTTTTACCAAGAACAGGCCGAGATTTATTACTAATAAATGGTTTTGGTAAAGTTAAGGTTGATAAATACGGGGGTGAAATTTTGCAAACAGTAAATGACTATTGCGAACTGCATAATATAGAAACCAGTTTAATCACAAAAACGCCCGCACAAAAAAAGGAACGAAAAACAAAAGTCGCATCAGAAAAAATTGATACCAAGCAAAGCACTTATGTTTTATTTAAAGAAGGAAAAACAATTGCAGAAATAGCTGTGTTACGAAACTTTGCTGTCCAGACAATTGAAGGTCATTTAGCGGCTTTTATTGAAAACGGATTGATAGAAATTTCTTCATTCATTTCAAAAGAAGAATACGAAACTATAGCAAAGGTTATGAAAGATAGAGGGGAAAAAACTTTGACCGATTTAAAACCATTGTTACCTAACGCAAGTTTTGGCGAAATGAAAATGGTAGAGGCTGCGTTGAAAGTAAAGGTAATCATAGAAAAATAACCCCAAAAAATCAGAGTTTCAAAGTCCCTCGCTCGGAGGGATTTAGGGAGGCTACCTCCCAAAATCATCCTGCACCCTTACAATATCATTTTCATCGCTTGGGTAATCAGCACTCGTATGACGCCATATTTCTGCAATAATTCCCCAGTTTTCCGTACCGATAAGTCGATGCCTTTCGCCTTGCTTTAATTCAATAATATCGTCTTTTTTTAAACTTATAATTTCATTTTCCTCGTCTGTATCGCTTACCATAACAGCCGCTTCGCCACCTACCAATTTCCAAATTTCTGCACGGCGAAGGTGATATTGCCAGCTTAATCTTTTATGAGGTCCTACAACTAATATTTTTGGGCTGAGTTTACCTGAAATATTGAGTTCGGCATTTGTAAGATTAGGAAAGAAGGCAGCAATAAAATGATTGGCTTCCCTTTCGTCCATCACAAAAAAACCACCCCAGGGTCTGTTAACATCTAACGAAGCTATTGCTAACTTTTTTTCTGCTAAAAAAGTAGAAACAATTTTAAAAACGGTTGTTGAGCTATCGTTGTAATTAAAGGTCATTAAAAATTAATTTTTGCAAAAGTAAAGCAAGGCTTTGAAACATAGCATGAGATTTTGTATTCGCAGCCTCCGGAAGTTTAATAATTGGCATGATAAAGAAACAAACATTAGGTGTTTCATCCAGAGTGGTATTGCAAAATTCCATTTACGATATAACCAATATGTTAAACACTGGTTATTGAAACATTATATTAAAATAACCGAGAAAGCACGCTAAGTTGTTTTGATTTCTAAATATGCAAATGATATTCCCGATAGTATTTGTAGGCAAGGTGGGAACCGTTATTTTTGCAGATAATGTTGATTTTAAAATTCAAAGGTGAATAAAAAATTAAATATCGCTCTCGTAGGAAACCCTAACAGTGGAAAAACATCATTGTTTAATGTGCTTACTGGTCTTAACCAAAAAGTTGGCAATTTTCCTGGTGTAACTGTTGACAAAAAAACGGGTGGTTGTAAAATTTCAGAAAATATTGACGCAACTATTATTGACCTACCTGGTACATACAGCCTTTACCCAAAACGTGCAGATGAATGGGTAGCTTATAAAGTTTTGATGGGAGAAGACAGAGAAGTAAAACCCGATATGATTGTTGTTATTGCAGATGCCAGTAACCTTAAACGAAACCTTCTTTTTTGTTCGCAGATAATAGACTTAAAAATTCCTTTGGTAATTGGTTTTAGCATGATGGATCTTGCCAATCAAAAAGGTACACAAATAGATATTGCAGGCATGGAAAGAGAATTGGGCGTACCAATTGTAGCAATAAATCCAAGAAAAAATAAAGGTATTACTGCTTTAAAAAAAGCAATAGAACAACTGGCGGAAAATGCACAGCATTTACCTGCAAGAGATTTTTTGGAGGAAAGTTTTTTAAATAACCCATCTGTAAGTGTTGCAAAAAAATATTTCCTGGATGCGAGCAATTACAAGGTTTTGCACTATTTAATAAATAACGAATATTTTGAACTCAATAAAATACTGCACGATAAAATTGCTGCTGTAAAATACGATCATAATTTTAATGCCACCAAAACACAGGCAGAAGAAATTATGCAACGCTACAACCGCATAAAGTTTATTATGCAGCAAACAGTTGTAGAAAACGATCCGCTGAAAAAATCATTGTTTACCGAAAGGCTTGATAATATTTTATTACATCGCACTTGGGGATATGTAATTCTTATTTCAGTTTTATTCATTATGTTTCAGTCAATATTCTGGCTGGCACAGTTTCCAATGGCAGGGATAGAATGGAGTTTTGCAAAACTTGGAGGCTGGCTTTCAGTCATATTGCCAAATGGATTATTTGCTGATGTTTTTATAAATGGAATTGTTGCCGGGCTGAGTGGCATTATGGTTTTTATACCGCAGATAATGATTTTGTTTGGGGTAATAACGCTATTGGAAGATTCCGGCTACATGGCAAGAATAAGTTTTCTTACAGATAAATTAATGCGCAAAGTAGGATTGAACGGAAAGAGCGTAATGCCGATGATAAGTGGTTATGCTTGCGCAGTACCAGCAATAATGAGTGCAAGAAATATTGAAAATAAAAAAGAAAGATTACTTACAATAATGATAACACCGTTAATGAGTTGCAGTGCACGATTACCGGTTTATACAATTTTGATATCACTTGTTATTCCTTCCAAATTATATTTTGGTTTTTTAAGTTTACAAGGTCTAGTAATGATGATGCTTTATTTATTGGGAACTGTACTTGCGCTTATTGTTGCATGGGTTATGAAATGGTTTATTAAAAGTGCAGAACGGAGTTTTTTCATTTTAGAATTACCAGTTTACAGAAATCCCCGATGGAAAAATATCGTAATAACGATGATTGAAAAGGCAAAAATATTTGTGTTTGATGCAGGAAAAATCATCATGATCATCAGTTTGCTTTTATGGGTGTTAAGTAGTTACGGACCATCAAAAAAAATGGCGGCTGTTACTGCAAAATACGATGCGCTTGTGCAGGCAAGTCCGCAGCAAAAAGAGGTTTTAGATAAAGAAAGAAAAACGGTATTGTTACAGTCATCTTATGCAGGTTCGTTAGGAAGTTTTATTGAGCCTGCCATTCGTCCCTTGGGATATGATTGGAAAATTGGAATAGCACTTATCACTTCTTTTGCCGCCAGAGAAGTATTTGTCGGAACCATGGCCACACTTTATTCTGTAGGAGATGATGCAGATGCAAACAGCAGTACGCTTCGCCAGAAAATGGCTGCCGCAAAACGTGCAGATGGTACAAAAGTTTATGATCTAGCAACAGGGTTGTCGCTCCTTGTGTTTTATGTAATTGCCATGCAATGTATGAGTACATTGGTTATTGTGAAGCGGGAAACCAAAACATGGAAATGGCCGGTAATACAGTTTATTTACATGACAGGTTTGGCGTATTTATTGAGCTGGGTTACTTATTTGATTTTTAAATAGAAATTTTTTATTCTCTAATTAATTTAAGAGACTGAGTTTTTTTATATGTGTCAATTCTTAAAATATACACTCCTTTTGGGAGAACCCCCAAACCATTAATTTCTATTATGCTCGAGCCAAAAACTTCATAGTTGTATTTCTTTAGGGGTTGCCCAATTGTATTATAAATGGTAAAAGTATATTTAGTTAATCCAACACCACTGTAACCAATTACGTCGTCAGGGATAATAATTTTAAATTTATCTGTAAACGGATTTGGATAGATTTTAATTGGAGATCCTTGCTGAAAGTATGCATTATAACAAGGATCATTTACAGTTTTAGAAGAGTCTCTTTCACCTAGAGTAAGCCAAAAAATATTTTGTTTAGAATTTTGGGAAGAATAATATAAAAGAGGTCCAAATGCTCCGGAACCGACAATATCACCAATCACCTGAATTTGGTTTTTAGAATCAATAACTAAATTTTTCCGTATTCATGCGTGAAATATGGTTCAAGGCTAATCGTTTTACTTCCCCCATTTTTAATCCATAATGGATTTCCAAGTTTATCAACTGCTGCAATAAAAAAATCAAGGTTACCTTTTGACTGAATTACCGTTCCATTAAAATAAAAATTATTTGAGTAGCCACGGGTGAATATTATATTTTCATTTGCGTCAACAAACATTCCATTAAGTTCGTCTCTTTCATTGCTACCCCAGCTTTTAACCCATTGAATATTTCCGGAAGTGTCCGATCGTAATAAAAAAATATCTTGGTTTCCCTGAGATGTAATGACATTGCCATTAAAATTGATTTGGATACCGAATAATCCGCCAAAAGAGTAGGAATCTGTTAAGATACCTATGGAACTAATAAATGAGCCGGCAGTTTTAAATCTTTTTTTCCAAATAAGATTACCAAACACACCATCCACTTTTGCAATTACACCCCAATAGTTATTCATATTATCCGTCTCATTTCCACCAATAACTATATTTTTATTATTGTCAAATTTTATTCTGCATGCACCAAAACCTAATGTGGAACTAAAGCTATTTATCCAAACAACATTTCCGTCAGTTGTTATTTTGGAAACGAAACTTACAGGTCCGGTTACCATGTTACCTAAGAAAGATACTGAGTGACCGTAACTAAACCCACTTATACAAATTGTGCCCTCCTTTAATACATCCATTGAGGTAATTACATCGTCATCATTGTAGCCCGATAAAGAAAAACTTTTTACAATTTTTGTCCAAATAACTGCTCCATTTGAAGAGTACTTAGTTAAATAGGCATCTCTCGATGCACCATAATCATCTGAACCCGTGACGTAAATATTCCCGCTTGTATCAATATTAACTTTGTTAATACCACCTTTTGGATTTTCTATTACAAGATTAAGTTTTTTGTGGAATCGTATCTAAGCAAAAATCCCTTTTTAGTACTATTAAAGGGAATAACTGCTCTGCTGCAGTCAACAAAAATAGAATCTATCCTGATCTTTTTTGTATTGGAAAGATTACCTGCTAAATAATAATTATTATTTCGGTCAACTTTAATATCTGAAGAGTTATCAAATCCGTATCCGGCATATAATTGTAAATCAGACCATTTTGGTCCTTGGCAGAATAAAAAATTTGAAACACTAATTAAAAGAATAAAAAATAAAATCTTTTTCATTGTTCCTTTTTTAAAGCATTATAACGTTTTTTGCAATTGAATAATAACTATACAAACCCAATTGCTTCGGCTGATGTAACCAAGAGACCTTCGCTGAGCTTTTCAATATTTTTGTTGCAACAAGGTCGGGAAGTTTTTTTTAAAGCTTGTTGACATAAGTCAATAAATATGGAATAATAAATAATATTTTGAATAGGTTAAAAAATATTAAAAGACATTTGTAAAATATTAAAAATTTAGGAATGTATGGTTTTTTTAAAACAAGAGAACTTAAGTTGCATTAAGCACATCAAAAAAGCGGATGTATAACACCCGCTTTAATTTCTATGTGATTCCTTCTCCCCTTACGCCTTCATGGTTCAATAAAACTTACCAAGGATATTTATTCGCTTTTATACAAGCATCAGCAATTCTTCTTCTTGCATCCTTGCTGTTAAATGGTGCCATTTTCGTAAAACGTTTTAAGCCCAATAACATCATACGCTGTTCATCACCATCAGCAAAAGCATTGATAGCTTCTTTGCCGGCTTTGCTTACTGCATCCACAGCATCATTTAAATAAACATGCATCATATCTGTTTGTACTGATACCGCATCAGCACCTTGCTTATCGTTCATTTTTATTACACGGAGCAATGCACTTTCTGCATGAAAAGTTGCAATGCTCATATCAGCTATATTCATCAGTATTTCCTGTTGGTCGCTCAAGCCCATCATCAATTTTTGTACTGCTGAACCGGCAACCATTAAGATTGCTTTTTTCATTTGTACAACAGCTTTTTTCTCTGCAGCATAAGCCGTTTCATTTTCGCTCCCAAAATCCGGAATGCTCATCAATTCTTTACTTACGGCCATTGCCGGTCCCATCAAATCTAACTTGCCTTTCATAGCACGCTTCAACATCATATCTACCGTAAGCAAACGGTTAATTTCATTTGTTCCTTCGTAAATTCTATTAATGCGACTGTCTCTGTAAGCACGGCTTATCATGTACTCATCACTAAAACCATTACCACCATGTATCTGCACGCCTTCATCCACAATTAAATCCAACACTTCGCTGCCATCAACTTTTAACATGGCACATTCAATGGCAAATTCTTCTGCGGAACCGAGATGCGCTTCAGCAAAAGATTTGCCCGATGCTATCATTTCAGTTTCTTTATCATCTATCCATTTGCTGGTGCGGTATAATGCACTTTCGCTTACCCACATGCGGGTAGCACATTCAGCTAGCTTGTGTTTAATTGCTCCAAAATTTGCAATAGCAGTTTTAAATTGCTCACGAGTATTAGCATATTGCACAACAGAATGAAAAGCCATTTTAGCTCCTCCCAATGCAGCGGCACATAATTTTAACCTCCCAATATTTAAAATATTAAAAGCAATAATGTGACCTTTGCCAATTTCGCCTAATAGGTTTTCAACCGGCACTTTACAATCCTGAAAATAAAGTTGGACAGTAGATGATCCTTTAATACCCATTTTATGTTCTTCAGGCCCTTGTGTAAAACCATCCATACCACGCTCTAAAATAAAAGCAGTAAACTTATCGCCGTCAATTTTTGCAAAAACGGTATAGATATCTGCAAACCCACCATTGGTGATCCAGCATTTTTGTCCGTTTAAAATATAATTTTTTCCATCTTCACTAAGTATTGCGGTTGTTTTTGCACTCAATGCATCGCTGCCTGCATTTGGTTCTGTAAGTCCATAAGATCCTTTCCATTCGCCACTGCTTAATTTTGGAATGTACTTTTGTTTTTGTGCTTCTGTTCCAAAATATAAAATTGGCAAAGTGCCAATTCCTGTATGGGCTGCAATGGCAACACTAAAAGAAAAACCACCACCAAGGCCTTCATTCACCAATGTAGAGGTTATAAAATCTTTACCCAAGCCACCTAAATCTTCGGGAGTTGATGCGCCCAATAAACCCTGTTCGCCTGCTTTTTCCATCAGCGATGGCATAAGACCGGGTTCCAGTTTATCAATGCGGTCAATAATCGGCAAAACTTCTGTATCTAAAAACTGCAGACACATATCTCTCACCATTATTTGTTCTTCGTTAAAATCTTCCGGCGTAAAAGTTTCGAAAGCATTGCTTTCTTTAATAAGCCACTCGCCGCCTTTTAGTGTAGTAGCTGTTTGTGTTGTTGTGCTCATTGTGTTTATTTTTATAAGTTTCGAGTTACGGGTTTAAAGTTTCGGGTTGTAACTCTTTAATTGATTTATTATTTTTAATCTAACAAAGTTGAAATTTGCTATTAACGCAAAGGGTTTTCTAACGCGCAACCTCAGACTCGCAACCTTCAACTAAGATTCTCATACACCTTCTGCAATACTTCTTTAGCAATTTCTACCTGCCCATTAGTAACACCATGCAAGGCTTCATTTAAAGTTTGGTTAGCTACTTCCATAGTTTGCACCTGCATTTTTTCAGCCTCAGGCGTTATACATATTTTGTTTATTCGCCGATCATTTTTATTCGCCGTTCTTTTAACCAAACCAAGTTTTTCCAGGTTATCAACAAGTCTTGTAATACTTGGCTTATCTCTAAAAGTTGCATCGCACAATTGCTGTTGGCTTTGCCCATCCTCCTTCCACAAATGATAAAGTACACTCCACTGTTCGATCGTAATTTCAATACCGGCCTGTTTAAAATTCTTTTGCAGGCGTCGTGCAATAGCAGTACTTGCTTTGCCAGTAATAAAACTGTATAGTTCACTTCTCTTAAATTGGTTGTTGGGCATATAGTTGTTTAAACAACTAACTAAAGATAAACAATGATTTTAAATTGCAAAAAATTATTTTTGTTAAGGTTTGAAGTGAAAAGTTGGTACAACAAACAAGTTGTTGTCCTGGCAAAGACAGCAGCTATCGTCATCATCCTTGTGTCACTCTCTTGTACGGCATACCATTATTCAGCGTTTATGCAGGCATTTATTTTAATAGCAATTACACTTACTGTCCTTTATATTTCCCTCCTCATTTATTACAGATTTGCATTCACTGCTATCCCCCAATTTCAAAATACCAATTCAAAAAAACCAACTACATTTTTATCCATCATTATTCCTGCCTGCAACGAAGAGCAGCATATTGAAAGCTGTCTTCAATCTATTTTACAAAACAATTATCCTACACATTTACTGGAAATAATTGTAGTAGATGACCATTCTGAAGATGCAACTGCAGACTTGGTAAAAAAATACGGTTCACAAAACGTAAAATTAATTTCGCTAAGTGAACATGTCACCACAAAAATTAATTCTTACAAAAAGAAAGCAATAGAAGTAGCCGTAACGCAGGCAACCGGTACTTTAATAATTACAACCGATGCAGATTGTATTGTTCCAATAAAATGGCTGCAAACTATTGTTGCATTTTACGAAGAAAAAAATCCTGCTTTTATTGCAGCACCGGTTGCAATTGATTGTGGCTGGAGCTTTATACAAATTTTTCAAAGCTTGGATTTTATGACGTTGCAGGGAATAACCGCAGCCGTTGTAAATAAAAAACAAATGACCATGTGCAATGGAGCAAATATGGCTTATGAACGTGCTGTTTTTATTAAGGTGGGCGGCTTTGCAGGGATTGATAACATTGCCAGCGGAGATGATATGCTGTTGATGCATAAAATTTATAAACAATATCCTGATAGAGTTTTGTTTTTAAAAAGCTATAAAGTAATTATAAAAACAGCAGCAGTAAATACTATTAAAGAATTTTTTAACCAGCGCATTCGCTGGGCAAGCAAAGCAGAAAAATATGATGATAAAAGAATACTTCCGGTGTTGGTGTTGGTTTATTTCTTCAATGTGGTAATGTTTGTAATTCCAGTTTTAGGTATTTTTAATAATGCTCAATATTCAATATTCAATATTCAATGTTCAATGATGGGTGTATGGTTATGGCTGCTACTTTTAAAAATAATAGCAGAACTATTTTTTCTATTTCCGGTAGCGAACTTCTTTAATAAAAAAAGGTTGTTGTGGTTTTTTCCATGCATGCAACCGTTTCATATTTGCTACACAATTATAGCGGGTTGGATGGGTAAGTTTGGTAAATATTCCTGGAAGGAAAGAAACGTGGATTAAAACCTCGTAATTTTTTGTGATTCTTCTGTATTTATCTTTGCATCTCAGTGATTTACCACAATGATTTTTCAATTAAACGATAATGATATTTTATTTCCTGATACTGCCCTCGCAGAACGGGACGGTTTGCTTGCCATTGGCGGAGACTTAAGACCCGACCGTATTTTAGCAGCTTATAAAAGTGGTGTTTTCCCTTGGTTCAGCGATAATGATCCTATCTGTTGGTATGCGCCACATGAGCGCTGTGTAATTTTTCCATCAAAAATACACATAAGTAAAAGTATGCAGAAAAGCATGTGTGCAAAGGAATTTGATGTTACAACAAATAAAGCTTTTGCAGATGTTATTGCAGCCTGTAAAAATACGGAACGCAAAGGACAGCATGGAACCTGGATTACGGATGAAATGGAAGAAGCGTATAAAAAACTGCATACGCTGGGCATTGCAAAAAGTATAGAGGTTTGGCAAAACGACGAACTGGTTGGCGGCATGTATGGCCTTGAAATAAACAAGCTCTTTTGTGGTGAAAGTATGTTCAGCAGCGTAAGCAATGCGTCTAAAACAGCGATGATATGGCTTAGCACACAAAATAATTATACCTTAATTGATTGTCAGTTAAGGACCGATCATTTAATAAGCATGGGTGCAGAAATGATATCTCAGAAACAGTTTATGAATATTTTGAATAATTAAGAAGGATTATTTTTTGTTGGATTTTATAGGGTTTATTCCAATTAAATATTTTTGCTTGTACATTGCAATTACGGTAACATTTCAACAAAAACCTTTTGAAAGAAACAGAACATAAGAAACCAAGCATCTGGAAAAAACTTATTAAAAATAAGACTGCTTTGGTTGGTTTGTTTATCATATTTTTCGCAATATTTATTTGCCTTTTCGGTTATGTAATAGCGCCTGATGCTAGCGTAGATGCTGATTTACAGACAGTAGAAATACAATCAAAGCCGCTTGGTTACACTCAACAGTTTTTTAAAATCCCTATTAACAAAAGTTCAAATCAACCCTTTTTATCCGCTTTGTTTTTCGGAAAAGAAATAAAAGATAAATATTTACCCATAAAAAATTATAGTATAATTGGAAAAGATATCGTTGTAAATAAATATGTAGATGAAGATACTGCAGTATTTCAAACATATAATATAAATGAGATTACATCCGGCAAAGCCGAAAAAATTAATGAACAAATAATTACTAAAAAATATTGGCTGGGCACCGATGCTTTTGGAAGAGATATGCTGAGTCGGTTAATTATTGGAACAAGAGTAAGTATGATGGTAGGTTTGATAGCTGTAGTAATTTCACTGAGTATTGGAGTTTTGTTGGGAGCTATGGCAGGCTATTACAGAGGAAAAACTGACGCAGTAATTATGTGGCTGATAAATGTTACATGGAGTATTCCAACATTGTTATTGGTATTTGCTATAACACTTGCATTGGGCAAAGGATTCTGGCAAATATTTATCGCTGTTGGCCTAACGCTTTGGGTAAGCGTTGCCCGACTTGTACGAGGGCAGGTAATGGCTGTAAACGAAATGGAATATGTGCAGGCAGCAAGAGCATTGGGATACAAAGACAGCCGAATTATTTTTAGACACATTCTGCCAAATATCATCGGGCCGATTTTGGTTGTTGCCGCAGGTAATTTTGCTACGGCCATTATTATAGAAGCGGGGTTAAGTTTTTTGGGAATTGGCGTACAGCCACCCCAGCCAAGTTGGGGCTTAATGATCAAAGAAAATTACAACCTTATTATTACGCACAATGCAGCACAGGCAATTATTCCGGGTTTTGCTATCATGCTGTTGGTACTCGCTTTTAATTTAATTGGCACTGCGTTGAGAGATGCTGTGGATGTAAAGGGATGAGAATTGAGCTTTACGATTGTGGAGTTACCGGTGAGCGAAATCTACCATCCTAAATCTAATATCTAAAATCTACCATCAAATTTTTATCTTCGCAAAAATTATCCAAATATGTTACCAAAGTACAAACGTATTCTTTTAAAACTTTCCGGTGAATCTTTAATGGGCGATAAAAACTTTGGGCTAGACCCTGCTGTTATTGCACAATATGCACAGGAGATTAAGCAAATTACTGATATGGGTGTGCAGGTTGCTATAGTAATTGGCGGTGGTAATATTTACAGAGGGATGAATGAGGCTGAAACCGGAATTGAAAGAGCGCAGGGTGATTATATGGGCATGCTTGCAACGGTAATAAATGGCATGGCTTTGCAAAGTGGTTTGGAAAAAGCGGGAGTAGTTACAAGATTACAAAGCGCTATTAAAATGGAACAGATTGCTGAACCTTATATTCGTAGAAGAGCAATGAGGCATTTGGAAAAAGGCCGTGTGGTAATTTTTGGTGCAGGCACAGGAAACCCTTATTTTACTACGGATACGGCTGGTTCTTTAAGAGCCGTAGAAATAAAAGCAGACATCATTTTAAAAGGTACTAGAGTAGATGGTATTTATTCTGCTGACCCTGAGAAAGATCCTACTGCAACCAAATTTGGAAGAATATCTTTTGCAGATTGCATTTCTAAAAATCTGAAAGTAATGGATATGACAGCATTTACTTTGTGCATGGAAAATAATTTGCCAATTGTTGTTTTTGATATGAACAAAACTGGAAATCTTATGAGTGTTGTTATCGGTGAAAAAACCGGAACACTTGTGAGCTAATAATAGAAAATTAAAAACACAAAAGCCACAAATTTATTTGTGGCTTTTGTGTGTAAGAAATTGATTTTTATAAAAATTTATAAAACCCTTTAGTATTCTGACTATCTTTTACAAAAATTATAAAAACTAAAACAGACGTAATTTGGGGTAGTATTTGCTTGTTGAATTATAACAACCTCTTCCCTGTTCTAAAAATTACAACATTGATTACAGATTTATTTATACGTAAAAGAGTAGAAAAAAAGTAACGAAAATTATGGTATGTAGAAATTAACTGTTAAGATAACGTGAACCGTTTTTATGCGCTTAATAAAAAAAATACAAATTTTATTAGTTTAAAAAATATAGCGTTTTAGGTAAATTAATATTGTGTTTGCTTAATTAAAGTTTTACCTATGTACTTTGCATTTTAATTAACCAGCCATGGATTTTGAGAAAAAAATACGGATGCTTGTTTCAGAAAATGAGTTTTTGCTATTGCAACTGGAAGATATAAATCTGGAGTTAAAAAAGAAAGAGGAAGAAATTGATATGCTTGCAGACGACATTGACACTGCAGCATCTTTGAGGAGTATGATAGAAGGTAACCTTTTAGAGATAGAGCAGTTAAAATATGACAACCAACAGACTAATCAAAAAAGTTTTGGATTGCAAATGATGAATGAAGAACTTGAAGAAGATTTATTAACGCAAATAAAGGGAAGGCAAAAAGAGCAAAAGGCGATAAAAGAAATGGTTGGCGTAAAGGCAAATTTAGAAGTAATTACAGAAGAATTAAATGAAGCCGCTGCATTGTATAAAATGTTGCAGTCACTGCAAAAAAAATTATCAGAAGCTACAAGTATAGCATCACTTACAGAAATTGAAAACTATGAATTAAAAAAAGAAATACAAGAACAAAAAGAATTAATTAAACTTTTAAAGATTAAAAAAATTGTTTGATCAGGCAATAAAATAAAAATTAAAATGAATTCAATAGCAGATATCAGAAAAGATTATAAGCTACGCTCTTTTTTAGAAGCAGAGGCAGCATCCAGCCCCTTTGTGCAATTTACTGAATGGTGGAACGATGCACTGGCTAGTAATATAGACGAAGTGAATGCCATGACGCTTGCCACGGTTAAAGCAGATGGAAAACCATCTGCACGAATTGTTTTGCTAAAAGGTATGAGTGAAAAAGGATATGAGTTTTATACAAATTACGAAAGCGATAAAGCTAAAGAAATTGCTGGCAATAATAATGTAGCAATTGTATTTTTTTGGAAGGAACTGGAACGGCAGATAAGGATAGAGGGTACAGTCAAAAAAACTACAGAAAACACAAGTGATACTTATTTTAATAGTCGCCCCGAAGAAAGCAGAATTGGGGCATGGTCATCCCCACAAAGCAAAATTATACCTTCAAGAGAAACCTTAGAAAAAAACGTATTGGATATTAAAGATAAGTTTGAGGGGAAAGAAATAACCAGACCAACTTTTTGGGGAGGTTATATTGTTCAACCCGTTTTGTTTGAATTTTGGCAGGGCCGTTCAAACAGGTTACACGATAGAATTGAATATTTAAAAAATGAAAACGAATGGATTAAAAGGCGTTTAGCTCCGTAAAATAACAGGTAATAAAAAAGCGAATGATAACATTCGCTTTTTTAAATTATTTCGCTTTTTTTATAGCCGGTTTTTTTTCTTCAACAACTTTTGGTACTTCTACTTTTATTGCAACTTTAGGTGCTGCCACTTTTTTTGCAATTTTTGCAGGTCTGGATTTTCCGAAAGATCCTGCTTTAGTTTTTCCTTTTTTTGTTTTAATATCACCTCTTCCCATAATTTGTATTTTTATTATTTATTAAAGTTATAAAAAAAAGCAAGACACTACTGCATCTTGCTCTTAAAATGTTTTTTTGAACTTAGATTTTTGAAGACAATTCTTTACCTGCTTTAAACTTAGCAACTTTTTTAGCTTTGATTTTAATAACCGCACCGGTTTGTGGGTTACGACCGTTACGTGCAGCTCTTTTAGAGACAGAAAAAGTACCAAATCCTACAAGAGTAACTTTGTCGCCTTTCTTTAAAGTTTTTGTAACAGCATCTACAAAAGCATCAACAGTTAAGTTAGCCTGCGTTTTAGTGATACCTGCGTCTTCTGCAATTTTTGCAATTAATTCTGCTTTGTTCATAATGAGTTTTTTGAAGATTTATAGTAAGACAAATATATAGGGTTTTTAATTGTAACAATTATTTTTTTAGATTTTTTTAAGTTGTTTAAAAAGGGCTGCAATGCACTGTACGTATGCATTACAGACATTATTTTAGCCAATGATAAAATAATTAATTTTTTTTATTATTGCTGTAATGTAGTACTGCGTTGGTTTACAGTATGGTAAAGGATTTAAAAGGCAGTGATGGTAAGCTTTTAGTGGCTAAAAATTACTGCATCAAACTGCTGTTGGGCTTTTGCACATTTAGTCCACAATCTGCATAATAGTACGAATGGATATAAATTGATCTCCCCATTTTTCAAATGACCGTTTGCGCATTTCTCCTGCAAATTTTTCTATATAACGGTTATACAATCCTTTGCTTTCAGCAAAAAATTGAACAGCAAAAGTAGGTCCATCTGTTTCATCAATTTCCAGCAGTTTTACAATTTTATATTCTGTAAAACAATCACTTTCCATTACTTCTTTTACATGTATATTTTTTAACCATTGCATCCAATCTGCAGCAATGCTGTTGTTAACTTTAGTTGTTATATTATAAATTATCATGTTAAATTTTTACTTCTATATAAACCGGACAATGATCGCTATGCTTCACATTGGGATAAATTGCCGCATTTAATAAGTGGCTCGTAAGTGGAGTAGTAACTGTAATGTAATCTATACGCCAACCTTTATTATTTAATCTTACAGTTGGAAAACGCTGGCTCCACCAACTGTAGTGGTGAGGTTCTTTATTAAATACCCGAAAAGAATCTATCCATCCGTTGCCTAAAAATTTATCCATCCAGGTCCTTTCCTCCGGTAAAAAACCCGATGATTTTTTATTGCCTCTTGGATCATGAATATCTATTTCAGTATGTGCAATATTGTAATCTCCACAAAGAATTATTTTTGGATTTGTCTTTTTTAACTCTTCCAGATATTCATGTATTTCACTTAGCCAAACGTATTTGTAGGCCTGTCTTTCATCTCCTGATGTGCCTGATGGAAAATAAGCATTTATCAATCTTACATCTCCAAACTGTAATTGAATTACACGGCCTTCAAAGTCACTCATTTCATGGCCTGTACCACCAACTACGGCATCAGGTTTTATTTTAGTAAAAACCGCTACGCCGCTGTATCCTTTTTTTTGCGCACTAAACCAATGATGATTAAACCCCAGATCTTCCAATAACTTAACATCAATATCAGTAAAGGCAGCTTTTGTTTCCTGCAGACAAATAACATCTGCGGGATCAGTTTTAAGCCACTCAATAAAACCTTTTTTTATTGCAGCACGTAAGCCGTTTACATTGTAAGAAATGATGCGCATTGTATTTTTTATAAATGTAATGACTATAAAATATTTATTCCAATATCGGTCTGAGCCACTTTTCCATTTCGACTGTACTCATTTTTTTACGGGCTGTATAATCTTCAAACTGGTCTTTTTCTATTTTGCCAACACCAAAATATTTACTTTCCAGATGTGCAAAATACCAACCGCATACCGATGATGCAGGAAACATTGCAAGTGATTCTGTTAAGTAAATACCTGTGGCTTCTTCTCCGCCAAGCAATTTAAATAATTTGTATTTTTCTGTATGGTCAGGGCAAGCCGGATAACCCGGAGCAGGCCGAATGCCGCTATATTCTTCTTTTATTAATTGCTCGTTGGTAAGCTGTTCATCTTTTTCATAACCCCAATATTCTGTTCTGGTTTTTTTATGTAATAGTTCTGCAAAAGCTTCAGCAAAACGATCTGCAAGTGCCTGTAACATTATTTTACTATAATCATCCTGTGCTTCTTCAAATTTTTTAATGTGAGGTTCAATTCCTTCTATTGTTACGGAGAAGGCACCCATAAAATCAGATTCGCTTGCTGGGCTTATAAAATCTGCCAAGGATAAATTTGGTTGGCCTTCTGCTTTTTTTATCTGTTGTCTTAAAAATTCAAGATTGATGTCTTTATTAATAGTAACTGTGTCAGGCGCGGATTTGAATGCTTCCCAGAAGCCAATTACCCCTTTTGCATTCAACCATTTTTCGTCAATAATTTGTTTAAGTAAAACCTTAGCATCATTGTATAATTCTGTTGCCTGTTTACCAACAACCTCATCGGTTAATATTTGTGGAAACTTGCCGTGTAATTCCCATGCAATAAAAAACGGTTGCCAATCTATGTATGCTGCAACCTCTCCTAAATCATAAGTATTAAAAACTTTAGTGCCGGTAAATGTTGGTTGCGTGGGTTTGTAATTTGCCCATTCTATTTTTGCACCGTTGTTTTTTGCCACATCATATTTTTGAAATTGTTTGGCTGTTCTTCTGTTTGCAAAATCTGTTTTAAGGGTTTCGTATTCTTTTTTTATATTTTGTAAGAAGGCTGTTTTTGTTTCTTTATTTAGTAAACTGCTTGCCACTGTTACGCTTCGGCTGGCATCTAAAACATGCACTACGCCTTGCTGGTACTCAGGTGCAATTTTTACAGCAGTATGCATGCGGCTGGTAGTTGCGCCACCAATTAATAAAGGAATGTCCATTTTTAATCTGGTCATCTCTTTTCCGATATGCACCATTTCATCAAGCGAAGGTGTAATCAAACCACTCAACCCAATAATATCTACATTGTGTTTTTTAGCTTCCTGCAAAATTTTATCTGCAGAAACCATTACCCCTAAATCAATAATATCATAACCATTACAACCAAGTACTACTCCTACAATATTTTTACCGATATCATGAACATCACCTTTTACAGTTGCAAGTAAAATTTTAGCAGCCCCACTCGTTTCTTCATTTACAGTTCCCGCAGCTAAATGTGCATTTTTTCTATCTTCTTTTTCCTGCTCAATAAATGGTGTAAGAACAGCTACTGCTTTTTTCATTACCCTTGCACTTTTTACAACCTGCGGTAAAAACATTTTTCCTGCACCAAACAAATCGCCAACTATATTCATACCGTCCATCAATGGGCCCTCAATAACTTCAAGTGGACGGGAATAAGCAAGTCTTGCTTCCTCTGTATCTGCATCTATGTAATCAGTAATACCATTCACGAGGGAGTGCGCCAATCTTTTCTGTACACTTTCATCCCGCCATTTTTCATCTTTTACAATTTCTTTTCCTTTGGCTTTTACCGTTTCAGCAAAATTTATTAATGCTTCTGTTGCTTCGTTGTTGTCGTTGTTTTTATTGAGTAAAACATCTTCGCAAAGTTGTTTAAGTGTTGGTTCTATATCATCGTAAATAACCAGCTGCCCTGCATTTACAATTCCCATATCCATTCCTGCTTTAACGGCATGGTATAAAAAAACGCTGTGTATTGCTTCTCTCACATGGTCGTTACCTCTAAATGAAAAAGATACATTGCTTACACCGCCACTCACTTTTACCAATGGCATTAATTTTTTTATTTCTCTGGTTCCTTCTATAAAATCAACTGCATAATTGTTATGCTCTTCTATACCGGTTGCTACCGCAAAAATGTTTGGATCAAAAATTATTTCCTCAGGAGTAAAACCAACCTGCTCCGTTAATATTTTATAAGCTCTGTGGCAAATTTCCACCTTGCGTTCTTTGGTATCTGCCTGTCCTTTTTCATCGAAAGCCATCACAATAACGGAAGCGCCATAAGCCCTGCAAATATGTGCCTGTTCAATAAATTTTTCCTCTCCTTCTTTCATTGAAATGGAGTTGACAATGCATTTGCCCTGTACACATTTTAATCCTGCTTCTATAATTTCAAATTTGGAAGAATCAATCATGATTGGTATCCTTGCAATATCGGGCTCTGCTTGTACCAAATTTAAAAAAGTTGTCATTGCAGATATTCCTTCAAGCAATGCATCATCCATGTTGATGTCAATTATCTGTGCGCCACCTTCCACCTGTTGGCGTGCAACTGATAATGCTTCTTCGTACAAACCATCTTTTATGAGGCGTGCAAATTTTTTACTACCGGTTACATTAGTACGTTCACCAACGTTTATAAAGTTTGTTTCGGGACGAACAACAAGTGGTTCTAAACCACTGAGTCGTAAATATGGTTGTATTGTATTCATTATTTTAAATTGAACCACTAAGACTAAAAGAGACGAAGTAGCACCAAGTATTTTTTAAGTTTATTTCTAATTAAATATCTCCAAATTTTTTTAAAGAATCATTCTTTTGATTCCGTTTTTTATTAAAGGCACATGAAAATTAATGATGTAACCGGTAACTCAGCATTTGTGCTTCCCAGACTGGATGAGTTATTTCCTGAGTTTTTAATTCAACAATAACAGCATCACCAACTAGTAGGTCCAATCTTATCCTATCATCAATCTTTAATCCGTTATAATATAAAGGAACAGCTTTTTGTCTTTCGACTAAAATATTTCTATTTTTTAATTGATACTCAAAACATTTTTCGTAAACACTTTCTAATAATCCGGAACCCAAAATCACATGAATAGAATAAGCCACATCAACAATCTGCTTACCAATTTCTTCTTCAATGGGCGATAATGAATTATACATTTTATTAAATTTCTTTGTGAAACTTTTATTTCTTTATGCCTTAGTGGTTCTAACTTTCTTTGTTGTTCTAAAAATCTTCTACCACAGGTTGTACCCTTGGCTTAAAATGTTTCACCGCCTCCGCTATATGTTTTATATGTTCAGGTGTAGTTCCGCAACAACCACCAACAATATTCAACCAGCCTTCTTTTGCCCATTCTTCAATTATATGTGCCGTTTCATGCGGCTGTTCGTCGTATTCCCCAAACGCGTTAGGCAAACCTGCATTTGGATAAGCAGAGGTATAACAATTTGCAATAGCAGAAAGTTCTTCCACATGTGGGCGCATTTCCTCGGCACCCAAAGCACAGTTTAAACCAACACTTAATGGTGATGCATGCATTACAGAAATATAAAAAGCTTCCAAAGTTTGTCCGCTCAATGTTCTGCCTGATGCATCTGTAATTGTACCGGAAATCATTATTGGCAATTCCTTTTTGTGCGCCTTTCTAAAATAATTTTTTATGGCATAAATAGCAGCCTTGGCATTTAGCGTATCAAAAATAGTTTCTACTAAAATAATATCCACACCGCCATCAACTAATCCGCTAATCTGTTCGGTATAGGCGGCTGCAACTTCATCAAAAGTTACTGCACGAAAACCAGGATTATTTACATCCGGTGATAGTGATAATGTTTTATTAAGCGGTCCTATAGCACCTGCAACAAAGCGTGGCTTGGCAGGATTTAAAACTGTGTATTTATCTGCAGCATGCCGTGCACATTTGGCGGACGCTACGTTTAACTCATAAGCCAATGCCTGCATATCATAATCGGCCTGTGCAATTATTGTACTGCTAAAAGTGTTTGTTTCAATAATATCTGCACCGGCCTCCAAATACAATTCATGTATATTTTGTATAATTTGGGGCTGTGTGATACTCAGCAAATCATTATTGCCTTTTACGTCTGTATGCCAGTCTTTAAAACGCTCTCCTCTATAATCTTCTTCTTCTAACTTGTGACGCTGTATCATGGTACCCATGGCGCCATCAATGATGAGAATACGTTCTTTTAATATTTCTTTAATATCCATAATTATCTAATTATTACAACATATAAAAGTGTTGTGAAATAATAATATAACTGATAAGAAACGATTTGCAGATCCGCAGGTTGAGAAGAATTACAGGAAATGTTACTCGTTTATTAGTTCAGTTGTTGTAAAATGTAAGGAGGTGAACAATAAACAAATCCTGCCCATTACTTTGTAAAAGTACATTAACTGCCTAATACATCAAAATAGGAATTTATACAATCCGAAAAAAGTAAATTACAAAGAATGGTGAGGTTTTAAAAATTTGTCTGGAGTAAGGACTTTAAAAATGTAGCTTTTGTTCTGCAATCTTGAAACATATTGTAAGTTCATAAACCATCCACAACTAAGATTGTGAAATATAATGCTCCACTGCAATTCTATTGGCAATGCTTTTTGCCAATGTCATTTCATCTGCATACTCCAGCTCTCCTCCAAACGCAATACCTCTGGCAATGGTAGTAATTTTTACTTTTACCTCTTTCAGTTTTCTGCCAATATAGTAGATTGTTGTATCGCCCTGTATATTGGGATTGAGTGCAAAAATAACTTCTTCGATTTCTTCATTTGTAATTCTTTCAACTAACGCATCTATGGTTAATTGCTCAGGCCCAATACCATCCAGCGGAGAAATTATTCCACCAAGCACATGGAATAAGCCATTAAACTGTTGGGTGCTTTCAATAGCAATTACATCTCTAATATTTTCTACTACACACAATAATTGTTGTTGGCGCATTGGGTTAATGCAGATGTTACAAACAACGGTATCAGACACATTAAAACAACGGCTGCAAAATTTTATTTCGCTGCGCATTTTGCTTAAAGCCTCGCTAAATTGCTCTACTTCGTTCTGTTCTTTTTTTAAAAGATGCAAAACCAAACGAAGGGCTGTTTTTTTACCAATGCCCGGTAGTTTGGCAAATTCATTCACCGCATTTTCTAAAAGTTGAGAGGAAAACTGCATAGCTGCAAAAATAATTTATTGTAAAAATAATACTATTAAGATTGTTACAAATTTATCTCCCGTTCATTGTCCCAATCTGCACGTACAGATAATTTTTGAGGTAATGCCACAACAATTTCGGGCTGCATTTTTTTAGAATAATTTCCGGGTGTCCACTTACCGTTTTTATCTTTATCGTATAAAATTCGTACAGTATATTCTCCGGGAGGAAACATAGAATTTGTATAGGTAGATGAAACAATTGGGTACGAATATTTTACATTTTCACCTAATACAAATTGTATTACCGGGTTTTTTGTGAGATCAAGATCATTGAAACGAAGCGTAAGTTTTCCATATTCTTCAGCCCGCTTAGTAGTGAACCTAACGGTATCACTTTTAGTAAGTTTTGTACCTGCAGAATCTTGGGCTGCTTCTTTATCAATTATTAAAACAAGTGGTTCATCAGCTTTCCAGTTAACATCAATAATAATCTTTTTTGCTGTGCTGTCTGTTGAATAACGTAAGGGTTTAATTTTTTTAAAAAGCGTATCTGTTAGGTAAATTTTTGTAGTGTCAAAACTTTTAAGAGGATTATTAAAGCTGATTTCCAGCGGCTCTAACAAATCTTTTGGACCCTGTATATTATTACTGGCCCTCAGTTTTTTATCCAATACCGGCTTCGTAGCGTTACCGGTTTTATTGTCTTTAGGCAGTTGCTCCGCGTATGCCATTAATGTAATATTATCCTTCTTTAATGTGGAAACTTCTTCATCAGAAAATGCAAATATTTCTGAAAGCGAATTGTAAGTTTTGCCGCCATCTCCATCTTTTAAAGCATAAATCTTAAAAGTTGCAGCGGGCAAATTTGCAAAATTAAATGTGCCGTCGCTGTTTACTTTTGCTATGTAATTGGGTTTTTTTTGTTTTACGGTGCTGTCAACTGCGTTTCTGTAAAGCATTACAAGCATTGTACTGTCAGTTCCTCCCGTTTCCGCAAGTATTACTTTTCCATTAAGTGTTAAAGAGTCCAAGGAACTGCCTGTAGAAAAAACATAGGTAAGGTTTTTTAAGACGTTGTTTTCGTTGATGTCTCTAACTGCGTTTCCAAAATTAATATTATAAGTTGTATTAGGTAAAAGTGTATCTCTAAATTTTAATGTAATGCTTCGGGGGCTTGCCACAATAGACGGATTTCTGTTTTGCAAAGGCGAAATAAGCAGATTCTGTTGTAAATCAATTAAATCTATATATTCATCAAACTCCAGAATAATTTTATTACCTTTTACATTAATGCTTCCAACGTTTGGTGTTGCTCTTATTAATTTTGGTGCAAGTGTATCTTTATTACCACCTGAAGGCATACCAATTTGTGCACAGCCTGAAGATATTACTCCGGAAATAATTATTAAATGAAAGATTAAAATGGAAAGTAGTATTGAGCGCAATTTCATTATTTTTGAAAACGTGTTTCAATCAAAATTAACCCGATATTGCTTAATAGCTTAATTAATATCCAAACAAAAAGTTATAACTGCATTTCCAATATTTTCTCAACAATAAAATTATGCGCATGAAATATTTTTTTATGATTGTGATGACTATTACACTGCAAAATTCATACGGGCAGGTGTATGAAAGCAAGATTGATTACAACAAAACATCTCAAGCAGCTATTGTAGGAGAATACAAATACTCCGAGGAGATTGTGGAAAAAACCCTGCGGGATAAATTGGAGCGGATGGGTTACAAGATTAAAAGTACAAAAGGCTTTTTGGTGGTTACTAATGCAGTTATAGGCAGTGTTAGCAGCAAGCCATTGGAATATGCTTTTAAGGTTGAAAGAAAAAGCAGGAAAGAAAAAGATATTACTTTATTATCTGCTATTGTTAACGAAAATGATGCGAATGCTACAGCAGATAACAGCGAAAAACTAAAAAGTTTTTTATCAGAGCTTATTCCTTCAATAGAAGCAACAAATGTAGATTTCATGGTAAATGAACAATTTGCTGCGGTTGTAAAATCTCAGAAGAAATTAAAAAACCTGCAGAATGACCAAAATTCTATGGAAAGAAAAGTTCGTAATCTGCAGGATGACCTTAAAAAAAATGCCAAAGACCAGGATGAGATGCAAAAAGAAATAACAAGACAGCAGGAAATATTAGATTCGCTAAAAGCAAAGAAAACAGATAAGTAAAGCAAAAGAGCCGGTAACCTTTTTCCGGCTCTTTTAAAAATCACATTCTTTAATGACAGCTACATATTTTTATCTAGCGTTTCATCCAAATCGTGCAATTCAATAGCAAGGTCATTGGTTTTTACAAAATTACACCAATGGCAATCTTCTTTACCGCAGCCGGTATAAAAATCTTTTGCCTGTATTTTATCCCAGCTATCTCCAATTTGTTCTCTTACTAAATTAGTGTCTTCAGGGGTAATTATAATTTTTTCTTTTCGGTATTCTTTCTTTTTATCTGGTTCTACAAAATCAAACTCTGTACTTATAACCTTCCAATCTTTCATGTTATAATTATCAATTAAAATTTTATAAAAAACAGCCTGTCGCCAATAGTTACCACCTTCAGGTTTTTTATCGTTCGGACCTTTTAAAGATGGCAAAGCTTTATCAATATCGCCGGTTTTATAATCTACTACATTTATATTTTTGCCATCAAATTCCAGTTTGTCCATCTTGCCTTTTAGCGGAACGCCATCAACAACCACACCTTTTATATTTCTTTCTATGGCTACAACTTTTGTCCAGCTGTTGATGTATTTGTTGTAATAGTTGGCGAGCACGTCTTCACCATATTCCATGCGCCTTGCGAAAGATTCTTTCGTAAAGTTTTCTCTGTGCCTGCGCATATACCATTCAAAATCTGCAAGCATATCTGCTTTGCTGCCAAATCTTTCCTGCCCTCCATCCTGCATTTTCTTAAACAGCTTTTCGATTGCATAATGCACCGCACTGCCAAATTCTGTAGCCTCATTTTTACCGGAAGGAATGCGAATAAGATTATTGTAATAAAACTGCAACGGGCATTTTAAATAATTGTTTAGTGCCGTAACATTCATAGAAAATTTACTCAATAAACCATCTATAAAATCATCTTCATCATGACTAATTTCTGGAGCCTGTGCGGTAAACTGCAGCAGATTAAATTCTGCCATCTCTTCCGCAGCTATAGTTACATTTTGTACAGGTAATTGATGCGTTTCCTGAATTTCTGCAATAAAAACAGAAGGCTCTAAACCCCTTTCCTCATTGCTAAATTTAGCATAAGAAATATACAAATGTTTTTCAGCCCGGGTAATTGCTACATAAAACAACCTTCGCAGTTCCTCTCCTTCCGCAGCATCTGTGGGAGCAGAACTGAACATCGTATCAGGAAATTTATATCCCCCCCCCGGCTTTCTTTTTTTCTCCCATGAAGATGCATTTACGCCTGCAAAAAATACATGTTGAAACTCCAGTCCTTTTGAGCCATGAGCGGTTAATAAATTTACTGCTTTTTCGTTGCCCGGTACTTCAATTAATGGAAGCGGCAAACCTTCCTTTTCCATTAAATCAATAATATCAATAAAGCCTTTTAAATCCAAATATGGATTGCGACCGGTTTCTTCTTTTACAAAATCAAACAGCGCAGTAAGCAGTTGCAAAAGTTTTAATTTTTGGGCATGTTGCATGATGTAAGGCAATACGGCTGCGTTGCGAATAATATTATCCAGCAACTGTTGCAGTGAAACATTTGCCACATCTCCCACCAAAGTTTCTATAATTGTGCTAACCGTTTTTAATTTTGAATTGATGCCTGTATCAAAAAGATCCCGTGCAGGTTGGTTCGATTTATCGTACAATAATTTTCTTATAGAAACGCTGTTGTCGCCATACTTTTTCGAACTCACTTCTACCGCAAGTTTTGCAACTTCTATTGGTGGTATTTTATAAAAATCATAATGTAAAATTTCAAAAAGTAATGCATCACCACCGTAAGAAATATCATGCTCAGCATTTAAATAACGCATGATGGTTAGGATTTTATTTATAAAAGTATCCTGCAAAATATTTACACTTCGTTTACTGTAAATAGGAATTTGTCTTAGCCGGCAATATTGTGCAATTGCTTCGCCATATTTGTTTTCTTTGTAAATAACGGCAATTTCTCCCGCCGGTATTCCATTTTGTAAAAGCTGATATATAGCGGCTGTAATGCCCGCCATCTCTTCTTTTACTGAGTTGTATTCAATAATTTCAGGCTGATTGGTAAGTAGTTTTTTTTCGGCATGTGCTGCAATTAAATCTTTGCTTAACCCTGGTATTTGTGTTACCAGCCTCTCAATATTTTTAGTGATAAGTGTTCTTGAAATATCTAAAATTGGTTGTGTACTTCGGTAATTATTTGTGAGCACAACTGTTATTAAGTCTGCAGTATAATTGTTAGCAAACCCCAGCATATTTTCTACATTTGCTCCCTGAAAACGGTAAATACTTTGGTCATCATCGCCCACAACAAAAATATTTGGCACCTCCCAATAACCAACAAGTAATTGCACCAGTTTATTTTGTGTGCCGCTTGTATCTTGGTATTCATCTACCAACACATATTGAAAACGCTCCTGGTAATTTGCAAGAATATAAGGGTTTTCTTCAAAGGCTTTTATTACCCAGTTAATCATATCATCAAAATCGTAACGGTTGCGATCCCGCATTAACTGCCGGTAATTTTCAAATTCATTTACGGCTGCTCTCAGCTTTTCTTTTATTTCAATTTCCTCGTCAATATTATCCTGCCTTACATCACCTTTTTTAAATCCTTTGCTAGCACGCTTGGCAATATATTTATCCCTTAACGGCAGGTCAGCAATGTATTCATCTATCTTCTCGTTTATAAAATCGGCAGTCCATCCTTCCCTTTTCATTGTAGAAAATAAACTGCGCAAATTGTTTATTTCAAAATAAACATCGCCTCTGTATCTTTTTAACGGATGGGTTTTTGGAAAATTATCTATGAGTGTTTTGAAGAGCTGGATATTCTCAAGTTCAGAAATAGCATCAAGCGAATTTTTTTCGAAAAGCGATAAATTATCCTGTATAACATCGTTGCAAAAAGCATGAAAAGTATAGATGTTTACTTTGTATGCATCAGCGCCAATAAACTGCTGCAATCTTCTGCGCATGGCAATGGCTCCTGCATCTGTATATGTAAGGCAGAGTATGTTTTCAGGGGCATTATCAGGTTCTAAAAGTATCTTGCCAATTCGTGCAGCAAGTATTTGTGTTTTGCCTGTTCCTGGCCCGGCAATTACCATTACGGGGCCTTGTGTTGTATCAACCGCAAGCTGTTGTTCTTTGTTTAATTTGCTGTACTCTTCTTTAAATTTGTACTGAAGCTGTTGGCGGTACCCCTGCATAAAATGTGATTTGTAAGTATAAAGTCTGCTGCTGAAAAGTAATAAAAAAGAAGCTATTAAAAATTAATTTTTTACAGAAACAGCAAATAAAAAATGAGTAAAGTTTATAACCTGAGCACCCTTCAATTTATACCGTGTTCTATTGACAAAGCATGGGAGTTTTTTAGCAACCCGGCCAACCTTGCAGAAATAACTCCTGATAATTTAAATTTTAAAATACTGTCAAAAAATTTAGGTGCCATGTACCCGGGTCAGGTAATTGAATACAAAGTGCATCCGGTTTTGGGTATTCCTTTATATTGGATGACGGAGATTACGCATGTGCAACAGCATAAATATTTTGTTGATGAGCAGCGTTTTGGTCCTTATGAATTGTGGCACCACCAACATCATTTTAAAGAAGTACCCGGCGGGGTTGAAATGACAGATTATGTGCATTACAAATTACCGTTTTGGTTTCTGGGTGATATTGCCAATGCTCTTTTTGTAAAAAAACAATTAAAAGGAATTTTTGATTACAGGTTTAAGAAAGTGGTGGAAATGTATGGAGAAAAATAAGTCAATAATCATCTTACCAATAAAAACGATCCTTTCTTATTTAAAGTTTCTCCTTTTTCGCAGGTCGCATCCAACACATAAACATAACCACCGGAAACCTGGTCAATGCCTTTGTATTTGCCATCCCATCCATTACTGCGCGTGTTGGGTAATGCATTTTTAATTTCATAAACAGGTTCTCCAAACCTGTTAAAAACAACGAACCGGTTTATCATTTTTATCCCAACTGTTTGAGGATAATAATATTTTTTTATTGAAATGTTATTGGGTGCAAATGCGCTTGCCATGAACAAGTTGGCATATTCGCATGTGATGGAGATTTTTACGGTGTCTTTTGCAATACACTTATTTGTGGAAGTAACTGTAACAATAAAAGATCTCGTGCTGTCAGCAAATCCGCTTGGCTGGGGGCAGTTACTACAATCTAACTTATTGGAAGGGGACCACAGATAACTGGTTACATCACTGCTGTAAACCGGAGAAATTGTAAATGGACTGTTGTATGCTAAAAGTCTATCAGGACCTGAATTTACAGAAGGCAGAGGGTAAGCACGGATTTTTACAACAGCTTCACTGCTGTAACATCCTGCACTGTCCGTAAGCGTTACTAAATAGCTGGTATCTGCAATTACTGTTACTACCGGATTATATATGGTGGAGTTGCTAAGTCCAAAACTGGGGGACCATACAATTTTTTTATTAGAAGGACTTACCGATAATGTTTCTTTATTATTTATACATGTGGCAACTAAATTTGGCGTTACAACCGCAGTAAATTTGGGAAATACTGTTATAATGGAACTGTCTTTAAGCGAGCAATTTTCATTGGTTGCAATGGCATAAATTTTTGTGCTGTTAACCGGAGTTGTAAAGGTCGTATCACAAGTTGTACAGGTTACCATGCTTGCCGGTGCCCATTTAAGAGTGTCGGTGTGGTAGCCGGTTAATGTTATTGTTTGTCCTGCACAAATTTGAGCATTTCGTGGAAATATGCGCAAAAAAGGAGATTCCTTTACGACCACATTTTTTATAAGGGTATCAATGCATTCATTCTTGTCCTTTGCTATTAATGTTATAGAGTAATCGCCTTCAGCGTGATAAACAAATGGTGCGGGCTGATATGCAGTATCACTTAAACCGGGTATACCAAATGTCCAAGCCCATTTTTTTATGGTATCGCTTGCTAGGTAGGGTAATGAAGTGTTGGTTATTATAAAATCGTTTTTTGCGCAAGAGGTAGAATCAGTGATATAACTAATTTTAGGACCACCTATTCTAACTGATTTATTTAAGCGAATTGTATCTGGACAATATTGTGGACCGTTTTCTAAGATTACATAATTTCTATTGAAGTTGCCAAAACTATCTGCTCTTATAAAATATGGTGTAGGAGAAATAATATTTTGCAGACCCAAAACCGACCAGCTATACGCTAAATTGGTATTGCTATAATTATTTGAAACCGAAAATTTCGTTGGTGATTTTTTGCACAAAAAAGTGTCTGGATTTAGAAGTGTTGGATTTGCAGTAAATATGGGGTATCCGATAGTGTCTCTGCATCCTGTGCTATCATCAGCAATTATTAATCTGCTATTAAAAGCACCTGATATCGGAAAGGTATGTGTGGCATTTGTAGTAAAAACACTTGCACTACTATCGCCAAAAGTCCACTCCTTAAAACTTTGATTGCCCAAAGAGGTGTTTGTAAAATTAAATTTATTTTTGGCTGTGCAGGAATTTGCATAATTGTAAGTGGCTATAACACCGATAATATTTATCGTAAAGCTGTAGGATTGTCCTGCGCAATCATTGTTGATTGGTGTTACTGTTACTTTTTTAATGCCAAGCGAACTATATTTATGGCTTGCCGTTACGTCGTTTATAAATTCCTGTGCCCCATCACCATACTCCCATTTATACTTAAAAGCGAAGTCTGATTTTACAGAAAATCTAGCTATTTCATTGCCACAGTAAATCGATTTATCAGGAGAGGCCTCCAAAATACTTGGAGCTAAACCAAAGAAAATGGTAGGATACTTAAACGTATTGGTACAGCCTTCCTGCGTTGTGATGATTAAAACAGGATTAAAGTTTCCGGCGGTTGAATAAAGATGTGTTATACCGGAACTGCTTGTATTGCTTATTGCTGAACCATCGCCAAACGACCATGCATAATTTATAACCTTACTACCTAGAGGAACGTCAACTGTAGTGCCCTCAAAATTTACGTTGGCAGGAGCACAGCCATTTATTGGAGCCACAGTTGAATTAATAAGGGGAAGCTTTACCTGTACTAAAGAATTGCCTGAATACGTACATCCAAAAGTGTTGGTAACCTTTACGCTTGTGTTGAATGTACCAAAATTTGTGAAACTATGGGTAATATAACTGCTGTTACTTACCACTATCGGACCACCATCGTCAAACCCATATTGAAATGTTGCATTCGGCGCAGCGGTAAGACAATTAAAACTCACCGTATCAGGCTTACAAATGTAGCTCCTGTTAGTAGTAAAATTTGCTGTAACACCTGGGTTTACAACAATTGTTTGAGTAGTTTCTAATGCAGAATTATTAAACACTGCCACAAGTTTTACAATATAAGTACCCGCTGTAAAAGTAATACTTGGAATTGCACTGTTGCTGGTTTGTCCATTACCGAAATACCAAGTGTAGCCCACTAAAGTGCCGGTACTGTTAGCTTTAAAATTAATAACCGCAGGACTGCAAAGAATTGTATTTCCGTTAGGACCCGTATAGGTGAACGAAACAGTTTGGCTAAAACCGTTTAAATAAAAAAAGCTTAAAAAAAGGGAAATTAATAGTTTAAACATTAAATATGAGTTATACCAAAAAAGTTTTTTATGCAGAGGTAGATTTTAAAACGCATTTTTCGGCTAAAAAAAACGTTTAAATTTTTACTTAAACTCTTTTGTTGAAAACTTTTTGTAAAGATTCTAGTATCTTCTTGTAGTTAACTCATACACATAAAAATTATACGCCAACTTTTTATTTCTTACAATTGGTATTGTTGCAATAGAATCTACTTTGCTGTAATAATTTCCAAAAGCTTTTTTAGCATCAAAATAATCGTAAGAATGAACAATGGCATAAGCAGTATCCATTTTAATATTTGCCGTATCATATTTTAACCGCCATGCAAAATGGTGAATATCTAAAACCGAACCTAAGCCAATCATTTTTATATTTAGCGGTCGGGCAAAATAATATTCATCATGGGCGCCCCACCATGTATTGCAAACCATCGGATGTTTTGACGAGGTATTTCTGGATTTATAAATTGCAGCAAATTTTTCACCGCCCTCCTTCCAACCATAGGCATCTAAACTAATATCTGTTTTACCTAAAGCTGTACCAACTTCGTTACTAAAAGTACCGGGGTAAAAATTTACTGCAGCTGCAATAAGAATAAACAAAATAATTGTATAGATAAAAGCTGATCTGTAAAAGATTTTAAATTTAATAAGGCTCATTTCTGAGAGCCCAATTGCTGCTATTGGCAATAACGACACATATGCCGGTCCGCTCCAGTGTGGTAATGTTGTGCGGAACATTGACAAAAAGAAAATAACAATTAACAGTGGAATGCCCATCAGCTTAAAAACCTTAATTGCACTATCGATATTTGAATTATATTTCTTGGAAAAGAAAAAGGCAATTAATGCAATGGTAAACGGGTTATTTATTACTATCTGGCCAACCGTTTCCCTCAGCAATCCCATAAAATTAAATCCGCTTTCTTTAACCACAACTCTTTCTCCATGAAAGCGAAAAGTAATAAAATCATTCTGAATATTCCAGATAAGTATGGGGGAAATAATTACTGCGGTAATTGTTGCTGACAGATAAAACCATTTGTTGCTGAACCATGACCGTCTGTAAAAAGTTGCATACAAAAAAACGCCGCCCCATAAAAAAACAGCATGTACCTTACTCATAATACTCACCCCTGCACATGCACCAAATAAAACCCATGGCAATAGTTTTTCCTCATCATGCAATATTTTTGTTACAAAATACATGCTTGCCGTCCAAAATATCATTTGCGGTGTATCAGGAAATATAAAGAGCCCCGCAGTTATTGATGCATAAAGAGAGATATTGTAAAGAAATACTCCTGCAAAACCGGCCTTGGATGTACTTAGAGCGGTAATGGTTTTGTAAATAAAAAATGAGGAAAGGGCACAAGCCACCAAACTTCCCAGACGTATAAAAAAAAGATGATCTTGCAGCGCCAGGTTAGCTGTAAAAAACCTCACCCACAAAGCAACCATTGGCGGGTGATCAAAATAATTTATTTGAAGTTGCCGGGCAAACGAAAGATAATAACTTTCATCATTACCCAAATTAAGAAAGGTTGATAAAATAAGTCTGATAAAAGTAAAGACAATTACCAACCATACAGACTTTTTGGCAAATATTTTATCAGTCTCTAGTGCCAAAATTATTTTTATTTGATATTATTTGCAAATATAGATGGATATTATAATTGTAAGCATGGAATACTCCTTGTTAGTCGTCTATAATTACAAGGGTTATTTTCCTAATTTTTTAAGATCTTTTGTGTAAGTTTTTATAAAGCGTGTTTACTTCAGTTATGTTTAATGTAGAGTTTTTAAAATTTGGGATTGTAGGCTTATCGGGTGTAGGTATCGATTTTTTTGTAACCTGGTTGTTTAAAGAAAAAATAGGTATTAATAAATATATAGCTAACGCTGCAGGATTTTCGTTGGCTGTAATAAATAATTTTTTATTAAACCGGTATTGGACCTTTGAAGCAAATAATCAAGCGATAACCAATCAATTCTTTAAGTTTTTAATAATTGCTGTTGCGGGCTTAGCAATTAACAGCCTTGTCCTTTTTTTGATTTTAAAGTTTACTAAGATCAACTTTTACATAACTAAACTGTTGGTTATTGGCGTGGTGTTTTTTTGGAATTTTTACATGAATTACCTTTTTACTTTTAATTAATCTTTAGTAACAACAGGTAAAGTGAGCACACTTTGCAGGTGAATTTCTGTTGCGTGAGTAATAAAATCTGCGGTAATAGTTAGACAATTTTTAAAAGTATAATTATTTTTTGTTGATAATCATACAGTTGTGAATGTTCAAAATAAAAAAGCCTGATACATTGTTGTTTTAAGTATTATTTATCCACTACTTTTGCACCTCAATTAAAAAAAGCTGCGGGGATAGCTGCAGCCTCACTTAAACAAAAAAACAATGAGCAAATTACATTTCACCACAAAACATGCTAACGAGGCTACCGTTACACACAACTGGTATGTTGTGGATGGTACTAATCAAACCGTGGGTCGCATGTGTGCTAAAATAGCAGCCATTTTAAGAGGTAAAAACAAAGCCTATTATACTCCCCATGTTGATTGTGGAGATAACGTAATTGTTACAAACTGTGAAAAGATCGTTTTTACAGGTAACAAAATGGACGAAAAGACTTATTTAACTTTTAGTGGTTACCCCGGCGGTCAAAAAGGCGAAAAGGCTAAAAACCTATTGGCTCGCAGACCGGAAGTTGTAATAGAAAGAGCTGTAAAAGGCATGCTTCCTAAAAACAAACTTGGTCGCCAGATGTACAAAAAACTATTTGTATATGCAGGTGCAGAACATCCGCACGGCGCACAGAAACCACAGGACCTAAACTTTAATCGTAAATAAAAAAGATACTAGATTTTAGATATAAGATACAAGACAAAACAATATCTAACCTCAGTCAGTCTCATAAAAATAAAAAATGGAAAAGCAAAAAAACGCAGTAGGTCGCAGAAAAGCAGCTGTAACACGTGTTTTCCTTAGCAAAGGAGAAGGCGCAATTACAGTAAACGGAAAAGACTATAAAACTTATTTCCCGCTTATATACTTACAAAACCAAGTAATAGCTCCACTTAAATCAATAGAAGCTATTGATAAATTTAATATTGTTATAAATGCTACAGGTGGTGGTGTAAAAGGCCAGGCAGAAGCAGCAAAATTAGGTATTGCACGTGCATTGCTTGAAGTAAATGCTGAATACAGACCAATATTTAAAGCACTTGGATTTTTAACCCGTGACTCCCGTGTAGTAGAGCGTAAGAAGCCGGGCCGTAAAAAAGCAAGAAAATCATTCCAGTTCAGCAAGCGTTAATAAGGAAGATAACAGACAGAAGATATAAGACAAAAGATTTGGTAAATACATGTCAGATTTCTCGTATCAGGTTTTACAATTTTAAAAAATACTTTAATAATATACAATGGAAAATAACACTTCCTTACAACAGCAGTTACTTGAAGCAGGGGTACATTTTGGTCACTTAAAGAAAAAGTGGAATCCTAAAATGCTTCCATACATTTTTGCAGAAAAAAAAGGTATCCACATCATTGATCTTAACAAAACTGTAGAAGGTTTACAGGAAGCAGCAGCGGCACTTAAAGCTATTGCTCGCAGTGGAAAAAAGATCATGTTTGTTGCTACTAAAAAGCAGGCAAAAGAAATTGTACAGGAAAGCGCAAAGCGTGTAAACATGCCTTTTGTAACAGAACGTTGGTTGGGCGGTATGCTTACTAACTTTAATACAGTGCGTAAGAGTGTAAAGAAAATGCAGAGCATTGAAAAGATGCTTGGCGACGGAAGTGCAGAAAACCTAAACAAAAAAGAGCGTTTAACACTCACCCGTGAAAAAGAAAAGATGGAGAAAGTATTGGGTGGTATTGCAAATATCAGCCGTGTACCATCTGCCTTATTTATGGTAGATATAGGACATGAGCACATTGCACTTGCAGAAGCAAAGCGTTTAAACATCAGTACCTTTGGTATGGTTGACACCAATTCTGATCCTAATAAAGTTGATTTTGCCATTCCTGCAAATGATGATGCTACAAAATCTATTGCTATTATAGTAAACTACATAACCGCAGCAATTGCCGAAGGTTTGGAAGAACGTATGAGCAGCAAAGATGAAGAAAGTAATGATGATGCAGATGAAAGTGCAGAAGCTAAAGCAGCACGTTTTGAAAATAAACAAGATGGTGGTGACGACAGAAGACGTGGTGGTGGTCGTGGGCCGGGCGCAGGAAGTGGTGGACCGGGTGGTGCACCAAAGCGTAGAGTTGCAGGACCAGGCGCAGGTGGTAGAAGACCGGCAGGTAAGTAAAGGACCTTTAAATCCCACACAGGAATTTAAAAACAGGTTGCTGCACACGATTTGCGATTTTATTGCTGTCCAAATAAAAACAGCAGATATGGTTGCCCCCCGTTGTGTCACCCACTTTAGGGTTATACCTTTCTTGAACATTATTAAAAAACATTAAAATAAAAAACTCCTCAAAGTATAAAGTTTAAAACTTGTAGTTTGGGGATTTTTACAAAAAGACTATTATGAGTGCAACAATAACAGCAGCAGATATAAATAAATTACGCCAGGCTACAGGAGCCGGTATGATGGATTGCCGCAAAGCATTGGTAGAAAGCAACGGTGAGTTTGAGGCAGCTATTGACTGGCTCCGCAAACAAGGCCAAAAAGTTGCTGCAAAACGCAGTGACCGTGAAGCGAAGGAAGGAGTGGTAATAGCACAAACTACAGCAGATAAAAAAGCAGGAATTGTTTTATGCATTAGCTGCGAAACTGATTTTGTAAGTAAAAATGCGGACTTTGTTGCATTTGCACAGGTCATAGCTGACGCAGCTGTTGCTAATAATGTAAAAACTGCTGAAGAACTTGGTAACGTTGAAGTGAATGGGGCTAAAGTGGTTGATATGATTAATGATAAAGTAGCAGCGATAGGTGAAAAAATAGAAATACAGAAGTTTGAAAGAGTTGAAGCCCCTTACGTAGCAAGCTATATACATGGCGCTTACCGCATGGGTGTATTGGTAGGTATGACGGAGGAAGCAGTAGAAGCTGGAAAAGATGTTGCCATGCAAATTGCAGCAATGAATCCGCTTGCCATTGATGAATCTACAATTGATCCCGCAACAATTGCACGTGAAAAAGATATTGCCATTGAGCAAATTAAAGCTGAAGGTAAACCCGCAGAAATGGCGGAAAAAATAGCGCTCGGTAAAGTAAATAAATTTTTAAAAGATAATACTTTATTGGCACAGCCTTTTGTAAAAGACAACGCAAAATCTGTTGGAGATTATTTGAAGGCTACTAGTGCTAATCTGAAACTTACAGCATTTAAGAGAGTTGCTTTAGGTTAAGACTTCTTAAGCTATTTCCTATTATAATAAAGAAAGCCCCGTTATGACTAACTGGGCTTTTTATTTGCTGTAAATATTTTATTTGCTTGTGGTTTTGTGGAGACTGCCTTTTTCTTGATTTTTATTGCTGAGGTTCTATAATAAACAGGTGTAACTGTACTTTGGTTATTATTTATATTTTCATTAAATGTAGCATTTGCCTGTTTATATGCAGGAACAGAAGCAGGCTGGTTTACTCTTGATGCTTCGTCTCTTGGAGGGCGATTTGGTTGAAGAATATTTGTAGACTCTATCGGAGATAAAGGTTCTTTTTGTTTTGGCTGTGTTCCTGATGGTGTTTCAGGAGCATTAATCAATTGCCGGGGAATTTCAACTGCTTTTACATCTGCACCCTGATACACAGGCTTTACCGGATTTGCCGCCGTTGGGATATTAATGGGTTGTGGCGACGCTGATTTTTCTGCAGTTGAAGAATTAGGTACCGCTTGAACTTTTGACTGTATTACAGGTGTGCCAGAATGAAGTTGTGCAACTCCTTTAAAACTTATAAATATTATTACGCAAAAAATAAATGTTTTCATATCCATTGTTTATTTTAAGTGTGCAACCTTTACTGATATATCATTCAGCACTCTTAAAAGAATAATTTTTTATATAAATGTTTATATTATTCTTTATGCATAGGTTGAAGGCTGGATCTGTTTGTCTCTAAGTGAATGGTTACTCCAAGTTCATCGAAGGATCTACATAAATCTCTGATGGAATTTTCTAAACTAATGGCACTGTTTTTAATTATTTCGTTGCAGTTAGCAGTATCCTTGCTTTCATTATTCTCTAACATATCAACACATAACCGAATATTGGTTAAAGGATTTTTCATCTGGTTGAGAATATTTAAAATGCCTAACTCAGCTATTTTTGATTGTTGTGTCACTGTTTCCTCCTTTCTGTTTAATGCCTTAAAAACGGTTATGGCTCAATTTTAAAACCAGAAATTGTTAACTGGATAAGAAGATTACATTTTTACTAAAGTGTGTTTTCTATAAAATGGTACCGTAATTAAAAATTAAATTCTTTATGATAATTTATTTTAGACATATATAATGTATAATTTATATTATTAAAATTGTTATCTTTATTTTGCAACCAACCAAAAACGATGAATTGGAATTAAGGCGGTATAAAAGATTTTAGCAACAGAGATTTGATTGGATGTACTTTATTTTTTTGACCTCTTAAAAAGTAAACATGCAAACATCATCTTTTACAAAAGCGGGTATTTTAATGTTGATATTAGTACTCGCTTTCTTTGTAAGTTGGGAACTTTTTCTTAGAAATAAAGGTATTAAAATATCTTACGACGATGGTGAGAGCCTTTGGGCTGATAAACGTGCTATGGTTTATGAACCTACGGATAAAGCAACTGTTTTTATAGGCTCATCCCGCAACAAATTTGATCTTGATATTGCTACCTGGCAACAACTTACGGGCGACCATGCGATACAACTTGCTATTGAAGGAAATTCGCCGCTGCCAATACTGGACGACCTAGCGACAGATGATAAATTTAAAGGCAAACTTGTAATTGATGTTACCGAAGGACTCTTCTTCAGTACTGCGCCCCCTAACATTACAGACCCTGCTAAAAGAGTGGCTTATTATAAGAAAAGAACACCCGCGCAAAGATTTAGTTTTTTAGTAAACCACCAATTGGAAGATAGGTTTGTGTTTTTAAACAAGGATCATTTATCTCTTTCGGCACTGCTAGATTACCTGCCAATTAAAAAACGCCCGGGTGTATTTGCCCTACCCAATGGCTTCCCCCGAGATTTTAACCCCAGCAATTTTGACCGGCAAGATATAATGACAGACCGGTTTGAAAAAGATACCACGCTTCAAAACCAGGTGAAGGGCTTATGGAATTTTTTCCGCAGTATAAGCAAAGATCCCCCACCAAACCCAGCTAAAACAGACTCCATAATGGACACTGTACGTAAGGACATTGATAAAATTAAACAGAGAGGCGGACAGGTAATATTTGTAAGAACCCCATCCAGCGGACCTTATTGGCAGGGTGAGCAAATGGGTTTTCCCCGAGTTGTATATTGGGATAAATTGCTGGCTGCAACTGGGATTAGCGGTATTCATTTTAAAGACTACCCCGCCATTGACCATTTTATATGCCCGGAATTTTCCCACTTAAAGCAGGCTGATGCCATTGTATTTACCAAAAACCTTGCACGCATACTTGAGCAGGAAAAGGGCTGGAAGTTTGCAAAAACACCTATTCTATTTAATTAATATATTATGTAATTTTTAATACAGTCTGCCATGGTATTTAACTCTTATACATTTATGGTTTTCTTTGGGATTATGCTTTTTTTGCATAACCTGCCATTGCCCTGGAAATTAAAAAAGATAAACCTTTTACTTGCCAGCTATATTTTTTATGCAGCATGGAACCCGCCTTTTATACTTCTGCTGTGGCTGGCTACCATTGTAGATTACTTTGTGGGCCGAGCACTTTATACTGAACCCAACAAGCACAAGCGCAAACTGCTGCTGGTGCTAAGCCTTTGTGGCAACCTTGGGATGTTGTGCTTTTTTAAATATGGTGGTTTTTTGCTGGAAAACTTTACTATGCTTGTAAATGCTATGGGCATGAATTATCAACCTGCGAAGCCGAATATTATTCTGCCGGCAGGCATATCTTTTTACACATTTACCACCCTGTGTTATACAATAGATATGTATAAAAAGAGGAGTGAGCCTGTAAAATCGTTCCTGGATTTTTCATTATTCGTTACTTTTTTTCCGCACCTGGTTGCAGGGCCTATTGTGCGCCCACCCCAACTTGTGCCGCAATTTGAAAGCCCACGTACTGCTAACAAAAAGCAACTGATGCAGGGATTGCTTTTAATAACACTGGGCCTGTTTATGAAAGTGGTGTTGGCAGACAGTATGCTAGCAGAACCGGCCAACACTGTGTTTAACTCTAAAGAAGTACTGAATGGCCTTGATGCATGGATGGGAGTTCTGGCTTTTTCAGGACAGATATTCTTTGACTTTGCGGGGTACTCCACCTGTGCTATTGGTGTGGCTGCGTGCCTTGGGTTTGTGTTGCCCGAAAACTTTCTATACCCTTATGCGGCTACGGGCTTTTCTGACTTTTGGCGGCGGTGGCATATAACATTATCGGCCTGGTTAAGGGACTACCTGTACATACCTCTTGGCGGAAACCGCCATGGAACATTTAAAACTTACATAAACCTGATGATTACCATGCTGCTTGGCGGGCTCTGGCATGGTGCCAACTGGACCTTTGTGGTTTGGGGAGCGTTGCATGGGTTTTATTTGATGGCTGAAAAATTTATACAGGATTTAAAACTAAAGGTGCAGCTGCAACCAAATGTAATGAACAATGCCCCTATTGCTTTGCGAGGTATTGCTGCACCCAGGTTTTTAAAAACGCTGCCATCATCTAACTTTATATATGCGCTGTTTACCTTTTTTTTAGTGAACGTGACATGGGTGTTTTTTAGAGCACCGGATTTTACATCGGCCTGGCGCATGCTTGCTGCCATGTTTGGAGCTGCGCACAACGGCGCAGTATTGCTTAGTAACCTTAGCATGCTTAAAGTAACCATAATTATTATTTGTATGCTTGGAACCCACTGGTATATGAGAAACAGACGGCTATTGGGTGTAGCCGAGAAATTACCCTGGTGGGTGCTTGGGCTTATCTGGAGCGCCATGCTGGTGTTACTTATATTGAGCCAAGAAAGTAGCAGCTCGTTTATTTACTTTCAATTTTAGTAAAATATACGAATATGCCGGTTATTTTTTGAGGCTTTAAAGCAGGAGGCTCGCCTCAACAGTCGTTAGCGGCAAAGGCTTCGCAGGTTCCAACTTCTAACGCAACTGTTTTGATAGGTATAAGAATCATTAAGTTAATGACTATTTTTTGCCAATACCTTCTAAAAAACAATTTACAAGGGTGTTGGCAAAAGTTAGGAATGGGCAAAAATTAAATAAACCATTAAAAATAATCTATTAAAAAGTTGCGTTAAAAGCTAAAATCTGCCCATGATTGGAGCGTATAAATTTTGAATGACACTAATTGAAATATGAAAGTATAAACAATCATAACAAACATTGCTGAAATAGACAAGCCAGCTCGTATGTAATTAGAAATTTATTTGCAGCAACAATTCTTAGTATTTGCAGTTAGTAGTCATCAAATAATATTTTATAAACTTTAAAAAAATAAATTATGAACCCAAACAAAGCATTATGGGAAAAAGGCGATTTTACACGTATTGCGCAAACGATGCGTAAAAGTGGAGAAGATCTTGTAGCAAAACTTAGTATAGTTAAGGGAATAAAAATTCTTGATCTTGGCTGCGGTGATGGCACAACTGCTATACCCGAAGCTAAACTTGGTGCAGAAGTTTTGGGTGTTGACATTGCAAGAAACCTTGTGGAAGCGGGAAATACAAGGGCATCAACAGCAGGTCTTTCCAATTGCATTTTCCAGGAAGGAGACGCTTGCAACTTGAGTGAATTAAAGGACAAATCCTTTGATATGGTTGTGAGTATTTTTGGTGCCATGTTTGCTCCAAATCCCTTTGATGTAGCTAAAGAAATGGTTCGGGTTACAAAGGCGGGAGGGAAAATTGTTATGGGGAACTGGATACCGGGCGATCCTACTGTTGTAGCACAAATACTAAAAATAAGTTCTTCCTACACACCTCCACCACCTGAAGGTTTCATCAGTCCAATGACATGGGGAGTTGAGAATAATGTAATTGAACGCTTCGGTAAGGCTGGTATTGCAAACGAGAACATAGCATGCGTAAAAGACACTTTCACTTTTATAGCACCTTTTTCGCCGACAGAATATGTCAGCATGTTCAAAAATTTTTACGGACCTACCATGAATGCTTTTGATGCTGCTGAAAAGAATGGTAAAACCACAGCGTTGGAGCAAGAATTAATTACGCTTTTCAATAGCCAAAATAAAGCTGAATTATCGGATACCTGTGTAATTCATGCAACTTATTTGAGAGTAACCGTGAGTTGCTAAAAATTCCATTTAATAATAGCTCAGCCGCTAACAAGGATTTTGCCGGTATTGGGGCAGGTCGTTGTTTTCTTAGGGTGTAGTTTGGTATCAGTTTCGGTTTTGGCTCAATGTTAATAATTTAACTTTAGTTGATAATTTCAACTTTTAAAACAATACCGGGTGTTAGTTGTCGGTGAATGTTTTTCAAATATTCCAACAACGGCATGCCTTACGTTAGCGGCATTCTTTAAATGGTACTACTTAAATAATTCTTATGACTTCACGCAGACAATTTTTAAATCAAGGAAGTTTAGGCTTTCTTTCTACTTTGATTTTTCCCTTATCGGGTTACGCAAATGAGACATCAGATTTCAATGGCTTGGTAATAAGCGAAGACGAAGGCGAAGTATTTCAAATGAGAGATGGAACAGCTATAGTTAAAATTAAAATAGCCAAAGTTCAAGGTGCTAATTCAATCTCCTTTCTTTCGGAATCTTTTAGACCCGGGGATGCTTTAGCAGTACACAAACATTTAAACGAGGATGAACTGATTTTTATGCACAGGGGTTCTGGTTTGTTTATGCTTGGCGAAAAACAATATGAAATTAAAGAAGGCGCAGTTGCTCTCGTTCCAAAAGGCGTTTGGCATGGGTTACGAAATACAGGAAACGAAAATATTGAAATGCGTTTTGGTTATACTCCTTCAGGGTTTGAGGGTTTTTTCAGAGAAGCCGGAACACCTGTGGGACAATCTTTTATTGAAAAAACAGTTAAAGAAAGAAGAAGAATAGCAAAAAAATGGGGTATGATTTATAAAGATTAAGATATGCTGCTTACAAGGGGTTTAGTGCAAATGGGGTAAATAGAATTTCAACCGCATGGCTAACTGAAGCGAAATTTATAAATAAAAGTTGGTGATATGCACATTGCTAAATTAAAAAACAAAAAGTTGAAACAGGGTTTCCATCCACCCCAATTTTGGCAAATTCCTTATTGCCTTCTCGCCTTATGTGAAAGCTTTATTTATTTACAAAATTTTTTGTTCTTGGTTTCTTAAAATACCAATAACCAATTTGTAGTGATAGCCCTAAAACATAAAAGATAAATAGGTATATGGAACCT